>Ga0114933_10001596_pt1 | contig 25063 bp, 21 predicted proteins | sample 4SBtaG_FD_89691 | JGI IMG/M metagenome (GOLD analysis project Ga0114933, IMG submission 89691) | Deep subsurface microbial communities from Kolumbo volcano to uncover new lineages of life (NeLLi) - 4SBTROV12_W25 metaG | ecosystem: Environmental > Aquatic > Marine > Volcanic | place: Kolumbo... | reverse complement strand
GTAGAGCTCGCGCTCGTCGCGGTAGATGCGCACCATCTCTTTGGCGGCCAGCGGCAGCAGCTCCTCGGGGGCGGCGCCGACGCTGCGCTCCATGAGCGCCTGCATGAACTCGACGTCCTGCTCGAGGCGGCGCTCGAAGAACGCAGCGATGAGAACCTTCTTGTCAGGAAAGTACTGATAGAGCGAGCCCACGCTGACGCCCGCGCGCTCCGCCACCCGGGTCGTGGTGGTCTTGCGGAAGCCGCGCTTCTCGAAGACCTGCCCGGTGGCCTCCACGATCGCGTCGACCGTCGCCTTCGAGCGCGCCTGCTTCGGCCGCTTTCGATCCTTGCCGGACGCCATGCGCAGACCCTACCCGCCTCGAGCGGCCAAACCTGTAGGGTTTTCGAACGCGCGGCGTAACCCGTGGATATTGCAGATATTTTTCCCTCGAGAACACGAATGGTCAGGGGGACTTTGGGTGAGCAAGTTGAGCTGGAAGGAGAGACCCAGATGACCATGCAGACGTCGAACGAGCTCACCATCGCTCAGGCCCGTGACCGTTTTCTCGAGCGGAACGGCTTCACCATGGAGAGCTACGACGCGCCCACGGTGGAGATCCCGCTCGGGCCGGTCAGCGCCTGGCTGCCCAACACCGCCGGCCGCAAGGCAGTCGTGCGCTGGCATGACCTGCATCACGTCGTCACGGGATATGGAACCGACATGATCGGCGAGGCGGAGATCGGCGCATGGGAGCTTCGGGCTGGCTGCACCACCATGGCCGCCTATGTGCTCAACTCGCTCGCCGTGCTGCTCGGCCTCGTGCTGGCCCCGAGGCGTATTCTCCGCGCCTTCTCAGGGGCGCGAGGAGCTCGGAGCCTCTACCGCATGGACCTCGACTACGACGACGCGCTGCGGCTCACGGTCGCGTCCTTGCGCAGCAGGGCTGGGGTGCCTCGAGACGGTGCGGCCGAGGGCCGAGCGCAGCTGCACACCGCCGCGCCAGCCCGCTGAGGAGCTCAGCGGAACGCGCCCTGCGACCCAGCGTCCGCGCCGATCTCCGAGAGGACCCGCACGGCAGCCTTGGTCTGCTCGAGGGTCGGCGCCTCGGACCAGATGAGCTCGACCTGCTCGCCGTCCGAGCTCAAGCGCGCCGGGCTGACCCGGGGCATCTCGGGCGCGAGCCGGGGCTCGATCAAACCCTCAGGCAAGGAGCCTTTCGGCGCTCCATCGGCGTCGATCTGCACGTCGACCTCGGGCGTCCCAGCGCGGGCCTTCGTTCGCGCGACGTAGAACGGCACATCCCGCTCGGCTCGCACGAAGACAAAGACCTCGACCAGCCCGCGGCGGAAGCGCACGCGAGGCCCATCATCGCTGCGCGCCTCGTAGTTCGCGTCATCGAGCGACGAGAGGCCGCGCAGGTGGTCGGCACCGAAGCGGGCCAACACGGCGGCCAGGCGCACCATGTGGGCGAGCACGTCCGCGCTGGCTTCCGCCCCGTCCCACACGATCTCGATCTCGTGGGCCCGGCCCGTGATCGTCGTCGCGCGCGGCAGGCGATCACACATCGCGGAGGCCTCTTCCGTGAACACCGAGGCGGCCGCGTCCACATCGTCGGCGCGCAGAGCCAGGGGTACTCCCTCTTGAGGCGACGAGCCGACGGTCCTCGGGGAGGCCACGAAGCGCGGGCCTGTGGCGAGCACATAGCCCGCTCTCACCACGGTGTGCGCGAGACCATCGCCAGCGACGGGCACGGCCAGCGCAGCCACCGCTTCGACGTCGTCGAGCTCGACGACGATGCGCAGCACACGGGGCTCGAGCGTCTTGCGCGTCACGACCTCGAGCTGCCCGCCCATCTGCTCGGCGGCTCGGGCCCAGCGCTCCTCCATGGCGTCCTGGAAGCGATTGCTGCGCAGGGACGCCCCCAGCGACATCGCGCCGACGCCGCCGAGGAGGAGCGTCACCGCGGCTCCGATCACCATCCACTCGAGACCCACCGGTTGTCCTTGGTGCCGATCGTCGAGATCCGCCAGGACAACGTGTCTGGCCCACGCTCAGGGGGGGATGATCTCGAAGCGACCCGGGGCGGCGATGGTGAGCAGATCGTACGACGCCGTCGTCAGCTCCTCGGTGCTCGGATCGTAGTCGAGCGGTCCCGAGGCGCCGACGACGTTCAACGTTCCAGCGCTGCGCAGCGTCTCGATGATCATCAGGAAATTGGAGGCCAGGATCGGCGTTTCGGCGCCGGGCATGGACATGCGGGTGATGCCCTCGGCGATGCCGGGTCCCGTCACGACGCCGGAGGCGTCGAGCGCGTAGCTGGCGCCGAACACGACCAGGGCCGTCGCGTCGTACGCGTGAGCGACAAACGAGAACGGGTTGGGGTTGTCTCCGAACGTGCTCGCGAAGGCCTCGTTGAACTCACGCGTCGCGATGGTGTTCGGGGCCGACGGCCGGGTGGCGGTGACCTGGTCGAAGCGCGCGGACCCACCCCCCGTGAGGGTGAAGAGATCTTCGTTCGCCGCGGCGTCCGTGAGGAAGAGGTCGGTCAGATCATAGGCCGGCAGCATGGCGGCCTCGTCGAGGAACGTCGCCGCGTCGCTGACCTCTGAGGAGATGAAGACGACCACGTCCGGATCACCGACGACGGCGTCGGCGGCAGCACGCTGAATCTGCGTTGCGTCAGCAAACTGCGGCGTCGCCAGGAGCGTCGCTCCGGCGGCGTCGACCTCTCCTTGCAGCAAGACCGAGAGGCTCTGCGCGTAGGTGTCGTTCTGGCGCGCGATGATGCTCAGCTCGAGGCTCGGCGTCATGCTGAGGCGCGCCATGATGACCGCCGCCTGCAGGGTGTCGGGCGGCGCCGTCCGCCAGAGCAACCCGGGTTCACGGCTGTCGATCCGGCCCAGCTGCGTGGCGGTCGCCGAAGGGGAGATCACCAACACCTCATCATCACGGATCGCGGTGAAGACGGTCTCGACGTCCGAGGAGGAAGAGGGTCCGATGATCGCGGGCACGTCGACGCGGGAGAGGAAGCGAGCGGCCTCGACCGCTTCCGTGGCGCTCGTGTCGCAATGCAGGAGCGCCACCTGACGGCCATCGATGGACCGGGTGTTGATCGCGCTGACAAAGAGGCGCGCGGCCTTCTCCCGGGCCAGCTGGTTCGGACTCGATCGGTCGAAGATCGTGCCGAAGAGCAGCGCGCTCGGGTCGCTGGCGGCGTCGGCCGGGAAGATCTCCGGGCAGGTGGCCGTGACCGCGCTCGCGCAGGTCCCATCGGAGACCTCACAGTAGAATCCGACCCCAAAGACCGCCTGGCACTCGGCGCTCGTCGCGCACCGCTCGCGCTCCGGGTTGCCGAGCGAGCAAGCGCTGAGCAGACAGACGAGCAGCATGACAGCGTGCGCTCTGGACGTGACGATCGCGCGCATCAAAACCTGCCCACCGCGCCGAGTGAGACGGCCCCCGGGCCGACGCGCACGTCCGGAGCCCAGCTCGCCTGCTCCGATGATTCGCCACCGTCGGCGACGCCCAAGATCACCAAGACCAGGCCGACCGCTGCCACCGCGCCGCCGCCGATCATTCCGATGTCGGCCAGGAGCGCGTAGAGCTCTGCGTCGGCGAAGGTGCTCTGTGAGCCGGCCATGCAGAGCAGACGCCCGTCCGCGGCGGAGCCGCACCCGGAGCCCTCTTCAATGGAAGCGCGTGCGTCCAGGGCGAGCAGGCCAAAGGCGATCCCTGCCCCGACCAGGGCGAGGCCGCCGGCCCCAAGGGCGACGCCTGGCACCAGGAGACCGCTGCTGCCCCCGGCGTCTTCGACCGGCTCGGGATTCGCGACCGCGGCCGGCTCCTGCGACGCTGGCTCGGCGGGCGCAGCGCCGGGCAGACGCGCACGCAGATTGTCGAGCCGCGTCTGGACGACGGTGCGTTCGTCAGCCGGCGCGTCTGGCAAGTACTCGGCGAGCGCGTCGACCGCCTCGGCGTAGCGACCGAGGCGCTCGTATGCGTTTGCGAGGTTGTAGAGCAGCAGGGGCCGCGGACTGAGCCGGTGGGCCGCCGTGAAGGCGCGAACGGCGGCTTCGTAGCGACCCTCCGTGTACGCGGCTTCACCCTCCTGATAGAGCTGAAGCGCACGGTGATCCGCCGCGTCCGCGCCGAACTGAGCGGCAGCCTCGGGCGCGGTCACCAAGAGTGCCGCGGCCGCAAGAAGCGAGAGGATCGAGGGGGCACACGAGATGTGAGCTGCAGAGGACCGCTTCGTCACATCCCAAGGCTACCTCATTGCGGGTGACCCCAGGGATGGCGGAGGTCGCCGCGGTCACGAAACTCTGGCTGGACGGGCGTCGTCGGCTCGGACGGCTCCGCGGGAGTCGTGACGGGCTGAGCGCGCCGGCGGCGCGTTTGTCCCGTGTGGGGCTCGGGCGCGGCCGCTTCCTCGCTCAAACGCACGCGGAGCACGTCACGGCCCGGGCTGGCGAGAACGGTGCGCGTCTCGTGCCCCTCGAGGCTCACCTCGAGCTCCCATCGCTCTCCGGCGGGCAGCTCGAAGCTGAAGGGCGCGTCACCGAGATCCTCCGCTCCGTGACGGATGCGCGCGCCCGGCGGGTCGGTCTCGATGCGGATCGTCGCGGCCGCCGGGTCTGCGCTCGGGTCGGTCTCGCTCGGGTCGGTCTCACTCGGGTCGGTCTCGCTCGGGTCCGTCTCGCTGGGCTCCACCGCCGACGGCAGGTCGGGCGTCGGCTCGGCGGCCCCGACCGACACCGCGTGCGCGAGCTCGGTCGGCGGAGGCTCAGGCATCGCGAAGAAGGCCACCGCGAAGACCCCACCACCGGCCGCCAGCAGAGCGATCACGGCGATCATGAGCCAGAGCGCTCGGCTCGAGCCGCTCGGCTCCGCCGGGGGTGTCACGGGGGGTGCTACGGCGACAGGCTCAGGAGCGCTCGGCGTCTCCGGAACGGCCTCTACGGGGACCTCAGCGAGCGCTCGGATCGAGGCGTCGGTTCGCCGAAGCTGGCTGGTCGCCTCGGTCGGCTCTTCGACCTGAACGGCGGAGACCTCTTCGGAGACCCCGTCGATTCGCCGCCGCCCCGGCCGACTGAGCCGAGGGATGGAGCCGCTCAGCGACACCTCCTCGACGCCGATCTCGCGCGCGCAGGCCACCAGCTCGGCCGCGATCTCGGTCATGTCCTGAGGCCGGGCGTCGCGCTCCTTCTCCAGCATGCGGAAGATCAACGCTTCCAACCGGGCGCTCGCCTGACAGCCGGGCGCGACGGCCGAGAACGGCTTGGGGATCTCCGCCACCTGAGCGCGGAGCAGCTCGAACTGAGAGCCGTGCACGAAGGGCGGCAGGCCCGTGATCGCGTGATAGAGCACGCCGCCGAGCGAGTAGATGTCACAGCGCGCGTCGAGCTCGAGGCAGAGGACCTGCTCGGGCGCCATGTACCGCGGTGAGCCGAGGAGCACGCCGCTCTGCGTCAGATCGGACGCCTCGAGCTCCTCGTCGCCCATCACCTTGACGAGCCCGAAGTCGAGCACCTTTGCGAAGTAAGGGTCGTCGTGGCGCTCGGTCAGCATGATGTTGCCGGGCTTCACGTCGCGATGGATCATGCCCACCCGGTGCGCTTCCCGCAGGGAGCCGCAGACCTGAACGCCCACGTGGATCGCGGCGGCTGGGGACAGAGCGCCCTCGTGATGCACGAACTGGCTCAGGCTCGCACCGTCGACGAACTCCATCGCGTAGTAGTAGATGTCGTCGTCGGTCTTCCCGAAGTCGTGAATCGTGATCGTGTTGGGGTGCTGCAGCTTGGCGACCGCCGCCGCCTCGAGAAAGAACCGCTCCCCGAAGTTCTTCGCCCGCTCCTCATCGAGTTGCTGCGTGTCGAGGATCTTGAGCGCGACCTGTCGCCCCAGGGGAACCTGCTCGGCGAGGTACACGACCCCCATGCCGCCGGCGGCAATCTTCTTCTCCACGCGAAAGCGGCCCGCGACCAGCGTGCCGAGCAAGCGCGCGCTACCAGCTTCGCTCACGCCGGCAGGATAACACGCCCGAACCGATCGATCGGGCCGACGTGCCTTCGGTGAGTATGCTCCCGACCGTGCGCCCCACCGCCACGCTGATCAGGGTCCTGGCCTGCGCCGTCGGCTGTGTCGTTTCCGGCTGGGTTACGCAGGGGCCAACCGGCTCGGTGGCGGCCGCCCAGGCCGACGAGTGGACCTTCGAAAGGGCGGGCTATCGCTTCGGGGTCTTTGACCAACGCGGCCACGGACTCCAGTCCCAGGCGGGCTTGGATCCGCGCGGCGGGAGAGAGGACGCATGGATCTTCCAGGCCTTCTTGGACTTCCGAGTGCGCCAGGACCGCAACGCAGTGCACCAGGTCGTGATCCCCGTCGACATCGTCTCGGCCGCCTCCACCGACGCGCTCGATGCCGTCAGCACCGCCTCCCGCGAGACCGAAGCGGCCAGCATCGACTACCTGCTGACGGTGCAGGACACCGAACACACCTCCTACCAGCTGCGCCTTCGGCCTCACGTCGAAGAGCACTGGAACGCCTACTCGATCGGAGGAGCGGCGATTCACTCCTTCGCCGACGACAACGCCATCCTGCGGGTCGGGACCGAGTTCACGTGGGACAGCTTCGACAAGATCTCGCCCAGCGGCGCTGATGGCGGGCGGTTCGTCAATCGCTTCGCGCTCGGCGTGCACGCGGGGATCTCGCAGCTGCTCTCACCGACCACGGTGGTGAGCGCGATGTATTCGTTCACCGCTCAGTTCGGCTACCTGAACACCACCTTCAACGCCGTGCGCATCAACGACAACCAGCGAGCCGCGGAGCTCTTTCCCCGCCAGCGGGGTCGGCACTCGCTGAGCGGTGAGATCCGTCAGGCGATCCCCGAGACGCAGACCTATCTCGCCCTCGCTTATCGCTTCTACGCAGACAGCTTCGAGGCCTACGCCCAGACCGCCCGCGCGACCGTGACCCAGCTCTTCGGCGACCTCTGGCTCCGAGGGCATTATCGTTTCCACTACCAGGATGCGCCCTACTTCTGGGTGGAGCGCGTGCCGGACAACGCGGAGCGCTGGACCCCGATCACCTCCGACTCGGACTTGGCGACGCTGCACGCACACGAGCTGGGAGCGAACCTGAGATGGTTCTTCGACCGACAGGCGGCGCTGACGGCGCTCTCGAGCTTCGTTCAGATCGGATACCTCTACTACTGGCGATCCAACGGGCTCACCACGCACCTCGCGACGGTCGAGCTGGGCTTGGATTTTCGCTGAGCCGACCGACGAACAGAAGATGCCGCGTTCCATTCGACGCATCGAGCGCTCCAGGTTCCAATAGATGCCCTCAAGTCATGCGGCCCATGGCCTGGCACGACCGTTGCTGCATCCACCTCCATGCTCTTGGCCGCCGACTGCGACGACTTCGATCCGCTCGACGAGGCGCCGACGATGATCGTCGGGATGGCCGAGATCGACGCACAGCTGGCGACCACCGTCTTCACCGAAGAGGACCGTCTGTTGGCTGTCGCGGGTCCGCTCGGCGCGATCGCGCCGAAGTCGCGGCCGGCCGAGGCCCAGACGGTGGCCTGGAAGCGCACGTCGAAGTCGGGGCGCGAGCCAGCCAAGCGCTCGAGCTCTCGAGCTCGACTCATCCGAGACCCGCGGGTCAGGACGACGACCGCCCGGAGAACCGGGCGTCGGCCGCGGCAGCGGCGCTCGGCGATGATCGCAGCCGTCTGCGCGATCGCCGGCATGACCCTCGGCGCTTGCCTCGGCGTCGCGATGAACGATGATGCTCAGGCGACGGTGCGCGCGATGGTCGGCGACCGACCGACTGCGACCATCTCGATGGGGCCCATCGGTGGAGCGCCGCCCTCCCAAACGATCGAGAGCCCCGAGGCAGCGGCCCGGTCCGCAGGTCCATCGATCGCAGCGGTGCCGCAGGCGTCAGCCGTGTCGCCGACCGAGGCCGCGTCAGCCCCACCGGCCGGCGCGACGCCCGACAGCATGACCGATGGGGTGGCCGACGACGCGGCACCTAACGAGGCAGCGCCCGACGACGCAGCGTCCAACGAGGCGGCGCTCGAACCGGCGCTGATCGACCCGCTGGTCGAGGCCCGCGAGGCCCTGGCGGGTGGTGACTGGACGGCGGCGGACGACGCCTTGGAGCGGGCGCGCTCAGGGGACTCCGACACCGGCCCACGTGAGCGGATCGAGGCGCAGCTGGCTGTCCTTCGTGGTGATGGAGAACTGGCGATCTCGACCCTGAGCACGGTCGCGGAGGCACGTGGTGACGAGGCCCTCTGGGTCGCGCCCGGGCAGGTGCTCGCGCAGGCTGAGCGTGATCCCGCCGACACCCGCGCGTACCGCAGGGCGCTCGCGTTGGACCCCACGAGCGTGGGCGCGCACATCGGAATGGCCCGGATCCTGGCCCACGACACGGAGCTCGCGGCCGCGCGTCGGCACCTCCGTGAAGCCAGCGAGCTGGTGTCCACGGCGGACGTGTCCGACCCTCAGCTGGAGGCGCGCGTCGCGACGACGATGGCGGCGATCTCGTTCGAGCGCGGCAACCTCTCGGACGCGAGCGAGGAGGCGACACGCGCGCGCGCACTGGACAGCCGCTCCTCGGAAGCAGCCTTGCTGCTCGGGCGGATCGCGATGGAACGGCGACAAGACCCGATCCCGCACCTTCGCTCGGCCGCCCAGGGCGACGCCCCGTCACCGATGACGCTCGGTCTGCTCGCCCCGCTCGTCGGGCACCGCGAGGGCTGTCGACTGGCCGAGCGCTACCTCGATCGGGCGCCCGACGGATTCGACGCTCCGGCCATGCGGAGGCTCCGGCGCCGCTGTCAGACCCGACGCTGAGATGCCCGGGCACTACGCGCCGCGGAGCGGCGTGGGTCCATCAATGGAGGTCGTGCCGACATCCAACGCTGAGCCCGCTCGCCATCCCATCGGCCGAGTCGTACGTCAACCGACCTTGCAAGTATGCGCGCGCGTACGGCGACAGGCGGTTCTCGAGAGCGAGCACCTCGGCGAGGCGAACCAGATCTGCACCGCGCGGCAGCTCGAGCACGGTGAGCGCTTCGTCGAGCACGCCGAGGTAGTCGCCTCCCGCCTGCATCAGGTTCAGCCCCGGCAAGTCCGCGTGCCACGGGTTGGTCCGCTCGGGGTTGACGAACGGCACGTCGCTCACGTCACCGAAAAACCCGTTCGGCGGCACGCCGTTGGGCATGAGCCCCATCGCATGACCCATCTCGTGGGCGGTCACGGAGGCGAGCACGAGCGCGATGTAGCGAGCGATCGAGCGCAGCGTCTCGTGGCGCTCGAGCAACGCCGGGGCCGCGTCGAGCGCCCAACGGTCGAACCCGGGATCGAGCGCCGCCGCGTCCAGTGGGTCTTCTCCTACCGGCGTGCCCGTGCCCGGGGTGATCGGAGCGAAGACCGTCGACACGATCGGCGTCGAGCTGAGGATGCCGATCAAGCCAGCCGACGCGACCCCCCGCTCGATCCCGCTGTCATCGGTCCGCGACTCGTTCCACGGCGAGATGCCGCTGAAACCGACGAAGCCGTCGAAGGTGCCGCCGAACCGCATCAGCGAGACGTCGCCATCGGCCGCGAAGTCCGCACGATCTGGCGCGCCTGGCTCGTCCTGCCAGACGACGCGAAGCGGGATGTCGTCGAGCGCGGTTCCGTCCGGCGCGATGCCGTAGGTGCGGTAGACCTCGCGCCGGACGAGCTCCCGGATCCAGTCGAGGTAGATCTGATTCATCTCAGCGTCTGCGCCCTGTGCACCGATCAACGCGAGTTCCTCGATCAGGTCGGCGCGTCCGTTCGGGAAGGGCTCACTCAGCAGCGCCCCATCCGCTTGGCGCGTGGTCGTGAAGAGATCGACGTCACTGAGGAAGAGCCAGACCATCGGACGGTCGAAGGGATCACGCTCCGGGGTGAGCTCCACGACCTGCACGGTGAGCTCCGAGGAGAATGCGGCGCTGCCCGTTCGGCCCGCCAGGCGAAACGTCGCCGGCCCGAGCGGGAGCGGCTCGTCGACCCGCCACTGCCCGATGCGCACGGCGCCGTGCTCGAAGCGCACCCGATCGGTCACATCGCCGAGCGGCGCGACCGTGAGCGAGAGATCCGTGACCGGGTCGTCGGGCGACGCGAGCACGCTGACGTCCACCGTGAAACCTTCGCGCGGCACGCTCAGCACAAACGGCTCCGGACCGAGCCCGCGGTCGAGCGGTACGCTCCCGTTGAGCAGCCTCGGGATCTCGTCGACGGTGAGCCGGAGGGGGTCGTGATCCGCCGGCGGGTCGATGAACGCGAGCTGCCGGCTTCGACAGGTGCGGGCGTCCTCGAAACGAACGTCGAGCGTCACCGGGTAAACCCCGGGGGCCTCGTAGTCGTGGTTGAGGGTCTCGGCCCAGCCGGCCACCCCGTCACCAAAGTCGAAGCGCAGCGCCTCGACCTGCGCGCGGGGAAACCCGCCTGGCGCAACCTGTACGAGAAGTCGACGCTCGACGCGTGGGTCGTAGTCGAGGACGAAGTCACAGCTCAGCTCGACCGACGAGAACGGTGCGCATCCCTCCTCGCTACAGAGCTCATCGCCACGACAACGCGCCGTGACGCACGACCCCATGGCGCATGTTTCGTAGCGCGCGTCGTCCAGACATCGGCGACCGTCGGGAACCGCGGCCTCGGCCCCCCCGTCCATCGTCGAGCCCTCACCGCAGCCCACGAGGAGCAGCACCAGCAGCCAGCGCATCGCCCCACCATAGCGCGGTGAACGGGGCGAAGACGAGGCTCAGAGCGGAGCCGAATCGGGGACTGGCTCGGGATCGAGCGTCTCGTCGTCCTCCTCGGAGCGCGCGTCACCGCCGATGGGAGCCCGAGGCACATGCACGGGGTCGGGCTCCGGTTCGATCGCGGCTGCCGCGGCCTCCGCCTCGACCTCGGCGACGGTGTCGAGCATCTCGGAGACGAGCCCCCGCGTCCGCGAGTAGTCGATGGGCCGCTGCCAGTCGCCCGCGAAGGCCATGTGGCGCTGCAAGAACTCGCGTCGCTCCCGCATGCGGCGCTCGAAGATCGCGCGGATGTCGCGCCGATCCCGGACGACATGAGGCGTGATGAAGAAAAGCAAATTGCGCTTCTCCGTGTGCTGCGACTGCGTGCCGAAGAGCGCACCGAGGATGGGGATCTGAGAGAGCACCGGAAGGCCGCTCTGGGTCTGCCGGAGCGAGTCCCGCATCATGCCGCCGATGACAACCGTCTGGCCGTCCTGCGCAACGAGCTCGGTCTGCGCGATGCTTTGCGAGACGACCGAGGCGTCGAGGTTCCCGACCCGCGAGTCCTGGCGCGAGTCTTCGACTTCCACCTCCAGGCGGATCTGACCCGCGTCGTTGATGTGAGGGGTCACGGTGACGATCGTGCCCGTGTCACGGCGACCTCCGCCGCCGCCCGGAAGGGCCGAGGCTCCGGAGACCGCTTGCTGGGCCTCGGGCGGCAGCGACTGCGTGAGCACGCTGGGCAGCCCGGTCACGCTCGATCCCTGAAGCGGCACGTTCTGGCCGACGTTGATGATCGCCTCGCGGTTGTCGAGAGCGAGCACATAGGGCGTGGAGATCACGTTGGTCTGTTGAGCCGCCGCGAGCGCCTGCATCTCGACGCCAAAGGACGGTATCGAGGTGCCGGGGATGTTGGGTCCGGCGAGCCCGAGCGTGAGTCCCCCGAGCGTGCTGGCCGCACCGCCGGAGGCGACGTTGGCGAGCGCGCCCACGAGGTCCGTGCCGAGCAGTCCTCCGATACCGCCGAGTAGATCGAGGCCAACGCTGTCCTCGTCGTCGACGCTGAGCTCCATCAAGACCATCTCCAGGAAGACCTGCCGCGGCGCAACGTCGAGCTCGTCGATGAGATGTGCCATCGCCCGATAGTCAGCGGGCGTCGCGGTGATGAGGAGCGCGTTCAAGTCCGTGTGCGCCTCCACACGCACGGCGCCCCGCATGCCTTCGATCGCCGGAGGCGCCGCCGCGGCCGAGGCGCCCGTCCCGGCGGGCGCGCCGAGCAGGCTCTGCAGCGTGGTCGCGACGCCGTCGGCGTCGGCGTTCTGGAGACGCCGGATGCGAACCACCGCGCTCGACTCGTGGTCTCGTTGGTCGAGCTCGCGCAGGAGCTCGATCGCGCGTCGGTACTCGGGCTGCGTGCCGATCATGATGAGCGCGTTCGTGCGCTCGTCGGCGAGGAAGCGAATGGGCGCGTGCTGGACCCCGGTCGGCGCCGGTGTCGCGGGCTGGGTGGCGGGCTGGCCGGCCCGGCGCGTGCGAGGGCGCGCAGGGGTGGCCGGACTGGCGGGAGCGTCGCCGAAGATCGAGCCGAGCGACGTGGCCATGTCCGCGGCGTTGGCGAAGTGGATCGGCTCGACCCAGACGTGCGCGTTGCTCTGGGCCACGTCCAGCGTGCGGAGGATGTTGCGCATCCGGTGGATGTTCGCGCCCGTGTCGATGACGATCAGCGTGCGCGTCGGCTCATAGGGCACGAGGCTCCCCTCGCTCGAGCGAAGCCCGTCGAGCAGCTGCCTCGCCTCTGAGACCGGCATGTGACGGAGCCGGTGGATCCAGGTGACAAAGCGCTCGTCATGCCCGGGCAGGTGGTCATCGTCCGAGACCGCGGTCGGCCGCCGCGACATTTCCTGAGAATCCATGATGACGTGATAGCGGCCGCGTCGGACCACCGTGAGCCCGTTCAGGCCCAGGATCGCGAGGAACGCCCGATAGGCCTCGACCCGACTGACCGGCTCTGTGCTGGCGACCGTCGCGCTCAGCGCCCGCGGGCTCCCGGTGATGATGAAGCGGTAGCCGGTGATCGTCGTCATCATGCGCACGAGATCCATCAGGTCGCCGTCTTCGAGGTTGAAGTCGACACGCTCCGCTCGGCGCGGCCGCTGCACAGAGCGCCCTTCGAGACCGGTCTCGAAGCGAGCCGGTGTTTCGGTCTGAGCCGCGGCCGTGGGCGCCACGGCGATCGACAGGAAGAGAAGCGCGATGAAGAGCAGAGGACGAGGCGTCATGCACGAGGACTCAGCAAGGGCCATGCCCCCGCGTTCGGCGGGGCCAACTCGAAGCCTTTACGGCACGTCGGTCGACAGCCTGTCCGAGGTCCACGATCGAGAGCGCCATTGCGTCGAGCGCCGGAAGTCGCGCGCCGAGGGGGCGTTCCTGCTATGCTGCCCGCGTGGATGACAACGCCGTTGACGCGGGTAAGGCCTGGGCCGGAGCCGTGCGCCAAGAGCTCGAAGACGAGGGCAGGACCGTCGCGGGCGGCTGGCCCGGCACGATGACCGAGGCTCGCGCACGCGCGAGCCAGCTCGGCGCAGCAGGCCTCTCTGCCGCCGAGCGTACGCGTCTCGCGCGGATCCTTTACGCAGCAGCGAAGGACACCTGGGCCGTCAGCTGACGCGGCCGCGGCATCGGAGTCGAGGCGCCACCTGAGTTGAGGCCCCGTTGAGGTCACTCGCATCGATCACGGCAGACCTGAAGCTCTTCGCCAAGTACCACTTGGTGCGGCGGGTGTTCGACCACCCGGCGCGAGAGACAGAGCTGGGGATCGTGCCGCTCGCGTACGATCCCGCCGCCTACGCGGAGGCCATTCGAAGCTACGCAGGGGACTTTGAAGTCTCGACCCTGGCCACGATCCCCTATCTCGGCACGGAGCACGAAGTGCTCGAGGTCGTGCGATGCGCGCGCGCCCCACGACGCAAGCTCCTCGTGCTGGCGGGCGTGCATGGCAACGAACACGCCGGACTGTTGGCCGTCCAAGGCCTGCTCGACGCACTGAGCGCCAAGCCCGAACTCGCGGACAGCGTCGAGGTGCGGGTGATCACGCCGGTCAACCCGGTCGGCGCAGCCCACCTGTCTCGCTACAACGCGCTCGGCTACGACATCAACCGCGACTTCATGAGGTTCGACACCCCCGAGGCCCGCGTCGTCAGAGACGTGGCCCTCTCGATGCGGCCCGACTTCGTCGTCTCCCTGCACGAGGGCCCGCAGGAGGCGACGTTCATGTTCACCAACCGGGCGGTGTCGGACGCGCTCGCCGCGCGCGTGCTCGACGATGTGCGGGACGGGGGAACGACCCTCGCCGCCCAGGACTACTTCGGCTCGAGCCTGAACCCCGCGGGACATTCCCCGATGGGCCGCGGAGGATGGGCCGCCAACGCCGTCTGGGGTGCCACGCTCAACATGATGTCGACCTGCATGTGGTTCGGCGAACAAGGCGTGCCCGAGATCACCCTCGAGAGCTCCTGGCGACTGAGCGACCCCGACGCCCGCGTCCGCGGCCACGTCGACCTGGTGCTCTCCGTCCTGAAGGCGCTGCGCGAAGACGCCGCGGCCTGACGCCCCGAGTCAGTTATCTAGCATCGACTCGGTGAAGCGCCGCCGCGGACGCGCTATCCGTCGGGCTTCTCGCGAGTATTTCATCGGCATACCGCGCGAAGGCCTTGACTGACCACGACGGTCAGTTATGGTGCGCCCGATGCCTCGCAAGCGCCCCGCGGACCGGTTCGGCCACCTCATCGAGGCGGCGACGCGGGTGTTCATCGCGAACGGTGGCGTCAAGCGCACCTCGATCGAGGACGTGGCGCGGGAGCTCGGCGTGGCCAAGGGCACGGTCTACCTCTACGTGAAGTCGAAGGACGCGCTCTTCGACGTCTGCTTGCGGCGCGCGGACGAGCCCGACCTCCCTGACCCACCGCTCCCGGTCCCGACCCCCGAGCCGGGCGAGACGCTGGCGTACATACGCGAGCTGATCGGAGAGAACACGCTCTTCGGCACGCTCGAGCTGGCCGACGAGCCGACGGTGCCGGTCCGAGAGGAACTGACCCTCCTCGTGGACGAACTCTACCGGACGCTCCGGGACCACCGGATCGCGATACGGCTCATCGGCGCTTCGGCCAACGACCTGCCTCAGCTCCGCGAGCTCTGGTACGGAGACGCGCGCGGGGGCCTCAACCGGCGGCTGGCCGCTTACTTCTCGAAGCGCTCCACCGATGGGCACCTTCGCCCCATGCCAGACCCGGCGTGCGCCGCACGCCTCTTCAGCGAGACGATCTTCTGGTTCGCCGTGTCGCGAGCGTTTGATCCCGTGCCCGACGCCATCGATGACGTCTTCGCGCGAGAGACCGTCAAGACCTCTCTCTTACGCACCTTCCTGCCCTGCGAGCACTCGTGAGCGTCGAACCCGCCCTCCTGCTCTTTGCAGTCGTCATCTTCCTCTCCTACGGAGTGCAGACGGTGGCCGGCTTTGGGAGCATGCTGATCTGCGTCACGCTCGGTGCGCACCTGCTCGACATCCAGGAGCTCGTCACGCTCGCGGTGCCGGTGTCGATCCTGCAGACCTCCTACATCGTGGCTCGCCACCATGACAAGATCGATCGCGACCTACTGCTCAAGCGCGTGCTCCCGCTGATGGCGCTGGGGACCGTGATCGGACTCTTCGCCTTCGCCAGCGTCGCGGGGCCGTGGCTCCGGATCGCGTTCGGAGCGATGATCCTGGTGCTCGCCTCGCGCGAGCTCTGGATGATGCGCGCCGCCGCGGCTGATGTGGAACGGCCTCCCCCGTCGAAGATCGCGTCGGTCACTGCCATCTTCGGCGCCGGGCTGATCCACGGCGTGTTCGCGACCGGCGGGCCCCTGCTGGTCTACGCGATCGGCCGAGAGGGTCTCGACAAGCACCGCTTCCGCGCGACCCTGAGTGCGGTGTGGCTGGCGCTGAGCCTGGTGCTCGTGAGCTTCTTCGCGATCGAAGGCCGATACAGCGCAGAGGTCGGCTTCAATCTTCTCGTGCTCGTGCCAGCAGTGCCCTTCGGCATTGGGCTCGGCGAGATCTTGCACGCTCGGGTGAACGAGCGTCGCTTCAAAGGCGTAGTCTGGGTCCTGCTGATCGCAGCGGCGGTGTCACTGCTCCTCCGATGAAGCAGCTCCGCCAACCGTTCAGTGAGATGGAATAGGAAAGGTACATAGTCATGTATGACGTAAAGATCGTGGGTGGGACCATCGTAGACGGCACGGGCGCGCCCCGTTTCACGGGCGATGTTGGCGTCAAGGATGGCCGGATCGTCGCTGTCGGCGAGTGCGCCGAGTCGGCGAAAGAGACGCTCCAGGCCGACGGCGCGATCGTGACCCCGGGCTGGACCGACATACACACGCACTACGACGGCCAGATCTCCTGGGATCCCGAGCTGACCCCCTCGTCGATACACGGCGTCACGACCGCGGTGATGGGCAGCTGCGGCGTGGGCTTCGCCCCCGTGCGCCCCGCCGACCATCAGAAGCTGATCGAGCTGATGGAGGGCGTCGAAGACATCCCGGGGACCGCGCTCTCCGAGGGCATCACGTGGGGTTGGGAAAGCTTCCCCGAGTACATGGACGTGCTCGATCGCACGCCGCGCGCGATCAACTACATGTGCCAGGTGCCGCACGACCCGCTGCGGGTCTACGTCATGCAGGAGCGCGCGGTCGCCGAGAGCATCTCGACCGACGAGGACATCGCCGAGATGCGACGACTGCTGCGGGTGGCGCTCGACGCGGGCGCGGTCGGGTTCAGCACGGGCCGAAGCGACAACCACCGGAGCGTGAAGGGTGATTGGACGCCAGCGTCGGAGGCCTCGGCCCGTGAGCTCGCGGGGATCGTGCAGGCGTTCGCCGGGCTCGATCATGGGGTCATTCAAGCCGTCAGCGATTTCAACATCATGCACGGCGACGAGCACTTCGATCGCGAGTTCGGGCTGCTCGAGCAGATGCTCGAAGCGGGCGGAGGTCGCCCGATGAGCATCTCGACGATGCAGCGCGATCACCAGAGCAAGCAATGGAAGTGGATCATGGACCGCGCGCAGAAGTGCGTGGATCGCGGCTACGACGTGCGCTGCCAGGTCGCCCCGCGGGGCATCGGCGTGATGCTCGGGCTGCAAGCAACCTTCCACCCATTCATGGGTTTCCCGAGCTACAAAAAGATCAGCCAGCTTCCGCTCGAGGAGCGCGTCAAGGCGATGCGCGATCCAGAGCTCAAGGCGAAGATGATCACGGAGACGAGCGAGCCGATCGCCGGCGACGGCTCGATGCTGCCGCCGCTCGCCGACTACTTCCTCGCCAACCTCGACATGGTCGCCATGCGGCTCTTCCGGCTCGGCGAAGATCCCAACTACGAGCCGACGGTTCAGGAGAGCTTCGCCGCCGAAGCCATGCGGCGCGGTGAGCCGGTGCTCTCGGTGATCTATGACGCGGTGCTCGAGAGCGAGGGCGAGGCCCTGCTCTACTTCCCCGTCTACAACTACGCCGGGATGAACCTGGACACGGTGCACCAGATGCTCACGCACCCGCTCGCGCTCCCCGGCCTCAGCGACGGCGGCGCACACGTGGGCACCGTCTGCGACGCGAGCTTCCCAACCTTCCTCTTGACCCACTGGGCGCGCGACCGCGACCACGACCGCATCGACCTCGAGAAGGTCGTGAAGCTGCAGGCGTACGACACCGCCCGCTTCCTCGGGCTCGAGGACCGCGGGAGCGTCGCGGTCGGCCAGCGGGCTGACCTCAACATCATCGACCACCAGAACCTCAAGCTCCTGCACCCGAAGATGCTCCGGGACCTGCCCGCAGGCGGACAACGTCTGATGCAGCGCGCAGAGGGTTACCTCGCTACGCTCGTGAGCGGGCAGGTGATCGCGCGCAACGGACAGCTCACCGGGGCCCGACCGGGGCGGCTCGTGCGCTCGGGTCAATAGAGCGGGCGGGCCGGGGCGGCGCTTGAGCCGCCCCGAAGCCCGTGCAAGACCCCTCACGTGCAGAACCGTCTCGCCGTGAAGGTCTACTACGAAGACACCGACTCGCTCGGCGTCGTCTACTACGCCAACTACCTGAAGTACTTCGAGCGGAGCCGCACCGAGCTCATCGCCGGGCTCGGCAAGACGGTCAGCGAGTGGAACGCCGAGGGCTTCAACTACGTGGTCGTGAAGATGACCATCAAGTTCAACAAGCCCGGCAAGCTCGGCGACGTCTGCGAGGTCGTGACCGACATCGTGCCCGGGAGCGACTACAAGCTGAAGATGAAGCAGAAGCTCTTCCGGGGCGAAGAGCTCCTGACCGAAGCGGACGTACACATCGCCTGTCTCGACGGGGACATGGAGATCCGCGAGCTGCCACCCGAGCTCGTCGTCTGGGACGAGTGAGCCGCGCCGTGAACGACGAGCTCTCGCAAGACCCGAGCGCGTTCCTCGCGCCGACCTTCTACCTCGACTCGGACCACCCGGCCGTCGTGGCCTGGGCACACGCCGCCGCGGGCGAAGCGAGCGATGCGGCCGAGGTCGCCGCTCGACTCTTCCTCGCCGTGCGCGATCAGCTTCGCTACGACCCGTACGCCGTCTCGCAAGACCGGGCCGACTACCGGGCGAGCGCCATTCTGCAGACGAAAGCTGCGTTCTGTGTGCCCAAAGCGGTGCTCTTGGCGGCCGGGGCACGGGCCGTCGGAATCCCGGCGCGGCTCGGGTTCGCGGACGTCGTGAACCACCTTTCGAGCGAGGAGCTGCGCGAGGCGATGGGCACCGACCTCTTCGTCTACCACGGCTACGTGGAGCTCTTCGTTCACGAGCGCTGGGTCAAGGCCACGCCCGCGTTCGACGAAGGGCTCTGCCGCTACTTTGGCGTCACTCCGCTCACCTTCGACGGACACACCGACGCGCTCCTCCAACCCTTCGACGAGGAGGGAGAGCGCTGCATGGAGTACGTGCGGGAGCGAGGCGTGTTTGCCGACCTCCCGTTCGAGGAGATCCGCGACGCGTTTCTCGAGACCTACGGCGGCATGCCCTGAGCAGCTCGCCAACCAGGTGTGAACCTTTGGGACACTAGATTTGTGGTGTGCAGATCTGTGTCGTGCTGTGCCGAGTCGAGCACCGTCGAATTTGTCGGATAGCCGACACCCCACTGTCGGCGCTTTGGTGAGCGGACCGAAAGCTAGCCAAAGCAGACGCCGAGGTCTCGCGCCTGGCACAGGATCTGGGCTTCCGGGTCCACCAGCTTTGGCTCGGCGGTGGCTTCTTCGATGCTGACCGCGACGATTTCACCGCCTCGAAGAGCCACCATCTTGCCGAATTGTTCCTCGGCGACGAGCTTGGCGGCGGCCACCCCGTAGCGCGTCGCGAGCACCCGATCGAACGTCGAGGGTGTACCGCCACGCTGGATGTGTCCGAGCACAGTGACCCGCATGTCTGCCTGCACGAGGTCGTCGAGTTGCTCCGCCACGCGATGGGCAGCGCCCATCAGGCGTGGCATCGCGCCGAGCTTGGTCTCGCCGATGCTCGATCGACCGCCGGCCGGCTTGGCGCCCTCGGCGACGACGATCACGCTGTAGTTCTTGCCCGCCGCTCGACGCCGGTCGATCACGTCGGCGATCGCCTCGACGCGGTAGGGGATCTCGGGGATCAAGATCGCGTCCGCGCCGCCAGCGATGCCCGAGTGCAGGGCGATCCAGCCTGCGTCTCGGCCCATGACCTCGACGAGCATCACACGGTCGTGGCTGTCGGCCGTGTCTCGGATTCGATCCAGGGCCTCGGTCGCGATGCCGAGTGCGGTGTCGAAGCCGAAGGTCTGGTCGGTCGCGCCGAGGTCATTGTCGATGGTCTTGGGCACGCCGACGACGTTCATGCCCTTGTCGACGAACCGCTGAGCGATTCGCATCGATCCGTCGCCGCCGATCGAGATGAGCGCGTCGAGCCCGAGCGCGCGGTAGTTCTCCATCACACGGTCGGAGACGTCCGTCTCAGACGCCACCCCGTCCGCGTCCTCGACGACGAAACGAAAGGGATCGGACCGGTTCGACGTGCCCAGCATCGTGCCGCCCCGCGAGAGCAGGCCTCGCACGTCGGGCAGCTCGAGCCACCGGTTGCCGCCAGGGCTCTTGTAGTCGAGATCGATGAGGCCGCTCAGGGCGTCCTCCACTCCCAAGATCTCCCAGCCGTGCTGCTCTTTTCCCACCCGAACGACCGCACGAATCACGGCGTTGAGGCCAGGGCAATCTCCGCCGCCGGTCGTGATCGCAACCCTCTTCACGCTCATGCGACCGAGGGTACCCCACGGTGCTGATTCGTGAGCGTCAACGCGCCGCCAAAAAGCGCGGGCACTTGCCCGGTGAGGTAGCCGAGCAGCGCGACCAGCATCGCATCCGTCGAGGCGACGCCGACGCCGGCGAGCAAGACGATCGCGACGCCCTCGCGCACGCCGACTCCGCCCACCGATACGGGCAGAAGCACAGCCAGTGTGATCGCGTTGCCCGCCACCAGCATCGTCAACGTGCTCACGTCCAGGCCCACCGCGCGCGCGGTGGCAAAGAAGACCGCCGAGAGGGCCAGGTGAGAGATCACGCCGAGCCCGATGGCGGTCGCGGTGGAGCGCAGGTTCAAACGGGTGCGGGTCACCGCGTCGACGACCCGCTCACCGAGCGGGTGCAGCCGCTTGGGCAGGCGCTGCACCACCCTCGCGAGCCACGTGGGGCGACGCATGAGCCAGAGCCCCACGAAGGCGCCGGCAGCCATCGCGCCTGCGGCCAGAGGAGCGCTCGGCCCCATCAGCTCGCTCCCGCCGAGCGGCACCAGCGCTGCGCAGACGAGCGCCATGCCGATCAGGCCCACCAGCTTCTCGACCACGATGACCGCCGTGCTCCGCGGCATCTCACCGCTCTCCCGCCCGATGTCGTAGAGCCGCCAGCCGTCGAGACCGGTGGTCGAGGGCGTGAACGCGCCATAGAAACGCCCCACCAGGAAAGAGCGCAGCAGCCGTGTGAAGGCGTGGTGCAGTCCGGAGGCTCCGAGCAGGGTTCGCCAGCGCGACACGCCAGCGAACACCGCGAGGAAATGCAGCAACACCGCCACGGCGAGCCAAGCGACGTTCAGCGAGGACAGACGCTGCACCAGGACCTCGACCCCATCACGCTGGAGCATTCTGGCGCCGAGGCCGATGAGCAGTCCGACGCTCACGAGCGCCTTGAGGAAGACGAGGGTCGCGCGACGACGAGGGCCTTGGGTCACACGCTATTCGGTACTGCGCGCAGGTGGCTCGGTCAATAAAACGATGATACAGGTCGTGGGTGGTGAAACGGCTCGGGTTCGGGCTCCTCAAGGGTCTCCTCATCGGCGGGGGCATCGGCGCTGGCCTGCAATACGGGTTGCATTGGACCAATGCATCCGGCCTCCTGGGCTTCCTTCTCGCGATGGGGGTCGCCGGTACGGCTGGGGTCTTCGCGGGCAAGGCCCCATGGAAAGAGGGCGCGTGGATCGAGGCGACCCTGAAGGGCTTGGTGGGCGTGGGGCTTGGCGCTCTCGCCTACTGGGGACTCACGTACGTGCCCTTTGAAGTGCCCTTCCCCGGGCTCACGGGCAGTCACGCGCTGGCGTCGCTGCCGGTCGTTTTTGCCCCGGCGATCGCCGGCGTATACGGATCACTCGTGGAGCTCGACAACACGGGCGACGACGACGACGAGAAGAAGAGCGGCCCCAAGGCGCGGGTCGCGGTGGACGATGACGACGAAGCGGCGGGCGAGCCCGCGGCCAAGCGTCGCAAGAAGAAGCGGCGTCGTCAGGCCTGAGGTCTGGCAGTCGCGGAGGAGCTCTCGTGGAACCGAAACACTCGTGGGGTCCTCCCCGCGCCGACCAGCTCGGCTGGACCCTCGACCGACACATCCTCGAACGCCAGCGCAGTACGCCTGAGGCGACGGGCGACTTCACCGGCCTGTTCCAGTCGATCGCGCTCGCGGGACGCATGATCGCCGCGCGCGTGCACAAGGCAGGGCTCTCGGACGTGCTCGGTCGGGTCGGCTCGACGAACGTCCAGGGCGAAGAGGTCCAGAAGCTCGATCTGCTCGCGAACCAGCTCTTGGTTCGGTGCGTCGAGGCTGGTGGCCACGTCTGCGTGATGGCCTCCGAGGAGAACGAAGACATCATCCCGATCCCGAAGGGGTTCGCGTACGGCAAGTACGTGCTCATGTTCGATCCGCTCGACGGGAGCTCGAACATCGACGTGTCGATGTCGATCGGCACCATCTTCTCGATCCATCGGCGTCTCAGCGAAGCGGGCCCCGGCACCCCGGAGGACTGTCTTCAGAAGGGCACTGAGCAGGTCGCGGCCGGGTACATCCTCTACGGGTCGAGCACGGTGCTCGTCTACACGACCGGCGATGGGGTGCACGGCTTCACCCTGGACCCGCTCGTCGGAGAGTTCTTCCTCAGCCACGAGAACATCCGTCTCCCGAAGCGGGGCAAGATCCTCTCGATCAACGAGGGAAACTCGGTGAAATGGGACGCCAAGATTCGCGACTGGGTCTCTTGGCTCAAGAGCCCTGAGGCACCGGGCGGCAAGCCGTACGGCCAACGCTACATCGGAACGCTGGTGGCAGACTTCCACCGCACCCTGCTGAAGGGTGGGGTCTTCGCCTACCCAGCCGACAATCAGAACCCGAACGGCAAGCTGCGCCTGCTCTACGAGTGCGCACCGATCGCGTTCATCGCCGAGGCCGCGGGCGGCGCTGCGACCACCGGCCACGGCCGGGTGTTGGAGGTCGAGCCCAAGACCCTGCACGATCGTGTGGCCTTCTACGTGGGCAGCGCGGAGGACATCGAAGACGTCCTTCGCCTCACCCGAGTGTAGCCAACGAAGCAGGCGGCTGGCCTGTGCCCGATCGCTAGCGGTGCCGGTGTCGCGCGCCAGCACGGGCATGCGCGCTGGCGTGCAGATGCGGACCACGCGCTGCACGCGTTTTCCACATCCTGGGAGGTCGACCCCTCACGTGAGAGGTCGTCGAGCAGGCTTCAGCTGGGCTGCTTGGCCAAGACCTGGTTGGCCAGGTCGACGGCCTGATCGGCACTCTTGCCCGCCGAGACGGCGGCCACGACCAACGCCTGCCAGAACCCTTGGTCGCCCATCGGGGCGGCGTCTGCGCTCGGGGCGCCTCGCGTCGCGGGCCCTGGCGTGGGCCGTGACTTGGAGGGCGAGGGTCGAGGCGCCGGTGACGCGCCCATCGACGCGCCGACGACCCGAGGTGACGGCGCGGCAGCCGCGTCCGCCGGAGGCTCTTCGTCGAGGGGGAAGCGATCCGCCCGAGGGGCGGGCGCGGGCGAGGCGGCAGCTGGGCTGGGCGCCGCAGGCGTCGGAGCCATCGGCGCAGGCGCCGCGGGCGCAGGCGCAGGGGGGGCCGGGGCCGGGGCTGCAGGCGCGGGAGCCGGGGCCATCGGAGCCGGTGCAGGCGCGGCGGGCGCGGGGGCCGGAGCCATCGGAGCCGGCGCAGGTGCCGGCGGACCGCCACGTGGCGGGAGCGGCGGAGGTGCCGAAGGTCGCTGAGGCGCGGGCGCAGGCGCCATGGGCGCAGGTGCCGGGGCCGCAGGAGCCGGTGCGGGCGCCATCGGAGCCGGTGCGGGCGCCATCGGCGCCGGAGCGGGGGCTCGTGCCGGCGCGGGCGCAGCAGGGGCCGGCGCAGGCGCAGCGGGGGCCGGGGCAGGTGGAGCGGGTGCAGGCGCTCCGGCTCCAGCTCCAGCGCCCTCTTCGAGCGTGAGGATGAAGTCCCCGATGTAGATCTTGTCCCCGGCTTTGACGACCAGCGGCGAAGTGATCTTACGTCCGTTGACGTAGGTCCCATTCGTGCTCTTCAGGTCGACCACAATGAACCGGTTGTCCTTGAGGACGATCCGGGAGTGGCGCTTGGAGACGTTGCCTTTGGGCAGGATGATGTCGTTGCCCTGGACGCGGCCGATCGTGACTTCGTTCTTGTCGAAGTCGAGCCGTCTCTGGGCGCCACCCTTCTCCGTGATGACAACTGCGAACATGGGCTTGTCTGCCCTCCTCTGGGCGGGGACTTGTTTCAAGTCCGGGGGGCCGCATTGAACCGGTCCAGGGACGTTTTCGTCAAGCCTGTTGCAAGGTTTGCCGGCGATTGTCGGTGAGGACTGCCCTAGACCCTGCACAACTGGACAGGATCCCTCCCGTCCGAGTATCGAAATGTCCCATGTATACGGAGATCGAGTCCCTCCAAGACCTCGAGGCGCGCATCACCGACGCAGGGAACATCGGTCGCTGCGTCGTCCAGGGCCTGGATCTGCGTTCGGCGGGGCCTTCGCTCGGCTCGGTCTCGGGCTCGGGTGCCCTCTTTCTGGGCTGTCAGCTGGATTCACAGACCGCCGAGCACCTGCGATCCAGCGGCGCCCTCATTTTTCCGCGGCTCATGGGGCGCCCATACGAGTCGTTTCGTCCGAGGCTCTACGACCCTGAAGAGCTGCTCGAAGGCTACGAAGAGGGCCGGCCCGGGAGTTTCTTCGAGTCTTCCCGAGACGCGCGCATCTACCACCACTACCGCGAGTCCAAACACGAGGCGTCCGTGATGGAGTCCCTCGCGCAACGCTTGCACGACTTCGCGATCGACGACGCCAAACACGACCTCCTCGCAGCAACGCCCAAGAAGCGGGTCGTCGCGATCATGGGCGGGCACGCCACCCACCGCGATGACCCCGCGTTTGCTCAGGTCGCGGCGATCGCGCAGCGCCTCTGCCGCGCCGGCTACTTCCTGGTGAGCGGCGGCGGCCCGGGCGCCATGGAGGCTACGAACTTGGGCGCGTGGCTCGGCGGCTATGGCGACGACGCGGTCGGGCGCGCTGTGGCCATGCTCGAGACCGCCCCGACCTTTCGAGATCCGGGTTGGATCGAGAGCGCGCTCGCGACGAAGAGCGCGTTCGAGGCGGGACGCGAGAGCCTGGGCATCCCGACTTGGTTCTACGGGCACGAGCCGAGCAATCTCTTTGCAACGCACATCGCCAAGTACTTCTCGAACAGCCTCCGCGAGGACGGGTTGTTGGCCATCGCCACCCACGGGGTGGTCTTCGCGCCCGGCAGCGCGGGCACGGTGCAGGAGATCTTCATGGACGCGGCCCAGAACCACTACGGCACCTTTGGGGTGGTCAGCCCGATGGTCTTCCTCGGACGTCGTTTCTGGCGAGAGCGCATGCCGGTCGAGCCGCTGCTCGGCGCGCTCTCCTCGGGGCGCGCGTACGCGAGCCGCAT
>Ga0114933_10001592_pt1 | contig 25104 bp, 17 predicted proteins | sample 4SBtaG_FD_89691 | JGI IMG/M metagenome (GOLD analysis project Ga0114933, IMG submission 89691) | Deep subsurface microbial communities from Kolumbo volcano to uncover new lineages of life (NeLLi) - 4SBTROV12_W25 metaG | ecosystem: Environmental > Aquatic > Marine > Volcanic | place: Kolumbo... | reverse complement strand
CTGGTCACGACCAAGTACTGCAGCAAGTCCAAGAACTACTACTCGACCTACGCGCAGGTGACGCTCACCGAGACGACCTGGGGCTACAAGTACACCGTCGGCCTGAAGTGCCAGAAGGAAGCGCTCCAGAAGTTCAACTGGGCCCGCGAGATCGTGCCCGGCACGTACAAAGTCGAGGTCTATGGCACGAGCAACTACGCCAACTTCCCGTTCACGACGACCCAGGTGATCCACCCGGCGCTTGTCCTCACGAAGGCCAAGTCCGACGTCGTGCTCGACTTCCGGACCGTGAAGGTGGGCGGCAAAATCCTCAACAACGGCAAGGAACCGCTCGTCACGACCAAGTACTGCAGCAAGTCGAAGAACTACTACTCGACGTACGCGCAGGTGACGCTCACCGAGACGACCTGGGGCTACAAGTACACCGTCGGCCTGAAGTGCCAGAAGGAAGCCACCCAGAAGTTCAACTGGGCCCGCGAGATCGTGCCCGGCACCTACAAGGTCGAGGTCTATGGCACCAGCAACTACGCCAACTTCCCGTTCACGACGACCCAGGTGATCCACCCGGCGCTTGCCCTCACCAAGGCCAAGTCCGACATCGTGCTCGACTTCCGGACCGTGAAGGTCGGCGGCAAGATCCTCAACAACGGCAAGGACCCGCTGGTCACGACCAAGTACTGCAGCAAGTCCAAGAACTACTACTCGACCTATGCGCAGGTGACGCTCACCGAGACCACGTGGGGCTACAAGTACACCGTCGGCCTGAAGTGCCAGAAGGAAGCCACCCAGAAGTTCAACTGGGCCCGCGAGATCGTGCCGGGCACGTACAAGGTCGAGGTCTATGGCACGAGCAACTACGCCAACTTCCCGTTCACGACGACCCAGGTCATCTATCCCAAGCTCGACTTGAGCTCGGCCAAGTCCGATGTCGTCCTCGATTTCCGGACCGTGAAGATCGGTGGCCGCATCTTCAACAACGGCAAGACCCCGCAGGTGACGACGAAGTACTGCAGCAAGTCCAAGAACTACTACTCGACCTACGCGCAGGTGACGCTCACCGAGACGACGTGGGGCTACAAGTACACGGTCGGCTTGAAGTGCCAGAAGGAAGCCACCCAGCAGTTCAACTGGGCGCGCGAGATCGTCCCCGGCACGTACAAGATCGAGGTCTACGGCACGAGCAACTACGCCAACTTCCCGTTCACGACGACCCAGGTCGTGGTGCCCAAGATCCTGCTCAAGTAACGGTCCGGCTTCCCGCTCCCGATCCCAAACCCGGTCTAATCCAATGCCGGTCACTTAACGACCCCGGCTGAAGCCGGGGCCTCAGTTGAGCAAGCCCTCCTTCGAGGGCTCGGCGTTGCGGTCCGCATGGCGGATTCGGTGAGGCGCATGTGGGTGCACCGGATGCCGACAAACGTGGGTAAGGCAGCCGCTGCTGGTGGAGTTCGCGGCGGAGCCCGCGGAGGCGGGCTTGCTCAACTGAGCCCGGGCCTTCAGCCCCGGGGCTTCGCTCTTACACTCCAAATGACCGGCATCGGGCCTAAGCGATGTCCAACCGCCGCCGCTTGCGATAGAGGGTCGCGCGGCTGACTCCAAGCAGCTCCGCGGCAACTCCGAGGTGCTGGTTGGCACGTTGCAACGCCGCCTGGATCCGCCTGCGTTGCTCGTCGTCCGACTGACCACGCATGAGCAGCAGCGTGTAGTCCCGCGTGTCCGTGCCAGGTGCGTCGCCAATACGCCGCGAGCGCTCCGGTTCGCTTTCCACGTTGTGCAACGGCAGCTGGCCGGTCATCTCCGGTGGCAGATCCTCGACACCGATGGTCGGGCCTCGCCCCACCGCGAACGCAAAGGCCACCGCGTTTCGCAGCTCGCGCACGTTGCCCGGCCATCGCCATTGCAGCATGACGCGCATCGCCTCGGGTCTGATGCTCTCGACAACGCGCGGGCCGCGCACGCTGAGCTTTGCCACAAAGTGTTGGGCCAACAGCGCGATGTCATGCCTTCGATCCCGCAATGGCGGCAACCGAATCGGCACGACGCGCAACCGATACATCAAGTCCTCGCGAAACCGTCCCGCGCCGACCTGGCGACGCAAGGACTTGTGGGTGGCCGCCACCATTCGCACATCGACCGACAGACAGCCTTCGCCACCGACCCGCGTGACCTCGCCGGTTTCAAGCACGCGCAAGAGCTTCGCCTGGACATTCGCCGGAAGCTCCGCCACCTCGTCGAGAAAGAGCGTCCCGCCGTCCGCCTGCTCGAACACGCCGCGTCGCTGCGAAACCGCCCCCGTGAACGCCCCGCGCTCGTGCCCAAACAGCTCCGATTCAAGCAGCGTGGACGTCAACGTCGCGCAGTTCACGGCGACAAAAGGACCATCGCGGCGGGGGCTCTCCGCGTGCACGGCGCGGGCGATGAGCTCTTTGCCAGTCCCGCTATCACCACGCACAAGCACCGGCGTATCGGTCTGCGCGACCTGCTCGACGAGCCGAAAAACGCGGCGCATTCCGTCGTCGGCCGTCACGATCCCGTGAAACTCGCGGTCGATCCCCGGGTCCAGCGTGGGCAACGAGTCGGTCGGATCGGGCACCAGCACCTCGACCCCACCGGCGAAAGCTCCGTCCTGGTCGAAGAACGCCCGGCCCGACTTGCGCAGCCGCACGATCGAGCCGTCTTCGCGATAGAGCTGCAAAGGAACCTGTGAAACGGCGCGGTGGTCGGCGATCCCGCACCCGCGCATGCACTGCGTACACCTGTTGACCTTCAGGCAGTGCGCGCCGACCGCCTCCTGCGCCTTGAAACCGAGCAACTTCTGCGCCCCGTCGCTCCAAAACACCACGGTCCGGTCGGCGTCGACGGCGAAAACGGCGGCGTCGGGTACCGAATTGGCGAGCGCTTCGAACGCTTGCGCCGCGCCAACTTCGGGGAGCCATGCGCGCAGGGCTGTGGGAGAAGGGGCGGCCATCACGAGAGCCTCAGTTGATTCATATGAATGATAACGAATGATTCACTTGAATCAACATGAACTAAACGAGAACGTCTCAGTGTCGCGACACTAATTCATTTATCTCAATTGGATCAGTCGCTTATCAGTTTTCGCGTGAGGCTGGAACGCCCTGTGCACATGACAAGGACCATGCGTCACCGCGCACCTGCCCACATCCGGGCATGGCCACGCGACGGGGCGCCGATTGGACCGCGACATGATCTTTCGACAGCTCTTCGAACCCGACACAAGCACCTACACCTACCTGCTGGCCGACGACGCCAGCGGCGACGCCATCCTTATCGACCCCGTCCGCGGCGACGTCCCCAAGTACCTGCGCCTGCTCGACGAGCTCGACCTGCGCTTGAAATTTGCCGTCGACACCCACGTACACGCCGACCATGTGACCGCGCTCGGTGAGCTCCGGGACGCCACCGGCTGCGTCACTGTGCTCGGCGCCGGGACCAAAGCCGAGTGCGTGTCGACGACGGTCTCCGACGGCGACGGCCTCCGCTTTGGTCGCCACCGCCTCGAGGCGATGCACACGCCCGGTCACACCGACGACAGCTACTGCTTCCTGCTCCCCGAATCGCCCGAAACCGGCGCCGCGATGCTGTTTTCCGGCGACACGTTGCTGATTCGCGGCACAGGTCGCACCGACTTCCAAAATGGCGACGCCGCCGCGCAGTACGACGCCATCTTCGGCCGCTTGCTCACCCTGGCCGACGACACGCGGGTCTTCCCCGGTCACGACTACAAGGGCTGGACGATGTCCACGATCGGCGAAGAACGGCGCCACAACCCGCGCCTGCAAGTGCCCAACAAGGCCGCCTACATCCAGCTGATGGGCAACCTGAAGCTGTCCCCACCGCGCCACATCGACACAGCGGTACCGGCAAACCTCGCGTGCGGCCGAACCGTCGCCGATGCCACCCCATCCGCCGTCACCGCGATGGAGGTGAACTGATGGCCCGCCGTTGTTGGCGCGACGTCGCCCCAGAAGCCGCGCAGAACATGCTTGACGACCTCCGCGTCGTCGATGTGCGCACCTTTGACGAAACCAACGGCCCGCTCGCGGCGCTCGACGCCGCCGAAGTTGTGCCGCTGCCGACGATTGTCAGCGCGATGAAGGCCTGGCAGCACGACGAACCCCTGTTGGTCGTGTGCCGCTCCGGCAAACGCGCGCAGCTTGCGTGCCAGGCGTTGTGCGCGGCCGGGTTCTCGGAGGTCTACAACCTCGCCGGGGGCATGATGGCCTGGCACGAGCGAGGCCTGCCATGTTGACGCTTGCTGCGGCATTTGCCGTTCTGATGGGCGTCGTGCTTGGCGTCCTCGGCGGTGGCGGAACGATCCTCGCCGTCCCTGTGCTCGTCTACGGGCTCGGACTCGAAGCCAAAGAAGCGATCGCGACGTCTCTGTTCGTCGTCGGGGTCCTCGCCGCTGTCAGTGTCGTCGGTCACGCGCGGGCTGGTCGCGTCCGCTGGCGCGTTGCCGGTGTCTTCGGTTCTGTCGCGATGGTCGGCGCCTGGCTCGGCGGCGTCGCGGCGTCTTACCTCCAGGGCACCACCCTGATGCTGTTGTTCGGCCTGCTGATGGTCACAACCGCCGTCGCCATGGCCATCAAAGACGGCGCCGAACCCGATGCCACACTCCGCCCAACCGGCGACGGGCTCGATTCGCCCCAAGCGTGGGCGAAAATGGCCGCAGAAGGCCTGCTCGTCGGCGGCATCACCGGGCTCGTCGGCGCCGGCGGCGGTTTCCTCGTTGTGCCTGCCCTGGTGCTTCTCGCCGGGTTGCCGATGCGGCAGGCGATCGCCACGTCGCTCGTCATCATCGCCATGAAATCGGGCGCCGGGCTTGTCGGCCATCTCGGCCACGTCACCATCGACTGGTCGCTCGCCGCCACGATCGCCGGGGCTGGAGCGGTCGGTGCGATCGCAGGCACCTGGTTGGCTGGGGTCGTGGCGCCCGATCGGCTGCGACGCGTCTTCGCGGGTCTGGTCGGCGTCGCGGGCATCGGCATGGTGTTGCGCGAGGTCGCCCGCCTGGCCACGGCAAGTGAACCCGCGTCCGTCCTCGTCTGGTCCGGCGTCGTCGGCGGGCTTGGCATCGGGTTGTACGTCTGGCTGCAGTTCTTCGTGACCGGTCGTGCGCTCGGCTGTTCGACGGGCTTTGGCACGGCGATCGCCCCCGTCAGCCGGCTCTCTTTTTTCGCTGACAGCAAATTCCGCGGCCCCGGTCGCTGGCGCCTCTGGTTTCTCATCGGCATCCCGCTCGGCGGCGCCGTCGCCGCGCTGACATCGGGCGACGGCGGTTTGACCGCCACGATGTCCATGGGCGCGCTGTACGACGCCGTCATGCCCACCTCGTTGTGGCTCCGCATGGCGCTGCTGACCGGCGGCGGCGTCCTGATGGGCTACGGCGCACGCATGGCGGGCGGCTGCACGAGCGGGCACGCCATCTCCGGCATCGCGATGCTCAACCCACCCAGCATGTTGGCCGCTGTCGGCTTCTTCGCGGGCGGCGTCGTCGCGGTCCAACTCCTCTTTGCGCTGGGCGGTCTCTCATGAATCGGACAATTACGACTTTTCTGCCACTCGGTGTTCTCTTTGGCTTCTTGCTCTCGCGGGCCGGAGCCACCACGCAGGACCACTACGCGGGCCTGTTCTTGCTGCGCGATCCGCAGCTGCTCCTTGTCATCGCGGTCGCGGGTGTTGTCGGCGCGATCGGTGTCTTCGTCGCTCGCCGCGTCTCTCTGCGCGCGCTTACGACGGGCTCGGTCGTCGCTTTTCAGCCAAAGCCGATGCGTCCCGGTCTTGTCCCCGGCGCGTTGCTTTTCGGCGCGGGTTGGGGACTGACCGGTGCTTGCCCGGGGACGGCGTTGGCGATGCTCGGTGAAGGCAAGTTCGCCGTCGTCGCGACCCTCGTCGGCATCGTTGCCGGCACCTGGGCGTTCGGCTGGCGTCAAAGCCGCGCCGCAACCCCCGCGCCGGCCGTCGACGTTCGCCCGACGACGATTGTTGCGCGGCGACTGTTGGATAATTCAACGGTGCAGAAAAAAACATCATCGTCTGTTGAAAATACCAACACACCCCTGGCGACGAGCACCTGTGCAGCGCCAGCCGCATCGAATTAAAACATAAACATTTCATAGCGTCAGCGGTTACCGCGGCGGATCTGGCACGACTCTCGCATTCAAGAGGGTCGCTCGCCGAAGCGGTGCGATGTCAGCAGGGAGCCGACGCCACCGCCCGAGCACAAAACGTGTGAGGACGAAATGTTTGCCACCCCCCTGACCCACAACCTGGCCGGCCGCGCTCTTGCTGTCATCGCCGCCCTGGTCACAGCCACCACCCTGATGCCCCGCGAGGTCTACCCCTGCGGCGGTTGCTTCACCCCTCCCGGCCAGCAGTCGGGCAGCCTCATCGTGCAAAACGCTGAGCGCGTGTTCTTCTACAAAGACCCCGTCAACAAGAAGTCGGTCGCGTGGGTCGAGGTTCGCTACAGCGGCCCGGGCAAGGACTTCGGCTGGGTGCTTCCCCTCCCCGTACAGCCCAAGGTCTCGGTCGGCACCAGCTGGGTCTTCGACCAGATGGACCAGCGCTTCTCGCCGCGTTTCCAGACAACCCCGTCGCCCAAAGACGAAAACTGCCGCTCGTGGAGCGCGTACTGCTATGGCGACGGCATCGCGGTCTCGAGCACCAGCTTTGGCAGCTCCAGCGGCGGTGGCAGCGCCGACTCGGGCGCCAACGCTGGCCCGCAGTCGTCCGAAAAGGGCAACGAGCCGCCCGTGAAGATCCTCGACCAGGACGCGGCCGGTCCCTACAACTACGTCGTGCTCGCGAGCAGCGACTCCAAGGCGCTGCTCAAGTGGCTCAACGACAACGGCTACAACACGCCCAAGAAGGCCCTGCCGATCATCGAATCGCACCTGAAGAAGGGCGACGTCTTCGTCGGCGTGAAGCTGCAGTCGGGCGCCGGCGCCAACATGATTCGCCCCATCGTCCTGGAGATGGAAGGCGCCGAGGCGTGCGTTCCGCTGCGCCTGACCTCGATCGCGGCGAGCGACGACATGAGCGTCGTCACGACCATCGCCGGCCCCGGCCGCGCGATCCCCAAGAACATGATGCACGTCAAGGTCAACCCGATGAAACTCAACTGGTTCTCGGGCGGCAACAACTACCAGTCGGTGCTCAGCGAGGCGATTGACGAAGCCGCTGGCCACGCGTTCGTGACGGAATTCTCCGGTGACGCCAAGGCCGGTGTGATGGCCCAGGTCGAAACAATGTCGTCGTCGCACTTCGAGAAGGTCAGCAACGCCCTCGAGCTCGCCCGCGCCATCTGGGACAGCAAGATCCCGATGACCGCCGACGCCGCCAACACCCTCGAGCTCGCGACCGGCCTCGCCAAGACCAACAACAAGACCGCCGTCCAGTACTTCCAGCAGCTCCGCAACTGCGGCCACAACAACGCCTACAAGTACCCGCAGAGCTACTGCAACAAGGTGTTCGGCGAGCGCTACCTGCTGCCCGTCGACGGCAAGAAGGTCGCCAAGCTGATGGACAAGGACTACATCCAGCCGATTCAGCGCCTCAACAACGCGGTCAAGGCCAGCAAGAAGATCACCCGCATGGTCATGCGCATCTCCCCCGAAGAGATGGACCGCGACCCGATCTTCAGCTTCAACCCCGACCTCCCCGACGTGAAGAACGAGTTCAAGGCCACGCTGCACCGCGTCTGCTCGACCGGTTGGTACCCCTATGACTCCACCCGCCTGGTCATCGAAGGCGTCGGCAGCTGGGTCTTCAAGGGCCAGATGCCCGGACAGCAGGGCAGCTCAAAGGTCGCCAACAACGCCACCGACCCGCGCTTCGTGACCGCGCCGATGGCCGCCAACATCGAGTACATGGAAGAGAGCGGCGCCGCCAACCAGGTCCACTCTGCGCAGGTTGACCTCGTCGACGGCATCATCGCCGGCAGCAAGATCGGCAAGCCCACGGTTCCCGGCGAGTACGAGCTCAAGAAGGCCGGCAAGCGCTGGACCCCGCCGGCCAACGACAAAACGGTCACCCACGTCGACTCCCGCAACGACAAGGAATGCCCCCGCTACCACCCCATCAAGCCGTGGGAAATCAACGGCACCACGACCGCCGCGGCCGTCGTCCCGCACGATCCGGGCATGTCTTCCCTCGACGGTGGCTGCACCGCCGGCAGCTTCGGCTCCACGATGCCGCTGTCGTCCGGTCTCGTCGCCGCCTTCGCCTTCCTCATCCTCTTCGTTCGCCGCCGCCTCTACGCGGCGCAGCGATGAACCCGCGCGTGAACTGATGCAAAGCAACCCATTGTCAGCAGTTACACGCTAAGATGCGAAGCTCCGGCCGGGCGACTCCCCTCTACCCCGGTCGGAGCCTCGCGCTTCTCATCGAGACCCAACGCAAACCCGGTATCGAAGACAAAGTTAGCCGCCGTCCCCGACAGCCGCACCTGGAAAGCAACGATGCGCACGCACACCACCACAACCCACAGCGCCACCATGGCGGCCGTGTTCGCGGCCCTCGCCCTCGCGACGAGCCCCGGCTGCTCCAATGAACCCATCGACGTCGACACCACCGTTCATGACGGCGGCGTCAACGCGCCCGACGGCGGCTCGGTCGACGGCGGCAGCATCGACACCGGACCGGACATCCAGCAGATCGGCAAGGGCCCGGGCCCCTTCACGTTCAGCTGCCCCGACAACGCGACCCTGCGCAAGAACGACTACTCGTGGGGCGCCCGCTACGAGTGCCGCCGCGCCAACGGTCAGCGACACGGCTTTTACCGGCAGTGGAGCAAGGAAGGCTGGCTCATCCTCGAGCGCGACTACCGCGACGGCAAGAGTCACGGCCACTGGAAGTCATGGGCCAACGGCGGCAAGCCGCTGATGATGGACTGCGTCTACCGAGACGGGATGCGCGACGGCAAGTGCAACTACTGGTTCAGCAATGGCGCCCCGCAGCGCTTCAGCGAATACAAGAGCAACAAGCCGGTCGGCATCCACAAATCGTGGTTCAACACCGGCGCGCCGCAGAGCGTGACCCCGTACAACGATGACGGCAAATACCACGGCGACCTGATCCGCTGGTGGCAGACCGGCGCGATGCAGTCCAAGACGCACTACAAAGACGGCAAACCCTTCGGCAAATACCAGGCCTGGTACGCCGACGGCAGCAAGCAGCGCGAGGGCGCCTACGTCAACGGCAAGCCGGAAGGCACGTGGACGTCGTGGTACCAGGATGGCGCCAAGCAAGCGGTCGAGACCTACATCAACGGCCTGCGCGAGGGCGTGTCCAAGCGCTGGTTCCCCGACGGCACGCTCCAGCAGGAGATCAACTACCTCAAAGGCAAGATGAACGGGCCGTACAAGACGTACTACGCCGACGGCAAGCTCAACACGGTCCGCAATTACAAGGACAACAAGCTGCACGGGGACTACAAGCAATACTGGCCGAATGGTCAGGTTAGATTTCACCGGCAGTACAGCAATTACAAACCGGTCGGCACCTGGAAAGGCTGGTACGAAGACGGCGCCAAGCAGAGCGAGCAGACCTACATCGACGGCAAGATCCACGGCCTCGCGCTGGCGTGGTGGCCCGACGGAAGCAAGCAGACGAGCACGCCCTACGACTTCAACAAGATCGACGGCAAGCTGCAGCGTTGGTACCAGGGCGGCGATCGGCAGGAGGTCACGCACTACGTCAAGGGTTACCGCGAGGGCAAGTCCACGCTGTGGTTCCCCGGCGGCCAGCTGCAGCAGGAAGCCACGTACATCAAGAACCAGTTCACGGGCTCGTTCAAGCGATGGGCGTCGACCGGCCAGCTGATCGTCAGCGGCACCTACGACAAGGCCAAGAAGACCGGCAAATGGGCCAAGTGGTACCCCGACGGCAAACAGCTCAACATGGCCGAGTACATCAACAACCAGCTCAACGGGCCGTTCTCCGCGTGGTACGCCGATGGCACCAAGGCGATGGAGCACGGCTACAAGTACGGGGCGCTGCACGGGCCGCTCAAGGCGTGGTACGGCAACAAGCAGATGAGCAAGTCCGAGGCCTACGAGTCGGGCAAGCGCCACGGCAAGTTCAGCGCGTGGACCTACGATGGCGACTGGACGCAGACGATCTGCTACCAGAACAACTACGCGAAGTGGAAAGCTGCGTCCGAAGACGAAGGCAAGAAGAAGTCGTGCCCGTAGCGCAGCGCGGCACGTGAGGTGCCCTGCGCAGATCGGCACATCGGTTGGCGGGGTGCAAGCGAGAAGGGAGTCGGGACATGTTGTGGACAGGGACGAAAACGGCGGCCACCGAAAAGGTCGTTAGCAACCTTGCGACCTTTGACCTGGAGCGCGCGGCCGCTGTCTGCAAAGCGACCATGACCGCCGTGCTCGTGGGCCTGGCCGCCACCGCGCCGATGATCCCGTCGACAGCGATGGCGTGTGGGGGCTGCTTCTCGCCCCCGGGTGTGCAAAGCAACCAGGCGATCCTGCAGGACGCCGAGCGCGTCTTCTTTCACTACGATCCGGGCACCAAGAAGACCCTCGTCTGGGTCGAGGTGAAGTACAGCGGGCTCGCCAAGGACTTCGGCTGGGTGTTGCCGCTGCCATCCAAGCCCAAGGTCGCGGTCGGCACGTCGTGGGTGTTCGACCGCTTTGACCAACGCCAGGCGCCGCGGTTTGCGACCAGCGTCGAGCCGCAGGATGAAAACTGTCAGTCCTGGTACACGTACTGCTACGGCAACGAGCCATCGTCGGCGCAAAATGGCCCCGGATCGGGAAGCAGCGGCGGTGGATTCGCGTCCGATGCCGGTTCGAGCGCGGGTGCGTCCGAGGATGGCGACAAGGGCCCCGTCCAGGTGCTCGAACAGGACAAGGCCGGTCCCTACGACTACGAGATCATCGCCGCATCCGAGGCCAAGCCGCTGCAGCAATGGTTGAAGAAGAACGGCTACAAGATGCCCGACAAGGCGCTGCCCATCCTCGAAGCCCACATCAAGAAGGGCGACGTGTTCGTGGCGTTCAAGCTGCAAAACGGCGCCGGCGCCAACGAGGTACGACCCGTGGTGCTCGAGATGGAGGACGCCGATCCGTGCGTTCCCTTGCGCCTGACGTCTATCGCGGCGAGCGAGGACATGTCCGTGGTCGTCACCCTCGCCGGTGAGGGACGCGCGATCCCGAAAAACCACATGCAGGTCGAGCCGAACCTGGCCCGCCTCAACTGGTTTGCCAACGCCAACAACTACGGCCAGCTGCTCAGTGCGGCGATCGACGAGGCGGAAGGGCGCGCATTCGTGACCGAGTTCAGCGGTCCCACCAAGAACCAGGGCCCGCTCGCCGGCGCGCCGAAGATGGTGATCGATCCGGTGTACAACGTTTCGGACGCCGAGAGCCTCGGACGCGCCCTCATCGACTCGAAGATGCCGATGATCCAGGACCTCGCCAACACGATCGAACGCGCCACCGGGCTCGCCAAGGCGGCCAGTGTCGAGCCGCTTCAGTACTACACCCAGCTGCGGTCGTGCGCGCAGCAGAAGTACAACAACCAGTACGTCGGCTACTGCAAGACGTTCATGGGCGAGCGCGCGACGATGCCGGTCGACGGCAAGAAGCTCGGCGACATGGTCAAGAAGGACTTCATGGACCCGCTCGCGGCGGTGCAGGCGGCGATGGACGGCAGCAAGACGGTCACCCGCATGGTGATGCGCATCTCGCCCGAGGAGATGGACCGCGACCCGCTCTTCGCCTTCAACAAGGACCTGCCGGCGGTTTCCAACCAGAAGACGGCGCGTTTCAAGCGCGTTTGCTCCACGGGTTGGTACCCCTATGACTCGGTTCGCTTCACGCTCGACGGCTACGGCAGCTGGGTGATCAAGGGACAGCTGCCCGGCGAAATCCAGGGCGGTCCGGTCGGCAACAACGCCATCGACCCACGATTCGCCAAGGCCGCTGCAGCCGCCGCGATCCTCGTGCAGGACGAAAAGGGCAACCCGGTCGAAGTGGGCAAGGACGAGACCGAGCTCGTCGACACAGCAATCAAGGGCTCGATCCCCGGCAAACCGACGCTGCCAGCGGGCATGACGCTCAAGTCCGGCGGCAAGCGCTGGACGCCGCCCGAAAACGACCCGACCGTGAAGTTCATCGAGCAGCGAGACGACAGCAAGTGCACCGTCTGGCACGTCGTCAAGGCGTGGGAGACCGGCAGCGAGAAGGCCGCCAAAGCCGTGATGCCCGGCGCCGATAACGACGCAGATGAGCCGGTCGGTGGCTGCTCATCCGGTGGCTCTTCGGGCGACGCAGCGCTTCTCTTCGCCGTGCTCTTCGCCATGTTGGCGGTGGTGCGTCGCAAGCGCGTGACCCTTGCATAGCAGACTGCGCCAAAGCTTCGCCTCGGCGCAGGTGCTCGTTGTTTGCAAGGGGCTGAAACAGCCCCCTCGGCCAAAAAAAGTGTCATTTTTGATTCCTGCGAAGAATCTCCGTTCCTTCACAGGAATCATTTTTCCGGCCTCACCCCAAATTCGCGCTCCGCGCGGCAGACTGCATTTACGTCCCCCACGATGACCGGCACGATTTGCGGCGCAGTCTGCTGGCCACGAGCGCAGTTGAGTGGTTTGTTCGCCGGCGACGCGAATTTCGGCCGTTTTCCAGGGCCAAAATCGACGTAGAGCCGGCTAGCGGTCTCCAGGATGCGTTTGGATGCCTTGAGGCTATTGATATAGCTTCGCGGCCGATCGCGGCCTCCAGGAGCCCCTGGCGCGATTTGGGGCTCCCACGCAAAATGCGAGACTGGCCGCTGAAACACCCGCTGGAGACGCCTCGTTATGCCGAATCTGCTTGAAAAGAACCCGATCCACCTCGGACTTGGCGCCAGCGCCGTCATCGAACCCGAGTTCACCGACATGACCTGGTACGAGGGCTACGCCGCTCGGCACCAAGCGGACGGGACCGAGGGGCGCCTCGTGTCCATGTACACGTTCAGCGGCGATTGGAACCACTGGGAGATGCACCCCAACGGCCACGAGGTCGTCGTCTGCGTCGCCGGGAGCCTCACGTTGCTGCAAGAGATCGATGGCGAGGAAGTGGCGACCACGCTGACCAACGGCGAATACGCCATCAACGAGCCCGGGATCTGGCACACAGCCAACGTGCAAGAGCCCTGCACGGCGCTGTTCATCACCGCCGGCGCCGGGACGGAAGGGCGCCCCCGCTAAGTGACCGGTATTGCCGCTAGCACCTGACGCCCCCGCTATTCGGCGGCGACTCGCTAACCTTCGATCCTGTACTTCTTGATCAGCCGATACAGCGTTGTGCGTTCGATGCCGAGCGCACGCGCCGCGTCGATTTTCACCCCGCCGGCATCTTGTAGGGCTGTGGCGATCCGGGCTGCGGCCTGGCGGTCGAGGTACGCGTGCAACCCGTCGCCTGGAGCCTCGTCCGGGACTTCGCTCGCGCCGGGCAGGAGCAGGTCGCTGCGTTCAAAGACGTCGCCGCGCGCCAGTACCACGCCGCGTTCGATCGTGTTTTGCAGCTCGCGCACGTTGCCGGGCCAGTCGTAGCTGATGAGCCAGCGATCGACCTCGTCGTCCCAGCCGGAGATCGCGCGGCCCTGCGCGGCATTGGCGGTCGCGAGAAAATGACGAGCAAGGGGGCGCACGTCTGCGCGCCGTTCCGCGCTGGACCTCACCTTCTTGCAGCACGCGCAGGAGCTTGGCTTGAAAGCTGCCGTCGATGTCGCCGATCTCGTCGAGCAGCAAGGTGCCGCCATCGGCGCGTTCGAAGAGGCCGGCCCGTGACCGTTCGGCGCCCGTGTACGCGCCTTTTTCGTGGCCGAAGAGCTCGGATTCGAGCACGCCCGGCGCGAACGCCTTGCAGTTGACCGCTTCGAACGGGCCACCGACGCGGCGCGAGTGGGCGTGAATGGCCTTGGCGACGACCTCCTTGCCGGTGCCGGACTCGCCGGTCAGCAGCACAGTCGCGTTGCTTGCCGCGGCGCGTTTGGCGAGGTCGAGGACGGCGCGCATCTGGTCGGACTCGGCGACGGCGTCGGTGACTCCCCAGTGGCGTTCGAGCTGGCTGCGCAGGTGCTTGTTCTCGCGGTTGAGGCGCCGGTGATCCCCGTCATCCGCGACGCTCAGGTCCACGCGGTCCGCCATCGGCGCGATCGCCACGTCCACGCAGCCGTCGTCCTCGGTAGCCTCGGCCGCGTTGACCAGCAGCCCAAGCACGAGCGGTACGAGCAGGTCGGTGTCCGCCTCGACCATGCCGTCGCCGGACATCGTCACTTTCCGATCGCCGAGGTGCTCGCGGCCAAGACGCTTGGCGGACGCGACGATCTCGGCCAACTGGACCTTTTCGGTGTCGGCCTGGATGGGGCGCGCGTACTGCAAGATGGCGCTGACGAAGGCCTCGAGCCGGTCGACCTCCTCGCGGATGAAAAGGCAGACGCGACGCTGTTCTTCGGCGTCCTCAGGGAGCTCTTCGGCGAGCAACGAAGCGGACGAGCGCATCACGCCAAGCGGGTTGCGCACCTCGTGGGCCACACCAGCGGCCATACGCCCGAGCGTGGCGAGCTTCTCGGACTCGATGAGCTCCCGCCGGTTGCGCTCGAGCTCGACCATTTGCGCGCGGATGGTGGCGGCGTCGAGCCGTGACTTGCGCCGCAGCTGCGCCATGACGCCAATGACGTAGCCGAAAAGCGCGAACGACGCGCCGAACAGCAGCATGACCGGCCCGAACACGCTCTCGCCATCGATGCGCATGTCCACGCCGATCCACGTGAGGCTCACCGTATCGAACACGCCGATAAGCAAACCGGCGAGCGCACCCATCATCGGCCACTTGTCGGCGCGCGCCTTATCGGTGGACGAGGTGTTGGGCGGCTGGGTCATGGATGGGCTCCGATGCTTCGACTCTGGCACTTGGGCTCTGGCACTTCGACTCTGGCGCTTCGACTCTACAGCGCAACAACACTGCAACAACCGCGCCAGACGCAAAAGCGACGTATGTGCCGTGATTGAGCGTTGCAGCTTTGCAACGTGCGTTGCGTTCGCGCACCATCTACCTTCGGGTGGAGGTCAATAATTTCAGCCAGTTACTGTCTTGGCACGACCGTTGCTCCAAGAGGGCACGTCAACGGCGCTCGCCACGGCAACCTGGGCAACAGGCACCAAATGTGGGCGCACCAACTGGAGTCCCAAATGTCCAAGCTGCAACTCGTCCTGCTCGTCGTCCTCGCTGATTTCCTCGCCCTCACCGGCTGGTCACTGTATGCGGGCGGCTTCGAGACCATCATCGAGCAGGCGTTCGCCAACCCGATCAACATCCAGGTCGCGGTCGACCTCGCCCTTGCCATCGGTTTCGTGTGCACGTGGATCTGGAAAGACGCCAAGAGCCGCGGCGCCAACCCCGCTCCATGGGTCGCCCTGACCGCCACGACAGGCTCGATCGGCTGGCTGCTGTACATGGTCATCCGCCCCGGCAACGCCGTGCAGACCACGCGCTTCTCTGCCCGCGCCGCCGCCTGAAAGCTCGGTTCTCGTCTTCGCGGGGCATGCGATCGCTCGTGTGCCCCGCGCTCGTTTTGGCTGCGCGCCTCGCCCCGTAGTCTGCTTGCCTTGCCCCGTAGTCTGCTTGGAGGACAAACCGCGCTACACTGCGGCATGGCCGATCCCTCCAAGCCCGATAGCCCACCGCGCGCAAAGACCCGCCGCCGCCGCAGCCCCGCGCAGCGCGCCATTCGCATCGCACGCAAACGCATCGGCAAGTCCGCCGAAAGAACGGCCAGCGCCTTCGTCAACGGCCTCGATTGGTGGCTGCGCGATCCGACCGATGTGGTGGGCCACACGCCCTACGAGCTGGTTCATCAACGCGACAAGCTCGCCGTTCGCCGTTACGAGCGGCCGGACACCACCGTCGATTGGGGCATGGGCCGGGTGTCCGAGGTCGAGCCGGTCGCCATCCCGGTGCTGCTCGTGCCGCCGCTGATGGTGCAGCCGTTCATCTTCGACCTGACGGAGAATCGATCGCTCGTGATGACGATGCTCGGCGCCGGGCTCGACAGCTATCTGGTCGATTGGGGCGAACCGGACGCTAGCGATCGCCGCGTCACGGTCAGCAGCTACGTGATCGACTGGCTGCCGGACGCGATCGACGCCGTGTGCCGCGAGTCGGGCAGCGAACGCGTGTTCCTGCTTGGGTACTGCCAGGGCGGCATGTTCGCGCTGATGCAAACCGCGGCGAATGCGGACGACCGCGTGGCTGGAATCGTCGCGATCGCGTCGCCGATCGACAGCGCGAAGATGGGCGTCATCGGCTGGATCGCGCGCAACGCTCACGAGCAGATCGACCAGGTCGTTGGACTGATGGGCAACGTGCCCGGCGAGCTGTCCTCGCGCGCGTTCAAGTTGATGGATCCGGTCAAGACGGTGACGCGTTACACCGATCTCTTCCTCAACCTCTACAACGACGAGTACGTGGACGGTTTCGATGCCCTGACCGCGTGGACCGACAACTTCATCGACTACCCCGAAGATGCGTTCCGCGAGCTGCTCCGCGAGTTCATGAAGGGCAACAAGCTGAAGAACGGCTGCTGGGAGCTCGGCGATCGCGTGATCGATCTGCGTACGATCACGTGCCCGCTGCTCGCGTTCGCCGGGCAAACGGACAACGTCGTGCCGATCAAGGCGGTGCGCGAGCTGTTGGCGGTGGCGGGGTCGACCGACGCGCGCTTCGAAGTCGTGCCCGGCGGCCACATGGGCGTCTTCGCCGGTCGTCACGCTCCCGAAGCCGTATGGAAAGTTGCAGCAGACTGGATGCGCGAGAGGGCTGGATGACGTCCTGACCGGGATTTGTCGGGATGTGAACGCGCTTTACGCGTGGCCGAATCTCCTGTACTAACTCGTCAGGTTAATACCGACTTTGGACCGACACGGCGCGACCGACGCGATGAATCCAGACGTCCATCAGCTCAACACCGAACCCGGGGTAACCGTCTTGAGCGACGAGCCCGGCGAACGCCGTGCTTATGTCACCGTGCTCGCCGGCGAACTGCCTGGACGGATGCACCGGGTCCGCTCGACAAACACGCTGCTCGGACGCGGCGACGACTGCGATGTGACGTTCATGGACCTGGCGGTGTCGCGCAACCACGCGCGTATCGAACGGCACGCCGATGGCAGCGCGAGCCTCGTCGACCTCGACAGCATGAACGGCGTCCTGCTCAACGGTGAGCCGATCGACCGCGGGCCATTGCGCAGCAGCGACAAGATCCAGCTTGGGCCTTCGGTTGTATTGCGGTACGACCTGCACGACGCGCTCGACGCGCGGTTTCAGCGCAGCCAGTTCGCCGCGATGACGCGCGACACCCTCACCGGCGCACACAACCGCCTCTACTTCGACGACGAGATCCGGCGCGAGGGTCCATTCGCTGTTCGGCAGGGCATCGAGCTGTCCCTGTGCATGATCGACGTGGATCGGTTCAAGGCGATCAACGACATGCTCGGCCATCGAGCCGGCGACGACGTGCTGCGAAACGTCGCGACACGGATCGACGGGGCGCTGCGCGAGTACGACATCCTCGCGCGCTACGGCGGCGACGAGTTTGCGGTGATCCTGCGCGGCACATCCCTCGGAGACGCCGAGCTGACGGCCGAGCGAATTCGCAAGGCCATCGAGGTCGTGCCGATCCGCCACAGCGACGGCGAGGTCGATGTCACCGTGAGCATGGGCGTGAGCGGTATCCAGGAAGACGACATCTACAACGTCGAACACCTCATCCAGACGGCCGACCTGCGCCTGTACGCCGCCAAACAGGCCGGTCGGAATACCGTTGTCGCGCACGGCCGAATGACTCTGCAGTCACCTGTCTATGACGCCGAATGGCTCGATCAGCGTGACCGCCGGAGGACGTCCACAATCGGCTCCAAGTCGCGGCAGCTGGCCGACACGCATCGAAAAGAGCGCCGAGCGATGGCCCAGACGCGTGACGCTCGTCTGCCCGATATCGCGGACCCGACACCGCATGACAAACGGCGCAACGAGAACACCGTGCCCGCTCGACGCGACAGCGATCCGTCCGACTGATCGAGGCGCTCGCCTGCATTGAGACCGAGCGACTTGCCGCAAACGCCGGTTTGCGCTACCGATCTGCGCCCTCATCCACCCCGCTGGCCCGCGCCACGCCCCGGAGAATGCGTCATGAACACCGCGACCCTGAATCTCGCAACGAAGATCGCCGCCGCCATCGCCATCGCCGCGCTGTGCGTCGCGTGCGGCAAGAAGGAAGGCAAGTCCGCCGCCAAGGTCGACGAGGCCAAAGCAAAGGCTGGCGAGGCCGCCAAGAAAGCCGGCGAGGCCGCGCAAGCCGCTGGTGAAGCCGCCAAAGCCGCCGGCGAAGCTGCCGGGGCCGCCGCCAAGGAAGCCGCCGTCGCCGCCGAAGCCGCCGCCAAGCAGGCCAAAGCCAAGGCCGAAGGCGTCGCCGCAACCGTGAAAGAAGGCGCCGAGGCCGCCGCCGCCGTCGCCAAGGCCGACGCGAGCAACGCGCTGATGGACCCGTCGAAGGCCACCGAGCGCGCACCCGACACCTACAAGGTCAAGTTCGACACCACCAAGGGCGCGTTCGAGGTCGAGGTGACCCGCGCCTGGGCTCCGATCGGCGCAGACCGCTTCTACAACCTGGTCAAGGCGGGCTTCTTCAAGGACATCGCCATCTTCCGCGCCATCCAAGGCTTCATGTTCCAGTTCGGCATCCACGGCGACCCGAAGGTCATGGCCGCCTGGCGCCCCGCGCAGATCAAGGACGACCCGGTCGACTCCGCCAAGGCCAGCAACAAGCGCGGCTACCTCACGTTCGCGATGGGCGGCCCCAACACTCGAACGACACAGATGTTCATCAACTTCAGCGACAACACCAACCTCGATGGCATGGGCTTTCCGCCGATTGGCAAGGTTGTCGGCAACGGCATGACCGAGGTCTGCGACAAGATCAACACGGAGTACGGTGAAGGTCAGCCGCGTGGCAAGGGCCCGTTGCAGGGCATGCTCCAGCAGCGCGGCAACGAGTACCTGAAGAAGGAATTCCCCAACCTCGACTACATCAAGACCGTGACCCTCGTGAAGTAGACGCGGTCGTTCAAACGGCTCGCTAGCCCTTACGTTGCCGGCGCAAACGTCGCAGGTGCCGTTTCCACCAGTAGCGCCAGTGGCGGGCGACGTTGCGCTGGTTGCGGAGCTTGCGCCTGTAGCCATCGCTGATTTCGTGGCCCGTGAGCGCGGTCAGCACCCGTTCAGCGTTGCGGCGGACGACCTTGCTGCGGTGGCGCAAGGCGCGGATGAGCTTGGGCACGTCAGCGTCGCCGAGGCGACCGGCCTTGAGCCGTACACCCCACGTCGAGAAGCCGCGCCGCATCCACGACAGCCAGGTGCCACCCTTGTTGATCTTGTAGAACTTGGCCCAACGGGAGCGTGCGTTGCGGGGCGCTGTGCGCTGGTTGGTGACGTAAAGCAGCGCCTTGTGGGCCGCCTTGCGCACCGCCGGGGTCTTGCTCCGTAGCAGGCCGATAAGCGTCGGCACGGCGTGTTGGCGGCCATGCTCTTCGAAGATCTCGGCGGCGACAACGTGGAATCGCGGTAGAGCCGTGGCGCGAACACTGTCATGCAACAGCGTGCCGGGCGCTTTGACGACGACGTGGGCAACGCGCGTCAGATCTGGCGGCCGCACAGTGCGGTAGAGGTTGAAGACGGACACGGCCCAGGCGGCGCTCTTGATGTGCTCGAGCTGGGCGAGAATCGGCGCCCCGGATTCGGGGGCCGCGATGTTCAGCAGGGCGTTCATGGCGGCCTTGCGGACGGCGGTATCGGGATCGATGAGGCGCTCAGCCAGCGGGCCAACGGCGGACGCAGCGCGAATCATCCCGAGCATCGACACGGCTCGGCGGCGCAGGCGCGCGTTTGAAAGGTCCAGCACGCGGGTCAGCGCTTGCACATGCTCCTGGAACGTCTCCTCGCCAAGATCGGCCCATTCGCGGTGCGGCTCGCGCATGACGCAGCCGTACTTGCGGTCCTGGTGGCTGCAGTAAATGCGCACATGGAAATGGTCGTTGTGCGGCGCGGAGTCGGAGGGTTGTCGCATCACCTCGGCCATGCGCGCGATGATCGGCGCCGGCACGGTGTTTGCGCGAGCGGCGGCCAGGATGCGGCGCTTCAACCAGCGGGCGACGAACACCCACTGCACGCTGACCTGCTCGTCTTCGACCATGGCGCGGACCAGCTCCATGTTGCGGCGTGCGTCGAACTTGAGCTTTCCGTCCCACGAGCCACCGCGCCAGTTGAACTTGACGAAGTTGTCGAGGACCGCGGGCTTCTTGGTCTCCTTGTCGATGGCGTACATGCACAGGTCGACATCGCGCCCAGCCTGGTGACTCACGTGCCACTGCGACCGGCCGCCGTGGCGCAAGGAGACGTTGCCGATGGCGAGATCCGGGGAGTTGCGCACGCGTTGTTTGACGCGCTGGCCGAGGCGGGGCAGCCAGGCCTTCATCTCGTCGGTGCCGTAGTGGGTGCCGCGCTCGCGGATGTGGGGGAAGAAGCGGTAGCCGTTGCCCGACAACGCGATTCGGGAGCCGCGCACGAGACGGCCTCGGCTGGTCTTGCCGTAGCTGAGCGACCCGGACGGTTGTGCGAGCAGCCTACGGGCCTTCGCCGACGTCATCTTGCCGCGACAGACGGTAGGCGCCTGCGTGCGACCGATCGGCGCGGCGGTGGGAGCGCGCGAGACGGATACTGCGCCCGCCTTGATGCTCACCCGCTTGGGCGCCTTGATCGTGCGGACGGCGTTTTCAGCGACCTTGGCGTCGGAAGATGGAGGACACAGCAAGCCGATCGCGAGCAGCGTCGCGCCAAAGCCACGGACTGTGAGAACCCGCATCATGTCGCCAGCATACGGGCAACATCACGGCCAAGCGACTATTTCGTCACCATGAAGCTCGACGTCCAGGCCGGCTGTCCGGGCGCCTTGCCGTCTTTGAGCATCGTTTCCCACTCGCTGTCGGTGTAGCGCTGGATCTCGCCGGGATCGACCTCGTGGTAGCGGAAAACCGGCCCAACGAACGCCTCGGGCGAGCCGCACTTGTCGGACGTGAACACCATCAAGTTGACGTCGCTCGTGGCCACATGAAGCACGCCGGGCGGGCCCAGCGGCGGCAGCGTGTTCGGGTTGGTGTGCACGTCGGCGATGGTCGGCTTGAACTTGTCGAAGTTGTCGGCGCGGAAGTACAGCGACGTGTACCAGCCGTTGAAGATGGGGCCGCCGCACATGTTCTCGATGACGATGGTCTTCTTGAGAAACGAGATGTCGTCGGCCGACAGCTGCTCGCCCTTGAGCTCCTTTTTCGCGATGGCCTGCAGCGCCAGCATGTGCATCTTCCAGTTGTCGAAGAACTTGGCGACCTGCGTCTTGAAATACTTGTTCTCAAACGGCGCGTTGGCGAGGGACTGACCGGAGATGTCGGCCATCTTGGCGAGCGCACCGTAGAACTCGGGGTAGGGCTCGACGAAGCCGTCGGGGTGCTCACAAGCCACGCCGCCGGTGTAGCTCTGCTTGGCGTAAAGGATTGTGTCGTGGCGCAGCTGGGCCCAGGACGCGAGCTGTGTGCGGGTCGATTTGTCGGCCCACGCCGTCGAGTGCATCGCGGTCGGGTGATTCTTGGTCGTGGTCGGCTTGTTCAGCGTGCGCAGCGCGGCCAGCCAGAGGTTGTAAAGGTTGTCTTCCCAGAACGTCGGGTCGTAGCTGTCGACGAGGAACCGAAGCGTGTGCAGCGCGCCCTGGTAGGGGTGTTTTTGCAGCTGGTCTTTGAGCAGCATAAGCGCGTGGTTGTTGCCGAGCACGAACATCGCGTCGAGCGGATCGGGCATCCGGCGCTTCACCTTGACGCCGTTGTGGACGACGCGGTCATACACGACGTTGCTGAAGACGTAGGAGTCGACGACGAAGCGCTGGCCGAGGAAGGCAAACGACGGCGCGAGCGGGGTGGGCTTGGACGAAAGCGGGTTGGTCGTGAGCCAGTGGGAGGCGATTTGTTGGGTGCCGTATTTGCCGCCGAGCAGCGTCTTCTTGATGGCGTCCTCGGTCTCGTTGTCCGCTGCGAAGACATCGGCGGGCGCGGTGAGCTTGAAGTCCTTGGCGAGCGCCTCGACACCCGAAAAATCGATGTAGTCGACGGGGCCAACCATCAGCGTGATGAGGTCGTTGGCCTGGTGCCATTGGGGCATCGCTTTGCCGTTGGTGGTCGCGTTGAACAAGGCGATCGACGTTGCGACCTGGGCGGGGTGGTAGACCCACTGGCCGGACTGGGCATCGAACTCCATGAAACGAAGGTCCGCGCGTCCCAACCACATCATGCAGCGGAAGTACTTCTCGAGCTTCGGGTCGCCTTCGTAGTGGCCGCGGGGTTTGAACTGCGAGAAGTCCATCTTGCGCTTGGTGCCGAAGATGACGACCTGCTTGAGCTGCAGGCCCTTGATGTGGCCGAGGAAGTTGGCGACCTCGTCGTCAAGCGTCGCGCCGGCATTTGTGTTGACCGCGCTGCCGGCGAGCAACGAGCGGGCCACCGCCACAAAGAAATCGGCATGGTCGATGGCCTTCTTGGCGTCGCCTGACGCGTTCTTGGCGTCCTTGGCGAGCTGACCGTGGGCCTTGGCGAGGGCGGACTGCACGCTGCCGAACAGAACCTCGCGCTCCAGACCCTTGAGGATGTCGTCATACGAAGCATGCAACGCCTGCAGGATCATGTCGGTCGTGACGAGGATCGGCAGGTCCTTCTTGAAGACGTCCAACAAGGCGTGCGCCATCGTCTGCTTGGTCCAGCGCTCGGACACGACAAAACCGTTCTTGGCGAGCTTGGCCGTCTCGTCCTTGTTGAGCGCGAGCTTCTTGTCGATGACGTCCATCCACTGCGCCTTGAGCGGGTCGTAACCGAGCTTGCCGACGGGTTTGGCGGCGTCTTGCGGTTGGTACTTGCCGATGATCTGCTCGATGGTGAGGGAGTCGGCTTCCTTGATGACGTTTTCGAGCTTGGCGACAAAGGCCTTCTTCTCGGGCGCCAGGTCGATGGGGGCGTTGTTGCGCGCCGCGGTGCTTGCGTCTGACGAGCCGCCGCTGCTGACCTCTGCGGTTACGCCGTCTGGCGCCGAACCCGCGTCAGCTTCCCCGCCGCCTCCCGTGTCGTCGGTGTTGCAGGCACAAAGCGCCGCAGCGAGGGCAGCGATCAGCGCGAAGTGGCGAATCGGTTTGGGCAGTGCTCGCATCGTCGTCTCCAGCCCCGGTGGCGGGGCGATCTGTTCACGCTGCTTGGAGAAGCAAGACGCGTGCCAATCGTCGCGGAAAAGCCGGGCGGCGTAAACGGGCAATGATCTCAGGCCGTTTTGGGCTGTGTTGGACGCGGGACGACAGCGGTGGAACGGGAGGTCGTCGCGGGTGGGGTCTCAAGGGTGTGGCGTTTTTGGCCACGCTGTTGAGAATTCCTACATGCGGAGGGGCTACGGGGCGACGGTGACGACGTTGATGGAGAGGTTCGTGCCGTCTTTGGACTCGTAGCCAATTGTGACGGCGCCGCCTGCCGGCCGAGCTGTCGCTGTGATGCCGCGATTGGCCAATGGGGCCCCGCCGAGGGAGTCGGTGTCGCGAGCTGAGACTCCGGTGAGCTTGGCGATGATTGGTTTCGCGGCTGATGCCGCGGCCGTATGGATCTCGCCCGTCTGCCCCGCTCCAGCCGACGCCAACAGACTGATGGCGACGGTACCGTCGGCGCGAAGTGTTGAAGTCGTGTTCGAATAGCCGATTCGGCAATCGCTGCTGAACACATTGGCACTGAACAACTGCTTCACGACGGTTTTGCCACTCCTGCGGGTTCCGTAGTGAATGCGGTGGTTGGTGCCGGCTACAGTTGCGATGGTGAATGCCACGCCCCCGCCCTTGATCGCCGTCGAGCTAATCGCGCAGATGGAGGAAACACCTGCGAGCACCGTCTTGCCGGCGCCAGACTGGGAGTCGATCCACGTCTCCGTAGAGCCCTTCTTGCCGCTCTTGTCGAACGGTGTCGCTTCCAGGCGTCGCCGCGAGCCGTCCTTGGACATCGCAAGCAGCCAATACCGCTGGGAAGCAGCACCGGTATCAACAATCGTGGGCCGAACCTGCGAAAACGCGCCACTGGGGTTCACCGTGGACCACTTCATGGAAGTCGGAGTCCCGAGTCCGACCAGTTGAGACAACGGCGCGGAGTTGAGTCCGAAACCATTGGGCCGCGCAGACATGAAGCTACGCTTGGCGACCGAGGAAACGCTCCCAGCCGCCCCATCAATGGGTGCGAATGCCGGAGTCAGGAACAGCGGGAAGTTCGGCGCGGATTTCAGGCAAACACTGCCGCTCGCCTTCGCCCAGACCTGGCCGCTTGTCGCCTTCGACGTGTCCAGCAGCGCGAACCGCATCACTCCGCCCTGGCCAGCACCGGTCAGACAACCACCCTTGTCCAGCTTCTTCGTGTCCGCCTCCAGCCAGTGAACCCAGGCCTGCGTGCTGCTCTGCGGGTCAGCGGCCACGGACGGAAATCCCTGGCACACACCCGCCTTCGAACCGCCGGCAAGGTGCGCCTTGAAGCTCACGACAGGCGGCTTCACCTTCTTGCCGACAGGCGCCACCTGGTCGTCAAGCACCGCCGCGCGGAGCTCGGCCCCCTGGCTGATTTGCCACTTCCCGCTCGATGCCGTCGCGCACGCCTGGCTCTGGAACACCACCCATGTACGCGACAACCCAAGCTTCGAATCCAGCACATGACGCACCACCGCGGGGTTGGTCGGCTCCGGGTTGGCCGCGTCCTTGCTCGCCACCACCACCGGCTTGGTGCTCAAGCAGGCGTTCTTCTTCGCGTCGCAGCCGTGACCGTACGGGCACTTGTCCACGTTCGCGCACCCGCTGCTCTTGTTGGCCAACGTGTTCGACGGAGCGCATGCATCCCACGTGCAGCCCAGCTTGTCGTCGCACAAAGCGTCCTGCGTCTCGTGCTTGCAGGTCCCGCCGCCGTCGCACACGTCCTTG
>Ga0114933_10001590_pt1 | contig 25114 bp, 22 predicted proteins | sample 4SBtaG_FD_89691 | JGI IMG/M metagenome (GOLD analysis project Ga0114933, IMG submission 89691) | Deep subsurface microbial communities from Kolumbo volcano to uncover new lineages of life (NeLLi) - 4SBTROV12_W25 metaG | ecosystem: Environmental > Aquatic > Marine > Volcanic | place: Kolumbo... | reverse complement strand
GCCTGCAGCGCGCTGGGTTGGCCCGCCAGGTGGTCAGCGATGAGCTGGGCGTCGGTCACATGTCACGGAACGCAGTCCATCCGCTTCTATTGCCCAGGTCGTAAGATCGCCCGGTTGTGCGCTACGTCCCCGAAAATCCACTGATCGTCCAGTCGGACCACTCGCTCCTGCTGGAGACGATGGGACCGCACTTCACCCAGGTCCGCGATGCCCTGGTGCGCTTCGCCGAGCTGGTGAAGAGCCCCGAGTACGTGCACACCTACCGGGTCACGCCGCTGTCCTTGTGGAACGCCGCGGCGGCCGGCGTGGGCGTCGACGAGGTCAACGAAGCCCTGGGCCGGTGGTCCAAGTACGAGGTCCCCCCGAACGTCCCGGTCTGGATCCGCGAGACGATGGGGCGCTACGGCCGCCTGCAGCTCCTGCCCCACGAACAGGGGCTGGTGCTCGAGGCCACCGAAGCGGTGCTCATGACCGAGGTCCGCAACACGAAGGCCTGTCGGGACCTGCTGGGCCCCGAGCTCGACGAGCACCGCAGCCTGGTCGCGCTGAACGACCGCGGGCTCTTGAAGCAGGTGCTCACGCGCATCGGTCATCCGGTCCAGGACCGCGTCGGCTACGTCGACGGCGAGGCCCTCGAGTTCAAGATGCGGGACACGACGCTCAGCGGGGACGACTGGGGGCTGCGCGACTACCAGGTGCACGCGGTCGACGCCTTCTACGGCGACGGCATCGAGGGCGGGAGCGGCGTCGTGGTCCTGCCCTGCGGCGCCGGCAAGACGATGGTCGGCCTGGCGGCCATGGCCAAGCTGGGCATGAGGACGCTGATCCTGTGCACCAACGTCACCGCGCTTCGCCAGTGGCGGACGGAGCTCCTCGACAAGAGCACGCTCACCGAGGACGACATCGGCGAGTACTCCGGCGCGACCAAGCAGATCCGACCGGTCACGCTCTCGACCTACCAGATCCTCACCTACCGCCGCTCCAAGCAAGACGACTTCGTGCACTTCGGGCTCTTCGACGAGGCCCGCTGGGGCCTGGTCGTCTACGACGAGGTCCACCTGCTGCCCGCGCCCATCTTCCGCAGCGTGGCGCTCCTGCAGGCCCGGCGCCGACTCGGGCTCACAGCGACCCTGGTGCGCGAGGACGGCAAGCAGGGCGACGTCTTCGCGCTCATCGGGCCCAAGCGCTTCGACATGCCCTGGAAGGACCTGGAGCACCAGGGCTGGATCGCCTCGGCCAGCTGCACGGAGATCCGCATCGGCTTCTCGGACGAGGACCGCCTGCGCTACGCCACGGCGGACGATCGGGAGAAGTTCCGCATCGCCGCGACGAACGCTCGCAAGGGCCCGATGGTCGAGAAGCTCCTGGACAAGCACCAGGCCGACAAGGTGCTGATCCTCGGCATGTACCTGGACCAGCTCGAGTGGATCTCCCGGCGCTGGAAGCTGCCCCTGGTCACCGGAAAGACGCCCCAGAAGAAGCGCGACGAGCTCTTCGAGAGCTTCCGGAACGGCGAGCGGGCCGCCATGGTCGTCTCCAAGGTCGGCAACTTCTCCGTCGATCTGCCCGACGCCAGCGTGGCCATCCAGGTCTCCGGCACCTGGGGTTCGCGCCAGGAGGAGGCGCAGCGCCTGGGCCGCATCCTGCGTCCCAAGAAGGGCGACAACCGGGCACACTTCTACACCCTCGTGACTCGTGACTCGACCGAGCAGCACTTCGCCGAGAAGCGCCAGCTCTTCCTCACCGAGCAAGGCTACGCCTACGTGATCGAGCTGCCGCAGTGACAGGGACGCCGTGAGCAGCATCGTCCACAAGAACGTGGCGGTGCTCCGGGTCAGCGACCCCAAGGTCTTCGCGGAGATCCGCGCGGTCGTTCCCCTCGACGACTACGTCCTGGGCAGACTCTCCGACACGGAGCTGGTCATCGACCCGGCTCGCATGAAAGAGCTGCTCTCTCGGCTCGATGCCAAGGGGCTCCAGCCGCTGGTGAAGCGGGAGAGCCAGGAACCCGTGCTTCCGAGAAGCGCGGGGCTCCCAGAGACCTAGAGCGGCGCGGGCGTACACCCATCGGCGAGCGCCCAGTCGCGGGTCATCCAGCGGCTGTGCTCGAGCAGGTGCTCGGCGTCGGTGGTGTAGTCGAGCTGGCTCATGCGGGCGTACTCGAGCTCCTCTTCGTCCAGGAGCCCGTCCTCGTCGCCGTCCGCGCGGACCCAGTCGGCGGCGACGATGGCTCCGGCCCCGTCGTCGAAGAGGACCTCGGGGCTGAGGCTCAGCGTCGTGGTCGCCGGCAGGGCCAGGGGGCCGACGCAGGTGTGCTCGACGTCCTCGAAGGTGCGGAGCTCGAAGGCGATCTCCCGATCGCAGGTGATGGTCCCAGCGATGTGCCCGGCCTGGCCGTCCAGGACGGTGTCGAAGCGCGCGGTCCGGAAGGCGTAGCTCTGCTCGAGCTCCCGCTCGTCGAAGTCCGCGCTCATCAGGGTGCCGCCGGAGAGCACATCGACGGCCGAGGCCTCCAGCTCAAAGGTCCCCTCGCCGGCGAGGTAGCCGCCCACCAGCTGCAGCTCCGTGAGCTCGACCGAGCAGCCGTCGTCGGTCTCGACCGAGGCCTCGGCGGGTGCGACCTCGAGGGTCCACGTCCCGACCTGGGCGCAGCCGAGCAGGAGCGCGATCACTCCTCCTCGTCGTCCCGCGCCTGGTAGCCCATGGCCGCCAGTGAAGCCTCGAGCTCCGGGTCGACTCCGGCGAGCTGCATGCCGGCCGTGGGCACCGGCGCGATGGCCCAACCGAGCTTGAAGGTCCGCTTGCCGACGCGTGTCGAGGTGGCGTCGGCTGCGGCCTCGGCGGAGGCGTTCTTGTAGGAGAGGGTGAAGGCCGCATCCTCGGTGGCGGAGTCGGGCTCGGCAGGCACGACGTAGATCTCGCGGGCGCTCGACTTGCCCGGGTGGAAGGTGACGTGGGCCACGCCCTCGTCCAGGACCAGGGACATCTTCGAGCTCTTCAGCGGGTCCTGGCCCAGCCAGGCCTCCCGGAGGCCGGCGGGGTGCTCGATGGTCAGGGTCTCCATCTTGGTCACGGACTGCTTCGCCGGCTCGATCCGCCAGGCCCTCGGTGCCGCCTGGGCAAGCCCTTCGGCGAAGGCGGCGTGCAGGGGCTCGACCGGCAGCGAGGCGGCCAGGTCCTGCTTCTCGTCGGGATCCTTGGCCAGATCGTAGACCGCCTCCTTGCCTCGGTAGGTCGTCCACTTCAGGTCTCGCGCGATGACGCCCCACCGCTCCTTTCCATAGAGCGGGCGCCCGACGCTGTGGGGGCGTGCGACCAGGGCTTCGAGGGCGTCGGCGTCGCCCTGGGCGGCCTTCACCAGCGAGCTGCCGCTGACGCCCCGGTCGATGGGGAGGTCCAACAGATCCAGCACGGTGGGCGTGATGTCGAGGATGCTGGCCGGAGCCACGACGCGCCCGGCGGGGAGGTCGTCGTCCTTGATGATCAGCGGGATGTGCAGGAGCTCCTCGTAGAGCGTGTGGCCGTGCTCGAAGTCGCCGTGGTCCCAGAACTCCTCGCCGTGGTCCGCGAAGATCACGACCGTGTCGGCGTCGACGCGCTCCAGGAAGTCCATCAGCATGTCGTCGGTGTAGGCGATGTTCTGGTCGTAGCGCCCGATGACCCAGTCGCGGACGCCCTCCGGGTCCTTCTTGGCGGCCTTGAGGATCGGGGTCCGAGTGGCGTCGCTGGACAGCCCCGCCGGCGGATCACCGGCCCAGCGTCCGCGGTAGGCCAAGGGCTCGATGTACGGCAGGTGGACGTCCATCGTGTGGAGCATCACCGCGACGTCCCGGGTCGGGTGGCGCTCGATGAAGTCCTCGGCGTCGGCGATCTGGAACTCGATGTCGGGCAGGTTGACGCAGCTGTACTCGCTCCAGCCCCGACTCATCTCGAAGTTTGAAGACAAGTACACGTTGCCGACGCTCGCGCCGGTCGCCCACCCCTCGGCCGCGAGGACCTCGGAGAGGATGGGCCCGAACTCGGCCGGCCAGAACTCGGGCTGTCGGCCCGAGAGCGCCGAGCGGGCCGAGGGCAGCGTCCACGGAGCGACGCTGCGCGCGTTCTCGAAGACGACGGCGTCCTCGGCCCAGGCATCGATTCGTGGCGAGGTCGGCCGGTCGTAGCCGTAGGTGCCGAGGTGGTCTGCGCGCAGGGTGTCCAGGAAGACGAGGACGACCCGTTCGGGATCCTTCTTCGGCGTGAAGATCGTCGGCTCGGCGAGGAAGACGTAGTCGAGGTCGGTGGCCTCGTCTTCCGAGCGGAACCGGACGGTCGCGATGCGGCCCGCCCACTCGGAGAGGTCGGCGGACAGCGGCGCCCACTCCCCGACCGCGAGGTCTGCGCGCAGGACCTCGTGGACCGTGTCTCCGAGCACGATCTCCACGACGACCGTCGCTCCGTCGCTCCGGTGTTCGCCGTCGGCGGCCTCCGGGGGAAGCACGATGCCGTCGAGCTGGAGGGTCGCGTTGGGAGGCAGCTCGACCGACCACGCGGCCTTCGAGGGCGAGGGCAGCAGGAGTCCGGTGCGCGTATCGGTGCCGAACTGGAGGCTGCGCCGGACGAAGGCGAGCGGGTCGGTGCTCTCGTTGTCTTCGGACCAGGTGTCCCAGTGCAGGGCCCGCTCCCGCTCGGTGGCGCGGGGGTAGCGCATGATGAAGGCGCCGGGCTCGGGTTCGCCGTCGTCGGTCCGCAGCACCACCGTGTCCGTGTTGTAGCGCCACGAGTTCGCCTTCGAGGAGTCCACGGCCCGGTCGTAGGGCAGGGTCTTGCCGTCCCGGACGACGACCATGTCCGGCGCAGCCCGGATGAAGAAGAGAGCGCGGCTGCGCACGGGCAGGGGAGCCGCCCAGTGGGTCACCCCGTCGATCGTGCGAAGGACCTCGAAGGGGCCCGTCAGCGGCAGGTCCACCGGGACCGCGGGAACCGGACGGGTGTGGTCCGCGACGGAGAGCTCAGCCGGGGCACCGGGAAGTCGCGCGAAGGCGACCGCCCGACCCGCCTGCTCGGCAGGCAAAGGAGGCGCGCCCTCGGGCACGCCTCCGGAACACGCCAGCAGGGTGAGGATCAATCCCGGCGGCGGATGACCAGGGCCAGGGCCATCAGCGCCGCACCGAAGCCGGCCGCGCCGCCACCGGTGGAGCAGCTCCGACCGGTGACATCGCCCTTCTTGTCCTCGGCGGTGACCTTGGCCTCGTGGACCTCCTCACCGGCCGGACCCTGCGCGGTCAGGCGCACGGTGTACTCGCCCTCGCCGGGGAACTCGATCTTCGGGGACCAGGCCTCGAGGCTCTGGATGGGCTCGCCGCTCGCGGCGCCCTTGAAGATCTCCCACTGGATGCCGTCGACGCAGCCGTAGGTGGTGACCTCGGTCTGGTTGACGATCTGGTAGGTCAGGCCGTCGTAGTGGGCGACCTCGAAGCCCGGACGGGGCAGGTCGCAGACCAGGAACTCGGCGCGCTTCTTGGCCTCGACCGTCCACTCACCGCAGTCGGGGTCGTCGCCGACCGCGTTCATGGTGACCGTGAACTGGCCCTCGCTCTCGTAGGTGTGGCAGGGCGTCTCGCCCGTCTCGAGGGCGGTGCTGTCGCCGAAGTCCCACTCGATGGAGCTGACGTTGGCGAGCACGTCCTCTTCGCCGATGACCTCGACACACGCCTCGAGCGGCTTCGGACCGTAGCGGACCGTGTCCTCGGAGGTCTCCCAGGACAGGTAGGGGCCGTAGAGCGCCTGGATGCCCGCGATGTCGTCGTCGTTGATGGCCGAGCGCTCGGTGTTGCAGTTCGGGCCCGACCAGAACATCGTGGCCTCGAGGAAGTCCGACTCGGTGCAGAGCTCGCCCTGCTCGCAGCTGTGCGCCATGCCGAGCAGGTGGCCGATCTCGTGGGTACCGGTCGACTCCATCGAGCGCTCGTCGCCCTGGCAGCCGTCCTCGATCTCCCAGTCCGGGGACCAGTCGATGTTGTCGTTGTAGACGATGTCGCTGTTGTCGACGCCCTGGATGGTCTCGCCGAGGACGATCTTCACCGTCGAGCCGTTGCCGTTGGTGTAGGTGACCGCGTTGGTGCCGACGTCGATGATGTCCTGGGGGTCGTCGAAGTAGATCTTCGGACGGCCGTCCTGGGTCGTGCCCTCGTTGCCGGGGCTGGTGCCGCCGTACTCGATCTGGATGTCGGCGCAGGTCGCGTCCGCGTGGCGGATGAAGCGATCGTCGATGCCGCCGTCGGCGCCGGGAGCGACGCTCTCGCAGTAGTCGCCGAAGTGCCAGTTGCAGAAGCCCTTGACGTGGACCTCCTCCTGGAACATCCAGCCTGTCTCCGGGTTGGGCGTCTGGGGGAGCGAGTCCTCCAGGTAGTCGGTGACGTAAAAGACGATCGGGAGCTGATCGCCCCAGGACCAGCCGGTGTGGTTGAAGGCCTGGGCCTCACCGGAGAAGAGCAGGAGCAGCGCGGTCATCACTCGACCCCAGGCTGGAGGTTGTTGATGGCCCGGAGCTTCTCGGGCGAGGCGCCGGGGATGGGCTGACCGTCCCAGCCGAGCTCGACGCGCTCGGTGACCTGGGCCGACAGCTCGTCGATGTAGGTGCGCTGCGCGGCGTCGGGGTGGGGGAGGAAGCGGTGGTCGTACCAGCTGTCCTGGCTGAGAACGAAGCGCACGCCGATCTCCTTGCCGGAGTCGGGGTCGATGCGGACCGTGTACTTGCCCTGCCACATGCCGACCGGGCTGAGCCGCGTTCCGTCCTTGTTCGTGGTCAGGAAGAAGAGGCCCTCCTCGCCGATCGAGAAGCGAGCGGCGCCCTCGATCCAGGCGGCGTCGTTCATGTACTGGCCGCCGAGCTGGCTGATGACCAGCTGATCGCCGGCGTCGCCCTTGAGGCTGTCGGTGACGTTCAGCTGGGCGCGGGTCCAGATGTACCCGTTGCTGTCCTTGTCGGTCCAGATCTCGGTGATCGTGCCGCGCACGACCAGATCGGAGGCGTCGGTCATCTGGTCGACAGAGAGCGTCGAGAGCGTCGTCGCCTCGGCTTCGCCAGAGGCGATTCCAAGGGCCAGCGCGAGCGCGCCGGCGGACAAGAGGGTTCGAATCATCGGGACCTCAGGAGTCGGGAGCAGGGAGGGATAGTCGGCGGCTCTCGCGCGCGTCAAGGCAGAGGTGTACCTGCCTGTCGTTTTTCTTGCAGGGGGAGGATGTGTGCCCTGCGGACCCGAATGTGAACGGAGCGTCTCGTCAGGGACACTTCAAAGCACCTGCTTCGAGTTGACGGGTCGCCCCCCGTCGCGTATTCCAGACCCGCTCATTGGTTCCCACCCCAGGAGGGCTCATGCCCTGGGCCAAGCTCTCGCGCCTGATCCTGCTCTTCGTTCTGCCCCTTGCTCTGCTGTTCTCCGGCACGGCACAGGCGCAGCAGACCGGCACGATCAAGGGCGTGGTCTTCGACGACGGCGGACTCGAGATCCCCGATGTCACCATCACGGTCAGCTCCGACAACCTGATCGGCGGCGCCCAGCAAAAGGTGACCGACGACAACGGGCGCTTCTTCTTCACGACCCTGCCCGCAGGCATCTACCTGGTGCGCGCGGAGATGCCGGGCTTCGCGACGAAGGAGTACCCGAACATCCAGGTCCTGATCGGAAAGACCGCGACGCTGCAGATCGACATGGTCGTGCAGTCCGCGGAGATGGACATCATCGTCGAGGAGGATCGCCCCGCGATCGACACCGAACAGGCGGCGAGGTCCACGGTCCTGACCAAGGACTTCCTCGATCGCGTGCCCACCGGGCGTGACTACCTGCAGGCGCTCTCGGCGGCCCCCGGCGTCATCGGCTCCGGAAACGCCAACATGGCGGGCGCCGCGTACAACGAGAACACCTACATGATCGACGGGATCAACGTGACCGACCCGGTCACGGGGACCTTCTCGTTGAACTTCAACTTCGACGCCATCGAGCAGCTCGAGGTCATCACCGGCGCCTTCGACGCCGAGTACCCCAGCAACCTGGGCGGCATCGTCAACATCGTCACGGAGACCGGCGGCAACACGCTCGAGTTCCAGACGAACATCTACTACGCGAACGGCAACTGGTCGCCGAAGATGGACGCCCGCTACGCCGCGGACGGCGTGCAGCTGGCCCCCACCGGCTTCGACAGCCAGTACCAGAGCTACAGCATCGGCGCGAAGATCTCCGGCCCCATCGTCCGCGACAAGGCCTGGTTCATCATCAGCTACAGCGCGCGCCGCTCGATGGCCGCCAACGTCGGCATCGACCTGCCCCGCGACTACGAGGGCCACTACGTGCTCGGCAAGCTCACGATGCAGCCGAGCTCCAGCCACCGGTTCCAGGTCTTCATGCAGACGGACCCGACCACCATCGACAACCTCCAGCAGGGCGACCGCTTCGTCGAGCCCGATGCCCAGCAGCGTCAGTCGCAGGGTGGCTGGGTCGGTTCGCTCCAGTGGGACTGGTTCATCACCCCCGACGCCATCCTCGAGAGCAAGCTCACCTACCAGAAGAGCTACATCGAGACCTCGGGCGTGCCCTGCACCCACGACGTGAACCTCGGCTACCACCCCTGCGAGGCGGACGAACTCGAGAACACCATCGACCTGGAGACTCCGGGACGCATCGGTGTGTCGAACGCCTTCAACTCGCAGAACTTCTACTTCTACCAGTTCGACGATCGCTTCCGGTACCGGGCCGAGACCAAGCTCTCCCTCGTGCAGCGGACGCTCCCGTTCCTGCCCGGTAGCCACGACTTCAAGACCGGCTTCGAGGTCAACAGCCTCAAGCACGACCGGATCCTCGGCTACATCGGCAACATCTACTACGTCGACCTGAACGAGGTCAGCTACGCCCCCGACACCTTCAAGAACTACTACTGGGTCGAGGCCAGCGACACGGTCCGCTACACAACCACCGGCGAGCACTACGGCGTCTTCCTGCAGGACGTCTACAAGCCGATCGACAACCTGACCTTCCGCTACGGCGTGCGCTACGACCGCAGCATCCAGCGGAACGACGTCTACGAGGCCTTCCTCAACTACGGCGTCTTCGGACCCCGCTTCTACGCTTCCTGGGATCCCTGGGGCGACGAACAGACGAAGATCACCGGTGGCTACGGGCGCTTCAACGGCATCGGCAACATGGGCACCGGCTTCCAGCTGGGCACCTGGGACATCGGCTCCAAGCTGTTCCTGGGCGAGTACTTCAACATCTACAGCAACAACAGCTCGGATGTGTACTCGGTCAGCCCCGTCGACCCGGGCAACTACAGCGTCTGGGAGAACGCCACGGCGCCACACTCGGACGAGTTCACCATCGGCGGCGAGCGCATCGTCATCAACGACGTCGTGCTCGGCGCGAACTTCATCGCGAAGTTCACCCGCAACGTGCACGTCTTCGACGAGACCAACTGGTACTGGGACGAGGACGGCTTCGGCGACATCGGCCACGGCAACGGTACCTACGAGACCTTCTACCGGATGCGGACCCCCTCGGTTTCGCGCCGCGACTACTACCAGACGGACGTCTACCTGCGGAAGCGGTTCGCCGACCGCTGGCTCCTCTACAGCACGTACTCCTACGTGGTGTCCCGCGGAACCGTGCTCACGGGCGGCAACGCGACCATCGCGGTGCCCTCGCAGCTCGAGTACGCCTACGGCAACCTGCCCACCGACCTCCGCCACCAGGTGAAGGTGCAGGCGGCGTGGGACCTGCCCCGGACCGACCCGTGGACCACCACGGTGTCTATCGCGGGCCAGTACTTCAGCGGCTACCCGGTCAGCCGGTACTACTACGGCAGCGGCTACGGCAGCTCCAGCATCCTCAAGCAGGACCTGGGCACCTACGCGCGCACCGAGCCGATCTGGGAGCTCAACTTCCGCATCGCCCAGGCCTTCGACGTGCGCAAGGGCAAGCTGAGCGCGACCGCGGAGCTGACCAACGTGCTGAACACCCGTCAGCCCGCGGTGGTCAGCGGCGGCTACGTCTACACCCAGAACCGCTGGGTCACCATCTACCGCCAGGACCCCATCGAGCTTGTGGTCGGCGCCACCTACAGCTTCTAGGAGCGAGGAATGCTTCTTCTCCTCAGCCTCGGCTGCAGCTTCGACGAGCACCTCAACTCGGCCGACATCCACGGGGTCGTCACGATCCCTCGGGCGGCGGCGACGCGCCCGGTGACGGACCTGGCGACCGGTGAGACCTCGGAGATCGTGGACACCCGGAACATCGGCCCGGTCATCATCGGGGCCTACCCCTCGGTGGTGCAGTCGGCGGAGTACGGACACCCCCACCCCGAGGTCGGTCCGGTCATCGACCCCTCGCTGCCTCCGGACACCTACCCCTACGGCGGCGGGACCGCGGGTCGCTTCGACTACGCCTGCTACCAGCACCTGGTCTGCCAGGTCGTGACGGGTCGCTTCACCGACTACGACGACCTCTTGGACTGGTACTCGGACGTCATCCACGACCCGGTCGTGGACGACGACGGCAACATGGTCCAGAGCGGCGACTACATGCGCCAGAGCTGCTACGAGCTCTTCGAGATCACGGCCGACTACGAGATGGCCTGGATCTCCGGCGACGACGGCCTGGACTTCACCGAGAACGCCGACGGCGACTTCGAGGCGGACTTCTCGCTCTGGCACACCAACTACAAGCAGGGCATGTCCCTGTGGGGTTGGGTGGACACGCCGAGCCAGACCGACGGCAGCTTCCAGTTCTCGACCTGCGACCCGACCCTGGGCCAGCAGAACAACGAGTACACCAACGACTACGACTACGGCACGGGCCGCTGGACGCTGTTGAACAGCCCCGGCGAGTTCATCGGCAGCGGCGACTTCGTCACCGACGTCGACGCCGCTCCCGTGCTGGACTGGGAGGACGCCGACGCGCTGCGCGAGGCCGACCCCACCGTCGAGCTCAACATCTCCTACCTGGTCGGCTCCGAGCTGGAGGACTGATGAACGCACGCATTCCGCTTCTGATTCTCGGGGTGGGCGCGCTCACCGCCTGCGACCGCTCCGGCCTCCAGTACGTGCCCGACAGCATCGACGGGTTCCCCGGCATCGTTCACCTCGGTGAGCTGACGCCGGTCCCCGAGGATGACCGCGAGAACCACCTCGACTACGCCCGCTACGAGACCCTCGGTCCGTCGCCCTCGGGCACCCAGGGCGGCGCCACGGCGACCGTCAAGGGCACCGGTGGCACGCTCTGCGTGGTCGTGGACCCCGAGGCGATCAGCTGGAACCAGTCCGTGGCCGTCCAGGGCGCGAACAAGGCCTACACCTGGCCCGACAACGCCATCGACGATGGCGACATCGACATGGAGATCGGGCTCGCCGGCTACTACAACGGCACCCCGGGTGTCGAGATCGGCGACTTCGAGCAGGTCTACGAGGACAGCCTCGGCACCGAGACGGCCATCGCGTACAACGAGTGCACGATGCTCGACGTCAACGGTCGCGAGGGCGCCCACGCCGGTCGCGGCGCGCCCGAGTACTGCGCCATCGACACCTCGCTGCATCCCGACCGCAGCTACATGGTCCTGCTCGAGAGCTTCATGGTCCCCCTCGAGGACTTCAAGCTCTCGTACGCCGTCAACGTCTACGACCTGGGCGACGCGACCACCGCCTCGGGTTGCCTCGACATGCTCGACAGCTACAAGCCGTCGAACGCCGGTGCGGGCGCCGCCGAGCTGCTCCTGCCGCAGGAGTCGGACGCCGAGGGCTTCGCGGACTTCGAGGTCGCCTACGCCTACGGACTCCACTCGATGTACTGCGGCTGCGCCGCGGATCCGACCCCCGAGAACGCGCTCTGCGAGAAGCTCGAGAAGGCCGAGGGCGCCGGTGGAGGCATCGCTGTCGACTACGGCGCGGCCACGATCGACATCCTCAAGGGCAACGGCAACTCCGCGTACACGATCCCGCTGGTCTTCCAGAACCAGTGCGGCGACTACGACGAGGACGCCTTCGACCACGTCGGCTCGACCGTGCCCACGGACGAGGAAGAAGAGGGCGAGTAGCCCTCACGCTTTCGTCTATCGGACCGGATGGAGGACGTAGGGTCCTCCGGCCTGAAGCGTTCGCACCAGGATCTGGTCCCCGTTGGTGAGCAGGCCACCGGTGTCTGCCTTGACGACCGTCACCGGGAGCTCCCCCGGTGAGAGCGCGGTCAGCAGGCCCTCCTGCGTGCGCACCAGCAGGACGTAGTCGTCCCGGGTCAGGGGCAGGACGTCGATGATCTCGGCGCCCTCGGGCAGAGCGACCGGCGCCAGCTTAGCGAGGGAGGTCCCGCCCAGGTCGAGCCACTCCCCGACGAGCCCGGCCTCTGTCCGGAACAGCACGAAGGCGGACAGCCCACCGGCGTCCCCGGCCAGGTAGCCGAAGTCCGCGTAGAGCGGGTCTCCGCGGGTTGTCCCGTCCTCGGCGGGCACGTTCTTCACCAGCCGCTTCCCCACCGCGGGCAGCTCGCCGACCGAGGCCAGCGTGTAGAGGTCGACGTGGCCGTCCACGGCAAGGAGCATGCGCAGGTTGCCGGCGGCGTCGACCTCGGTCGCGAGCCAGTCCGGGGACGCGCCCAGGCGGGTGACCATTCGGAAGCGGGGTTGCTCGCCGATCGAGGCGACTCGCAGCTCGCCCGCTCCGCCGCGCGGGCCGGGAATCCAGAGCGGAATGTGCAGGCCCCCGTTGCCGTCGGTCGCGCCGCGGCCGAGGGTCTCGATGCGAGGGTAGGGCAAGGTCACGGTGCGGGGGGCAGCGACGGCCTCGGCGGCCTCGACGCGAAGCCAGGTCAGCGCCTTGTCGCCGTCCTGCCAGTAGACATGGCGGCTGGCGTCGGCCGGTCGGGCGTGGGAGAGCACCGGCGTGACCGGTCCCTCCAGCGTGCCGAGGTGGTAGTCCCCGACCACCCGCGCGACGTTCCGGCTCGAGGCCTGGTGCAGGTACAGGTCGTAGCCGGAGAGGCTGCGCTGGACCCAGACCTGTTGGTGGCCGTGACGCTCGATGGCCAGCCCGTCGTGGACGAGCGTGCCCGAGACCGGATCCGCCGGGGTGAGCTCGATTGCGGTCTCGGTCAGGGCGATCTCACCGCTCTCGTCGAGGACCCGGATGGTCAAGGCGTAGCGGCCCGGCGCCAGGCGCTGGCTCGAGGGGACCTCGAGGAGGACCTTGCGCTGGCCGCGCGGCACGATGTCCCAGCGCTCGCCGGTGTCCTGCTTGGGCGGCGTGTTGAACCAGGTCTGCTTCTTGCCATCCTCGCCGACGAGGTCGAAGCGCACGAGATGCGGACGGCTGGCCAGGTCAGCGAAGGCGACCGGCTCGCTCGTGGGGTTGGCGACCGTGATCCGCACGAGGATCGGCTCGCCGGCGACGTAGGCCTGGCGCACATCGGTGCTGACCTCGGCGGCGGTGGCGGTCTCGGCGTGAGCCACCGGGTTCAGCGTCGTCAGGGCGATCCAGCCAAGCATGCGCGGCACCTTAGCAGTCGCCTTCCAGCCACGCGCGGACCAGCGTCCGAGCGCCTTCGGGGTCTTCGGCGGCGCCGGCGTACTGGGCCTCGCGGACCCGACGCTGGAGCCGACCCATGTCGGGGCCGGGGGCCACGCCGAGGTCTCGGAGTTCGCGTCCGCCAAGCAGCACGGGCAGAGGACCCTCGGCGACCCCGGCGGCTTCCAACCCAGCGAGCAGGCCGGCGAGGTCCTCGCCCGTGATGGCGGCGCGAAGGCGAGCGGTCAGCGGTGCATCGGCGCGATCGGCGAGGCGGCGCCAGGCTTCTCGCGAGGGCGGGCCAAAGGCCAGGGCAGCCTCCAGGCGGGCCCGGGCGGTGGGCTTTTCGATCAAGCGCAGGCGGTCCAGGTGGTCTGCTCGCGTAGCGGGATCCAGGCGGTGGAACAGCGCCGCGTACATCAGCTCCGTCGAGCGCTCCAGGGCCGCGGCGCGGTCGACCACGTTGGCGAGGTCCTCGTCCGGGCTCAGCGCGGGCAGGATCTTCGCGGCCAGGCCGAGCTCGCCGAGCCAGCGCAGTCCGACGCTCGGGCGAGGGGCCTTCATCAGCAGCTTGTCGAGCTCGCCTCGCAAGCGCTCCGGCGGGAGTTCGGCCAGCTCTGCTTCTCGGCACAGGGTCTGGAGCGAAGGGGCCACGTCGAAGTCGAAGCGGGCGGAGAACTGCACGACGCGCAGCGCGCGCAGGGGGTCCTCGGCAAAGGTCTTCGGATCCACCTCGCGCAGGACGCGGGCCTCCAGGTCGGCGAGCCCCCCGACGCGGTCGACGACCTCGTCCGTGAGCGGGTCGTACATCAGCGCGTTGATGGTCAGGTCGCGCCGCCGGACCGCCTCGTCCAGGCCCATGTCGGGGTCCCCCTGGACCGCGATGCCCTTGTGACCGGGGCCGACCTTGGAGTCGCGCCGGGGCATGGACACGTCCAGCTCGAGGCCGCCGCGGGTGAGCTTGAACACCCCGAAGCTCTTTCCGACGGCGTTCAGCGACCCGAGCGGTTTCAGCAGGCGTTCAAGGTCCCCGATCCCGTGCACCTCGATGTCGATGTCCTTGGGCGCGAGACCGAGCAGGTGGTCGCGGACGCAGCCGCCCACCAGGTAGGCGCGGCCGCCCTGTTCGGCGACCCGGAGGCAGAGCTCTCGGGCGAGCGGCGGGACGTGCATCGGATAGAAGCTAACCCCATGTTCGGCCTGCTCCTCGCGACCGCTCAGGCGGCGCCGCTCCTCGTGCGCGCGGCGGTCGTCGTGAGCGCCGACGAGGAGGTGGCGGCGTCCTCGGTGACGCGCACGGACGAGGAGCTCCGGGCGCTGCTCCATGACTCCCAGCGCTACCAGGTTCTGGGTCCGGAGCTGACCGAGGGGCGCCTGGGCCATCCGCCCGAGGACCTCATCGCCCGCTGTGGTGAACGAAGCGCCTGCTGGGCCGAGGCCGGACGGCGGCTCGGTGTGGATCAGATCCTGGTGGCCCGCCTCGAACCGGACTGGGTCGGCCCACGGGTCCACATCCTGCTCGTCGATGTTGGAGTGCCCGCGCTTCGCAAGGTCAGCACGCACCTGCCGAAGACCGGCGGTGCCCCACTGGAGCTGGCCGACGACCTCTTCTTCGGGCCCGGCAGCCTGGTCATCGAGGTCGAACCGAGCCCCTTTTCGTTGGAGCTCGACGGGGTCGACTACGGCGCGGTGAGCGGGACCTGGACGGCGGAGCCGATGGCCGCGGGCAAGCACGTGGTGCTCATCGAGCGCGAAGGCCGCCTGCCCTTCTTCGCGGCCGTGATGGTCTACCCGGGCAGCGAGACGGTGGTGGACATCGCCCTGTCCGAGCCTCCCCCTCCGCCGCACCAGAGGCTGCGCTGGGGGCCGTGGGCCGCCTCTGCGCTGGTCGTCGGCGGGGTGGCCGCGCTGTGGCTCTACCGGGACGCCCCGGGAAGCGCGTACTGACTGTGCAACGAGCGACGCGAGGCGCAGAGCTGCTTGGGGGGTAGCCGGCTCTGCCGGCGTAGGGGGGCCTGCAGAGGCCCCCCTTGGCAAGCTCAGTCGTCAATTCCGACGATCATCAAGGTGACGTTGTCCTTGCCGCCGCCGTGGTGGGCGGCCCGGACCAGCTCTCGCGCGCAGATGCGGGGGTCCAGGTACTGCGTCATCAGCTCTTCGATGTTGGAGTCCTCGACCTCGCCCCACAGTCCGTCGCTGTTCATGAGGATGCGGTCGCCCGCCTCGAGGTCCATCTTGAAGACGTCGATCTCGACGTTCCGCTCCGTGCCGACCGTGCGCAGCAGGATGTTGCTGTGCGGGTGGGTGCGGGCCTCCTCGGCGGTGATGCGGCCCTGCTCGACCATCTTGGAGACCAGGCTGTGGTCCTTGCTGACCTGGTGCAGCTCGCCGCCCCGGAAGAGGTAGCCGCGGCTGTCGCCGACGTTGGCCATGAGCGCCGTCTTGCCCGCCACGAGCAGGGCCACGAGCGTCGTGCCCATGTCGTTCCCGCGGGCCTCGGCGGTGGACTTGACGGTGTTGTTCGCTTCCTGGAAGGCCTCGTCGAGGATGTTCTCCATCGTCTCGGGCGTCAGGTTCTCGACCTTGGCGAAGCGCTCGCGGGCGACCCGGCAGATGGTGCGGGTGGCGACATCGCTGGCGACCTCGCCGGAGTCGTGGCCGCCCATGCCGTCGGCGACGACGTAGAGGAAGACGCCCTCGCGCAGCTGGACCCAGCCCCAGTTGTCCTCGTTGAGGATGCGGGCCAGGCCGACGTCGGTCATCGCGGAGATGCCCGGCATCGGGACGAACTCGTCGACCTCGTCGAAGAGCTCCTCGATGCCGCGGCCGAGCTCGAGGGGGTTCGCGAAGGCGCCCTCTTCGGCCATGGCGAAGAAGTCGCGCAGGCGGTTGACGTTCACCGGGGTGAAGCGCCGGAGCATCTCGCCCAGGTCGCGCAGCTCGGCGCCGCGCATCGTGTCCGGGACGGGGCCGTCGTAGACCGCTGCGACCTCGGGATCGAAGAGCAGCATCCGGCCCTCTTCGCGACGGATGAGCATGTTGGCGTGGGTGAGCCTGGCCAGGGACACGCCGTTGTGGTGAAGGTAGGCGAGCAGGCCGGCGAAGCGCTGGCCCATGTTCAGCACGTCGGTGGGCTTCAGCGGGCTGGCCTCGTCGAGCAGCAGGGCCTCGCCGCGGTAGCGCACGACGCTGCAGAGCACGTTCTGGTGCACGAAGACGTCGTCCGGGTGCAGGATGCCCGGGTGCTTGAAGCGCTTCTCGAAGAAGCGCGCGTAGGCCTCGAAGCCCGCCGGGTCCCAGCGCACGGACATCAGGAACTGGGTGCGGCTGTCGAAGGCCTGGCCGCAGGCGGTGCAGACGGCCGAGCTTCTCGGGGTGTCCGGGTTGCCGCACTCCCAGCACTTGCGCGTGGGCTGATCCGACCGGTCGTCGCTGACCAGGTAGAACATCCGGCCTTCCGAAAGGCGCACGAGCGCCTCCACCCGGAAGTGCGTCGAGAGCTCCATCCCAGGCGGGAACGGAGGCGGTCTCGAGGGGGTCGGCGATCCCATTCGTTCCGGTGGTCCTCGGGGCCTTGTCCAGGGCTCGGGAATACTACCCCGGCGGGTTACTCCGGCCCATGACGTGCCCCGTCGAGTTCCGTGTCGAGGCCCAGGTCGGCCAGGCCCGAGCGGGTCGCTTGAGGCTGTCTCGCGGGGAGATCGCGACCCCCGTCTTCATGCCCGTGGGCACGCAGGGCGCGATCCGGACCCTGTCCCCGCAGCACCTCGCGAGCACCCCGGCCCAGATCATCCTCGCGAACACCTACCACCTGCACCAGCGCCCGGGCGAAGACCTCGTCGCGAAGCACGGCGGTCTGCACGCGATGATGAACGTGGACCTCCCGATCCTGACGGACTCGGGCGGCTTCCAGGTCTTCTCCCTGGACAAGAAGACCGTGACCGAGGACGGGGTCACCTTCGACTTCTCGGTCGACGGCAAGCGCACCTTCCTGTCCCCCGAGATCTCGATGGACATCCAGATGAAGCTGGGTGCCGACATCGCCATGGTCTTTGACGAGTGTCTGGCGTTTGGCACCGATCGCAGCTACGCCGAGCGGAGCGTGGAGCGGACGACGCGCTGGGAGCGCCGGAGCAAAGACGCCCACACCCGCCCGGACCAGTCGCTCTTCGGCATCGTCCAGGGCGGCTTCTGGCCGGACCTGCGCAAGAGGTCCTGCGAGGAGATCCGGGAGATCGGCTTCGACGGCTACGCCATCGGCGGCCTGTCGGTCGGCGAGGGCCACGCCAGGATGTGCGAGGTCCTGGACTACACGACCGGCCACATGAGCGAGGCCCATCCTCGCTACCTGATGGGTGTCGGCCGGCCCCTGGACCTCGTCGAGGGGGTGGCGCGCGGCATCGACATGTTCGACTGCGTCATCCAGACCCGGCACGCCCGCAGCGGCATGTTCTACACCTCGCGGGGGCGCATGCGGGTGACCGACAGCCGGTACAAGCGGGACATGTACCCGCCGGATTCGAGCTGCGACTGCTACACCTGCTCGAACTTCACCCGGGCGTATTTGCACCACCTCTTCAAGGTCGGCGAGGTCCTGGGCGCCAGCCTGGCGACGCTGCACAACATCCACTGGTTCTGTCGCTTCATGGAGCGCATGCGGGCGTCGATCGTCGACGGGACCTTCGAGGCCTTCCGCAAGGAAGTCGCCGAGAACTACCCCGAAAAGCCTAAGTCCCCAGAACCCAAGCGAGGACGAGGGCGACCGCGCAAAGGGCGGCGATGAGCAGGGCTCCGACGACCCGCAGGGCCGTCTCGGAGACCTCTTCGGCGATGGCGGTGGGGCGCGTGGGCTCTTCCGGTTCGTCCTCCGGTTCGAGGCCAGGCAGGGAGCGCCTCCGGGTGGACGAGGGCAGCGGCAGCGGCTGAATCGGCTCGTCGGCGACCAGGGCCTTGATCTCCTCGCAAGGGGTGCCCTCGACGGCGGCGAAGCGATGGGGATCGGGCGGCCGGTCGGGCGGCGCGACCAGGCGGGTGAGCAGGGCCGCGGCGCTGGGAACCCTCTCGTCCTCGTCGCCGGGGCGGGTGAACTCGATGGCGCCGGTGTGGGCGCCGCTCAAGCTGTTGCCGGTGGCCCAGCGGTCCAACAGCCCGCGCCCGTAGCGGTCGGGCCCCAGGTCGGGGCCGACCTCGTCGAAGGCTCCGGCCGGCCGAAAGGGGATGGTCTCGGCGTCCTCGGCCGCATCTGGCGTGCAGTCCTTGCTCCGGCTCCCGAGCGAAAACGCGGTGTGATCGGGGAACTCATAGGCGAGCCAGCCGGACAGCGCCTCGGCGAGCACGGCGGCAGGCTCCTCGCCGGGGTCGGGGGGCGGGGGTGCGGTGGGCGGCCAGAGCTCCGCCATGAGCATTCGGAGGTCGCGGCTGTCCTGCTTCGCGGTCCCGCTCTCCCGGCCGACGCCGATCAGGATCGCCCGCCCGTGGTGGGAGACGACCACGTGGTCCAGGTCGACCTGGCCGTGGTGGGAGCCCCCGGCGTGCAGGGCGGCGAGGGCCTCGGCCAGGTCCAGCAACACCATGCCCAGCTCCGGCGGACTCAGCTGCCCGGCCAGCTCGGCCAGCCGGGCGCCGGGGGGGCGGTGCTCGAGCCAGGCCCCCTTCTCGTGCAGCCATCCGGGCTCGATCGGCCAGGCCAGGCCGGGGTGTTCTGGGGGAGAAGCCGGAGCGGGGCCCGGCCACAAGGTGACGCGAGCCGAGCCACGGACGGCCTCGACCCCGCCTCCGGGTTGCTCGCGGATCCGGACCAGGCTCACTCGAGGATCCCGGACTCGAGGCGTCGGTCCATCTCGAGGTCCTCGAAGAAGGGGGGATCGGTCGGCTCGCTGTCCTGGGGCAGGTCGAAGGAGCCGAGCACCGTGTCCCAGGCCTTGGCGGCGTGGGCGGAGTCGGCGTGCAGGGTCAGGAAGACCACCACGTCGTCACCGCGCAGGCCGACCGTGCTCGCGGTGCGGGTGTGGGGCCCGATGTTGCGCTCGACGGTGGTCGCGAAGGCCTCGCGGTCGTCCACCGAGAGGTGATGCTGGGCGATGTGCTGGCTCTGGATGCCTCGAGAGCGGCCCTGCTCGACGGCGTAGGTGTCCACCAGCACCGAGAGTGGGAGACGCCGGCTGCGGCGGTCCTCTCTCAACAGGTCCACGGTGATGGCGTCGCCGTGCGGACCGTGGAGCGTGACGTGTTGCCCGAGGGGTCCTTTGACGTTCCGGACCACCTCCCAGCCGGCCGGCACCGCGAGCTCGACGCGGCCCGTCCAGACCGTGGGCTCGGTGCCTTCGATCGGCGCCACCGCTCGGAGGCAGCCCGCCAGGGCCCAGATCATTGCTCGACGAAGTCCAGGCTCAGGTCGTGGGTCAGGGTCAGGAAGTAGTCGGGCACGTACTCGTCCTCGGTGTAGACGGCGCTCCCGTCCGCGTAGGGCGCCTCCATGCCGTAGACGAACCAGTCGGCGGTCTTGGTCGTCGTGTCGCCCAGGTCCTCGTGCACCAGCCACTCGTCGACGTGGGTCGGGGTGTCCGCGTCTCCGAAGAGGCGCACCGAGTGGAAGGCCGGACCGTCGCCTGTGAAGACCAGATCGTCCAGGCTCTCGGCGCAGTCCGAGCTGCGCAGCGCCCAGCTGCCCTTGAAGGTGCTGCGGGCGCCGTCGACCTCGAGGAAGGTCCCGTCGCCGTCGTAGATCTGCTGGCAGTCGGTCAGGCCGATGGGCTCGGGCTCGAACTCCCAGGTCAGGGTGTAGAGCACGGTGATGTCGGACCAGCCCGTGCCGATGTCCGGCACGTCGGTGTCCGTGTCCGTGTCCGTGTCGGCGTCCGAGTCGCCGTCGGCGTCGCTGTCGCTGTCGGAGTCCGCGTCCGTGTCCGCGTCGCCCTCGCCCTGGCAGTCGGGGTGGGTGAAGCAGGCCACGTCGGCGCAGTCGATGTAGCCGTTGCGGTCGTTGTCGAGGGTGTCGGAGCACTCCCCGACCTCGTCGCCTTCGTAGTCGCCGTTGCAGGCCAGGATCAGGACAAGCACGGCGAGAGCTTACTCCCTGGCTCGCCAGGCCAGCGCGATGCCGGCCAGGGCGGCGGTTCCGAGCAAGGCCCTCGCCAGGAAGTAGGGCGTCAAGGCGCCGAAGCCTGCCGCCAGGCAGAGGAGCGCGATGTGCGTCGAGGGCCCCAACCAGGCGGAGGCGCGGGCGAGGGGGAGGAGCCGCTGCGGATCGCCGGTCGGCGGACGGGCCGTGCCCTGGGCGCGCAGGAAGAGCGCGTAGACCCGCAGCGCGAACCAATTCAGCCCGGTGGCGCCTGCCAGCTCGGCCTCGGTCTCCTCCAGGTCCTCGCCCTCCTGGAAGTCCCCCTTGGCCAACGCCAGCCAGCGGTTCTTGAACTTGTCGAAGGCCACCGCCTGGACCCCGAAGGCGGACATTCCGAGCAGCACGGCCCCCAGGCCGAGCCCGCCCTCGAGCTGCCACTGGTGCCAGCCGAGGGTGGCCGTGCTGAGCAGGCCCACGACGTAGTCGCTCGAGCCATCCAGGATCCGGCCGAGCCGGGAGCTGGTGCCTCGGGCCCTGGCCAGCTGGCCGTCTGCGCAGTCCAGCACGCCGTAGAGCAGCATCAGTCCGATGCCGGTCCACACGGCGGTCCGGTCGGTCGAGACGAAGCAGAGCGCCGCCGCGGTGCCGGTCACCAGGCTGAGCCCGGTGAGCTGGTTCGCGGTGATCGGCGTCGGCCAGACGACGCGCACGATGCCGTAGCCCGCGACCCGGTAGAACCAGAGATCCAGGAGGGTCTCGACCTCCTTCGGCTTGAGCGTCGCGCTCAGCGGAGGCGGGGCCAGATCTCCTCCCTTGCGCGGCGCAGGTCCTGGTTGTGGTCGATCTCGGTCCAGGGGTCTCCTGCGGTGGGCACGGGGCGGACCTCGACGGCCTCGAAGGTCCGGTTCATGGCGTCCTCGTACTCGACGTGGCCGAGGCCCTCGGCGTCCATCGCCCGCATCGTCTCGACCAGGCGCGCGCCCCAGGCCGGCGAGACCTTGTAGAAGCCCGGCCCTCGACCGACCGCTTCGTAGTCCGAGTTCACGAGCTTCTTCGAGAGGTGCCGGACCCGGCCGTCGATCAGGCCGATGCGCATCTCGTCGTCCAGGAAGGCGGCGTCGAACAAGACGGCGTCGTCGTGGGGGCTCTCGCAGAGCCGCCGGTACATGCCTTCGCCGTAGAGCACGTCCGCGTCCATGACGATGCAGGTCTCTCGCTCCAGCACCTCGGCCGCGGCCAGGAGCGAGATCATCGAGCCCTCCGTGAAGCGGGGGTTGTGCGCGAAGTCGGCGCCGGGCGCGGCCTCCCGGATCTGCTGCTGCTCGTAGCCGACCACGAGGGTGACACCGTCCAGGACCCGGTCGAAGATGGCCAGGTGCCGCTCCAGCAAGGTGAGGCCGGGGGCGACCTCGATGAGCACCTTGGGACGGTTCCCGAGGGCGCCTTCGAAGCGGCGACCGCGGCCCGCGCAGAGGAGTACGGCCCTCATCGGTGGGCCGAGCAGGCGCCACAGAGAGCGCAGCCCGACAGGGTCTCCGCGCCGTCCAGGTCGGCCTCCTTCATCAGGGCGGCGGTGGCCTCGAAGACCTCGATGATCGCTTGCAGATCGGGCACGGGGTGGTCCTCCAACGGCGTGCCAGGCAGGGGCCGGAAGACGACGGGGAGGGGGATCGCGCCGGCTTCGGTCAGAGCGCGGATGCCCTCGAGCGTCTGGTCGAGCGGCTCGAGGCCGATGATGATCTGGCTGGAGACCTGGGAGCGGCCAAAGGTCCGGGCGGCGTGTTCGCAAGCGGCGAGGTAGCGCTCGCGGGAGATGACGGACTTGCCCGGCATGAGCCGCTCGCGCAGGGCCGGGTCCCAGACCTCGATGTTCATCAGGACCGAGTTGCAGCCGGCGTCGTGCAGCGCGTCCAGCCAGTCGTCGGTCTCAGGAGGCGCGATCTCGACGCAGACGGGCAGGTCGACCTCGCGTTTGAGGGCTGCGATGGCCTCGGCCTTGTGGCGGGTGCTGCGGTCCGGGGTCAGGGTGGTGCCGCCGCCGAAGGAGAGCTCCGCGCGCGGGTTCTCCTGCAGCGCCGCGCGTACGACTTCGATGATCGGCTCGATGCGGCGCCACTGGCTGGTCGTGTCGACCTTCATCGCGCAGAAGGCGCACTTGCTCGTCTCGGTCCACCAGCCGCAGCCGTTCTGGAAGATGGCCGTGTACAGGCTGGTGTCGCAGTGGGCGGACACGACGCTGTGGAAGGGCCTCCCGTCGGCTGTCCGTCGGTCGTACCAGCGAGGCCAGGGGAAGGGCACGATGGGGGCCAGGACCTCGTCGTCGGCGACCACGGCGTAGCCATCCCCCTGCCGCCGGAGCTCCAGGCTCGAGCGCTCCACGAAGGGCTCGAGCACGGGGACGTTGACCGAGGTGTGGTCGTCGCCGTCCTCGATCCGGAAGAACCGGCCCTGGGACAGGCCGGCGCGCTTGTGCTTGTAGTGGCCCTCGTGTCCCAGCTCCGCCCAGAGGGCCTCCGGGATGCGCAGGCCCTCGCGGAACAGCCGGGCCTTCAGGCGGGTAAGCGTCGGCGTCACCGGGCGTCCTCTTCGTAGAAGGCCTCGGCCCCCCGCGTGAAGAGCGCCAGCCAAGGACGCAGCAACCACCGCAGCGCCGTCCGTCGAGGATGCCAGATCCAGCCTTGGCGAGGGTGGCGTGTCGCCCCGCGCCGCCGCTTGGTCGCGCCGGCCATGAAGGACCAGGACAGCTCGCGGATGCCCGCCGTGAGCGCCAGCTCGATGCCCTGGTAGAAGGTGGCCTCGAAGTAGAGGTCCCGGACCGCCTCGTCCCGCCCGGAGCGCCAGGCGAAGAGCCGGTCTGTGTGGGTGAAGAAGAGCCCGAATGCGGCGACCTGGGCCTGGGCGCGAGCGATGGATACCCAGGCGCCATCGAGCTGCGCGAGGACCTCGAGCTGGGCCTCGTCGAGGTCCACCCACCCGCTCCCGTGGCGAGCGCAGGTGGCGCGGTAGAGCTCGACCACCCGGGCTCGGTCCGCGGGGGGGAGGTCGCGCAGAGGGAGGGTCTCGGCCGGGCGGCGCTCCCGTCGCACGTGGTTGCGCATGCGGCTCGGCAGGGTGGCCAGCCAGTCCTCGAAGCCGCCCTCGGGCAGGCGGACGCGGTGCTCGTCGAGGAGGAGCACAGGCAGGAAGCCCGCCTCGGCCAGCACACCCTCGAGCTCCGGCGCGCCGGTCTCGGCCGGGTCGAGGGCCGCCAGGGTGTGGTCGCTCTTCAGCGCCTCGAGCAGGCTGCGGAAGCCCTGGCGGCGGTCTGAGCCTGGGGCGAAGAAGGGCGAGCACTCATACGACAGGGGCGTGTTGAGCAAGGTGACGTCCGCCAGGTCGATACCCGCTGCGCGGAGTACCGGCAGCCAGGCCCGATCCACGAGCGGACCCACCGGCGCCGAGGACATCGCTCGCCACTGGCGAAAGAGCAGGGCCTCCAGGTTCACCGCCGGGACCGCCTTCGGGCACGTCGAGCGGATCAGCGGCACCGCAGCCCCCTCATGGCGGGCGACGCGACCGGCGACCGGCGCTCGGAAGGCGAGCTCCAGATCCGGCTGCAGCGAGGCGAAGTCGCGCTGGCCCATCGGCCAGACGGACGCGGGCACGAGGCCCTCGAGCAGCTCCGGGCCGCCGAGGATCACTCGTTGATCTTGGTGCCCTCGGTCTCGACCTTGGTCGTGTCGCCGGTGGTGAGGCCCTCGCTCCGGTCCGAAGCGGTGTCGGACAGGCGGTAGCTTCCGAGCAGCCAGCTCATCAGCATCGGCTCGAGCGCGGGGGCCTTGTTCAGCATGCGGGTTCCGTGCCCGGCGGACTCGTAGACCTCGAGCTTGTGGTAGCCGCGGGCCTGGGCGTCGATGAACAGTCCGGTCTTCGCGGAGTAGCGGTCGTCCTTGGATACGACGCAGAGCAGCGGGCGCTCGCCGTAGTCCGCCAGGGCCTGGCTGATCTCGACGCCCTTGTACTCCATGCCCGGGGACAGCAGCACGACGTTGTCGACGTTCTCGTTGGCCGCCGCGACGTTCAGCGCCAGGTTCGCTCCGATCGAGGCGCCGACGATGGCGATCTCCTCGATGCCCTGGGCCTCGAGGTAGGCGACGCCCGCCGCGACGTCCTGCTTCATCTGGCTCCACTCGATGTCCTCGATGGACACCTCGGCGCCGTCGGCGACGTTGCCGCCGTGCTTGCGCAGGTCGACCGCGACGGTGGAGACGCCCTGGGCCTTCAGCTTGTCGGCGAGGAAGCGGTAGTCGGCCGCGCTCCGGCCCACCATGTGGACCAGCACCGCCCCGGACTTGGGCTCGCGGGCTTCGGTGTAGACGGCGTGGATCTTCGTGCCGTCCTCGGCCTTCAGCGTCACGTCGGCCGCGAAGGCCGGTGACAACAGGGAGGAGACGAGCGCCAGGAACATGGGAGTGCCTCGGGGTCGGGGTCGGAGCGTATCAACCCCGAAGGAGTGCCTGCAGTTCCGCGATCAGTTCGTCTCGAGGAATCTG
>Ga0114933_10001589_pt1 | contig 25119 bp, 17 predicted proteins | sample 4SBtaG_FD_89691 | JGI IMG/M metagenome (GOLD analysis project Ga0114933, IMG submission 89691) | Deep subsurface microbial communities from Kolumbo volcano to uncover new lineages of life (NeLLi) - 4SBTROV12_W25 metaG | ecosystem: Environmental > Aquatic > Marine > Volcanic | place: Kolumbo... | reverse complement strand
CGCCGAGAGAGGCAGGGGCTCGGTGAAGGCGCGAGTCGTGAAGTCGCGTACGTCGACGTCGAGACCGGTGAGGGGCAGCACCAGGGGCGGGTCCGTGGTCAGGTCTCTGAACTCCACATCGAGGCCGCTCATGAGCAGACTCTTCACGGCGATCTCTGGGCCCGGTTCGGCGAGGATTTCGCCGACGGGCTCACTGACTGGCGCCGCGGCCGCGGCGAGATCCTCGGCCGAGTCGACCTCTTCGGGAGCGTCGTCGTCTGAATCCACGTTGTCGCTCGCAGCGAGGCCGTCACCTGCGGGCACGTCGTCGAGCGGCTCGCCTTCAGGTTCGGCGGGGTTCAAGAACAAGAGGTGCCCGACCTGCATGCCCCGGTCATTGCGAACGATGCGCGCCACGGGCTTGATCACCTCCAGCGAGCGCAAGCGCATGTTGCCGGACAGGCCCAGAGCCTCATCAATCTCTGCGCGCAGCTCGGAGAGGCCCAGCAGGACGTCTCCGTCAACGCCGTCGCGGAAGGCCACATCAGACAGGCTGATTTCGAGGGGGATGCCGTTGGCCACGCCGAAGTCGAGCGGGCCTCGTCGACGACCCAGCCAGGCCGCGTCGAGGTGAGCGGTGAAGCGGCCGTCGGCCAGCCCGTCGCCGTCGATGAGTTCAGGCGCCAGACGGCCCAGGGCAGGACCATCGAGACCGCTGAAGAAGACGTCGATCTTCGCTTCGGGTTCGATGGCGAAGGGATCGAGCGTGGCCGTCATGCCGAACTCGTCCAGCACCGGCGACACGGAGCCCACGAGCTGCACCTCGAAGGGCGACGACGTGGTGTCGTCCTCCAGAACGACGGGCCCCACGTTGCGCAGGGTCACGTCTTGCACTGCCAGGGGATCCTTGCCTGCGTCCACCCAATCAAAGCGATCGACGCCCACCACAAAGGACTTCACCGTCAACCAGGTGGGCAGGGCCCGCACAGCGCTGGCCGCTGCGATGGCGGCCAGGTCCTGCACCGGCTCATCTTCGGACTCGGGCGAGCTCACCATGGCGACGGCTTCGGGCTCGCCGCTCTCGTCAGCGCCTGAAGGCTCAGCGACAGCGACGTCTTCGACAGCGACGTCGTCGGTTGCGGCCTCCTCGTCGGCTGCGGCCTCTTCAGCTGCGGCCTCTTCGGCTACGGCATCTTCAGCTGCGCCCTCTGCCATCAGGCCGGGAGCCGCGCCGGGCTCGGGCACCACGGGAGGCAGGACAAGCCCCAGGGCATGCAGGGCACCCATCTCGTCACGACTGGCGGCGCCACGGAGCCCCACCCACCGCAGCTGATCGATCTCGAACACCCGGGCCGGGCCGTCGATGCGATCGGCGGAGAAGGACAGCTCGTCAAAGCCCACAAGAGGCGCACCCTCTGCACCATCGCGGAAGGCGAACTCGGAGAGGGCCAGGGACAAACCCTGCCCGCCCAACTCGTGGGCCGTGACACCGGCCTGCAGACGCAAGTTCAAGCGACCGTCAGCCAAGGCCGGCCGGGCCACGGGGGCGAGGTACGAGGCCACCGAGGCCAGGGTCATGCCCCGCCCGCGCAGGGTCAGGTCTGCACGGGGGCGGCGCGTCGCGGCGACCACTTGCCCGGCCAGCACCAGCCGCTCCAAGGAACCGGGCACGCTCACGGTCAATGAGAGCTCGGTGGGCTGGGGATCGTCCCCCAACTCAAGACCGGCCACGTCCAGGGCGAAGAGCAGGTCGCTGGACAGGAGCTCCGCCACGGCGCCGTCGTCGAACTGCACCTTGCCGCCCAGCAAGGCCAAGTGCGCCAGACGGATCTGTGGGTCGGAGGAGCCGCTCTCATCGAGCGTCTCATCTCCGCCAGTGTTCTGCGCGGTGGCAGCAGACGCGACGACGACCGGGGCCTCCTTCACGACCGGATCCACCTCTGGGGAGCCCGCCGTCGACTCTTCTCCCAGCTCAGCAGCCTTGAGGAACAGGCCAGGCAAATGCAGGCCACCCAGCGCATCGCGAGATACGTACACGAAGGGGCTGTCGACGATCACGTCACCCACAGACACGTCGCCATCGCCGAGCAACACCTCGTCCACAGAGAGCTGCTTCAGGCCCAGCAGCCTGCGGCCCCCATCGGACAGGCTCAGGTCATCGAGGGACAGGCCAGCGGCCAGGCCATTCGGCCCATCCAGCACCTGCGCGCGCAGGGACAGGGACAGCTCGCCGTCCTTCAGGCTGGGCTGGGGACCGGCCTCGTCCATGAGCGCGGCGGCCACCGTGGCGTCGAGGCCCACGGCCAGCAGCTCCATGTCGACCACCAAGGCCTCGCCCTCCTCCGACACAGCGCCGTCCACATGAAAGTCCCGCACCACTCCGGGCAAGGCCAGCCGCAGATCGTAGTGCTGCACCGTCGGCGAGCCCTCAGCCATGCGCAGGTCGTCCAGGCTCACGCCCAGTGCGCTGAAGGCCAGGGGCGGCCTGTGGGCAGGGGCCAGCACGAGCCTGCGGGCATCCAGCGTGAGCGATCCCAAGGTCAGGGCGGTGGCCGGGGAGCTACCGCTGGCAGGGCCCGACCCGGTCCCCGTGGTCGTGCCCGCCGTCTCGGAGGCGGCCACCGGGGCCTCGTCGGTGGGGCCCTGAACCGGCGCGCCGATGGCCAGACCCGGCAGGTGCAACAGGCCCGCCTCATCCCAGGCCAACTTGCCCTCCAGTCCCTTGAACGCGATGGTCTCGATGTGGATGGCCTGGCCGTCGGCGGCGGCGACCAGCCCCTCGACGGAGACAGAGCCCAGGCTCAGCTCTTCGCCCGCCGCTCCAAAGGTCAGGGTCGTCAGACCACCGTCCCCGTGCAGGCTGCCGTCCAGCTCATGGCGCCAGGCACCCTTCACCGTCATGTCGAGGCGTCCATCTACCATGTGATGCTGCACGCCGGCGGCATCGAGGTAGCCCTGCAATGCATCCGGTGCGAGACCGGCCAGGGCCATGTCCAGGCGCACCCGACCGCCGCTGCGCATGGGCTGCACCGAACCTCCGAGCGTCAGGCTCTCGAAGATGCCCGGCGCAGACAGACGGGCGTCGAGTCGAGCCGGCTCCACCAAGGCCGTCCCTGTGGCGAGGTCGGCCACGGTCATCTCTTCGAGGACCAGGGTCACGTCCGCAGCAGGAAGCACCGACTCGTCGCGCCAGGCCACGCTGTGATTCAGCAGATGCAGGCGACCAAGAGACAAGCCGCCGCCACCCGGCTCGGAGGGTTCAGAGACACTCTGATCAGCCGGCCTGCCCGCCGTGGGCACAAGTCGCAGCCCTGCAAAGAGCATGGCGCCATCTTGCTCGCGCAGCGCTCCAGCAGACAGACCCTCGACCGTCACGTCTTCGACGGTCAGATCGTCACCCCAGGCAGGGATGAGCACGGACAGCTGACTCAACGAGACGTCCCTCTCACCACCGTTGCCCAGGCTCAGGTCATTCAATGACAGCTGCAGGGCCGGGCGGGTCGGATCGTTGCTGAGCGAGACCTCACCCACCAGGTCGCAGTGCAATGGACCTGCCACCTGGGACAGACCGAAAGGCGCCAGCAACTCGGCACAGGGCCCCAGATCAAGCCCGCCCAGTCGAAGGGTCAACGCGGCCTGGGCGTCGGCCACGGTGCTACTCCCCGTGACCTCGAAGTGCACCCGATCGACCAGGCCGCTGGCCGCCGCGGTCATGGCGATGCGTGCTGGGCGATCTGGCGAACCCAGATCAGACACGCGCAGGTCCAGGTCGAGACGGGTCACCAGAGGAGGGTCGACGGTCTCGTCCCGCCAGTTCACCTGCACGTTCTGCACGCGCAGGGCGTCGACGCGCACGGGCGAGAGCAGGCTCGCCGGCTCATCGTCGACCCCGGCGTCTGAGTCGGGCTGCGCAGGCTCTTCTGCATCGGCCTGGCCATCAGGCCCAGCGCCCGAAGGGCCGCTCGCCCCGGCCGCCGAGGCCAGGGAGGGCATGACGATCTCGCCGTCGGCGTTGCGCACCAGGGTCACGTCGAGGCCGTCGACCTCGACCCGGGGCACGACGATCTCGCCGAAGAGCAGGTTCCAGACGGAGACGTCTGCGTGAACGAACTCCAGGTGCAGCGACGGCCCTTCGCCTTCTGCTGGGTCGAGCTGCAGGTGCGAGAGCCCCACCTCCAAGGTCGAGAGGGACAGATCGAGGCGCTCGTAGCCGCAACGCCATCCCTGATCGTCAGCCAGCCCCTGGATCAGTCCGGGCAACCACATGCCCAGGGTGATCCGGGCCAACGCCAGCAGCACCACGACCACGGCGAGCGAGCGAACGAGCCAGGTGCGCCAGCGAGGGCGTTGAACGCGGTCGGCCGACGTCGCCTTCGCCTTGGTCTTTGCGGGTGTCACAGGCCCGTCTCCCCTGTCTCGGCAAAGCGCTTGAGCGCGGCCCGCCGGGTCTGCCGATCGTCATGAGGGTCATAGCCCTTGGGTGCCTGATCTCTGGAGAGCAGCCAGTCGTAGGCACGCACTCGCGCTGCCGGAACGTTGACCTCCAGGAAGCCCAGGTTCTCGGCCAACAGCGCGTTGTCAAAGGCTTGTCGGTCTGTGGAACCTTCGACCAGTTCAAGCAGCCGGGCGGGATCGCGCCCCACCTCACCCGCGTGCCGCAGCAACACACCCATCAGGCCGATCGCGGGATCGTCAGCGGCTGCCTCCTCGGCCAGGCTGCGCCAACCCGCGCTGTCCAATACCCAGGCCAGGCCACGGGGGTCGAGGGTCTCACCAGACTCGGTGGCCGCGAGGGTGTCGCGGCAGATCCTGGCCAGGATCTGCGGGTCTCCCACCAAGGCCAAATCGTAGGCCAGAGCGGCGGCCGTGTCCTCTGCCAGGTAGAGCACCATGCCTCGTTGATCCGTGGTGTCTCCGAGGCCGGACAACGCGGCCAACAGGTCCGTGGGCTCGGCGATGGCGCCGCGAAAACGCTCGACCAGGGCCAGCATGCCTTCGTGACGCAACCCCGCTTGAAGGCGGGCGTCCACCACACGCTGCTCGTGCAGCGCCTGCTCATCCGGCTCGTCAGGTGCCGGTTCCACAGAAGCGCTGAGCACGAAGAACCCCCTGCCGTCATTGGCGGGGATGGCCAGGGCCAGGCCTGATCCTCCGCCTGCCAGCCCGGTCGAGAGGACCGCCTGCTCCCAGTCGAGGAGCTGGCCCGCCCGGTCGAGGCGCTGGGAGGACAAGATGGCCAGCAGATCACCACCGTCCGCAGGGCGATTCAGCTGCAGCGAGAGCTGCTCAGGACGCCCGGGCTGCCCCGGGTCAGTGATGGTGATCTCACAGGTCATGCCTCTGTCGAGAACCCCTGGCAGGGCAGCCAGGCGCACCGCCGACAGCCCGTCCTCCCGCAGGGGGAGAGCTCCTGAGTACGTCAAAAGGCGCACGTCAGCGAGCAGCTGGCCCCGTACGAGAATGGGCTGGGCAGCCATGGGGTCGGTGAGCAGGCGCACCGAGGCTTCCATCGGCGCCCAGCTCTCGACCACGGCTTCACTGACGAAGAACGTGTCGCCCAGCACGGCAAGGCTGGTCCTGAAGTCGGCAGTGGAAGGCTCGGCCGGGTCATCGCTGAAGTAGCCCAGCCGTGGGCCGCTGAACGGCGTCCCCTGAAAGTGGTCGAGGGACGTCTCGACGCCCGGATTCGCTACCCACGCAGTGGGCCCCACCGGGGCGGTACAACCCATGAAGGAGACGACCAGCAAGACGGCTGACAAGCGCGGCAACATGGGGCACATCCAGGGCGAAAACGAACCGTGGATGGTAGCGCTACGGCGGCAGTTGGCGCCAGACCTTCCGGGGCCCTGAGAGGGGCTCGAAACGGGGCTCAGACCGAGGCTCAGCCAAGGGGCCGGGCAGGGCTAGCCTGGGTTCAGCCGCAACCGCAAGACGGCCCGCAGCCCCCGCCACCCCCAGCGGTCTTCGGGCCACCCGGCTGTGGTCCGTGGCCGTGTGAATGGCCGTGGCTGGAACAGCTGGAGGAGCCCCCGACCTCGTGGGACTCTGCCGCTTCGTAGGCCGCAACGGACGCGGCTTGTTCTGCGGCGACGGCGGCGCCGGGCAGCTCGTCCGCCAGGGCGCAAACCTTGCCGTAGTAGTCGTCGATCTCGAGCCCCAGCAGGGCCGCACCGTACAGCTCGGCCTCAGCCGCGGTGGCCACGTCGAGGTAGTTCACGGAGACGATGTGGTACGCAACAAGCGCCGGGAGAGCCTCGGGGCGATTCTCAAACTGGGGATGCACGACGATCTCGTAGCCGTCTTGCGGCTGTGCTCCCAGCGCCCGGGCCCAGGCGAACTCACCGTCGAGCAGACCTTCGGCGGCGAAGGTCAGGCGCGTCGGAAAACGCATCACCTTGGGGTCAGCGAGCAGCCCCTCGAGAGCGACACGATCGAAGTCAGGGCCATGAGCGGCACGAGCGGCGAGGGCTCGCTCCAGCACGTGCTCTCGCAGCGCCTCGTAGCCGTCGTTCTCGGTGAGCTTCGGTTTCGCTTCCATGGCAGTCCATCCTAACAGCAACCGCCACGGGACGAGAGACTCGTCGTCCCGTGGCGGCTGCCTCTGTTGTTGGTGTAGGGACTACTTGGCGTAGCGGGCCTTGAACTCCTCAGCAGCGGCTGCCCGGCGGGCGGCCTCGTCGGGGTCCATCAGACCGAGGTACCACTTGTGATCAGGCGAGTGGAGCACATCGTCGATGACCTGGCGCAGGTTCTCTGCGGCGGCCACCTTCTCCGGATCGTCGGCGTGGATGTTGGCCTCGACCAGCTCTTCCAGCTCGGGGATGTACTCCGAGTAGAAGTTCTTGCCCAGGTCGTAGGTGCCATGCCAGTGGGTGTAGTCCGGACCCATCATGGAAGCCGCGTGACGTGCACGGCGACCTTCGTGATGCCACAGCTCGAACCAGATGAAGTCGATCTTGTTGGCGAACGGAATGGGCCGCAACAGCGGCTTGGCCGCAGCGTAGAGGGCCATGCCCGGTTTGCCGAACTTCTCGTTGTAGAGGTTCACCAGGCCGTCGTACTGGATGTAGAAGTTCTCCACCCAGGCGATGTTGTGGCAGTTGAGGCAGACGTCCTGCATGTTGTGCCGCCGCACCTGCCAGGGAATGTCCGCGCCGGGCAAGCCCATCTTGGCGTCAGCCACTTCGGGCCTGACGGAGACCTTCGGCCGGTTGTTCCAGCTGATGCGCAGGCCCACATCATGGGTCACCATCTGGTTCTTGGTGGCCGACATGTGGCAGGTCGCGCAGGTCGGAGCGGCCGTGTAGTCCTCGCCCACGATCCACTTGGCCGAGTCGAGGGCCATCTTGTCCTCGTTGGCATGGAAGGCCACGCCGTGCTTGGACTCCTCGTAGATCTCGAGCTGGGGGTGGTCCGGCCCCATGTGGCACTTGCCACAGTTCTCCGGGCGACGAGCCACGGCCACGCTGAACGTGTGCCGGCTGTGACAGGCAGAGCAGCTGCCTTCGCTGCCATCGGGGTTGAGCCGGCCGATACCGGTGTTTGGCCAGGTCGCAGGATCGAGCTTGCCGCCGGCCAGCACCTTGATCTCGGAGCCGTGACACTGCCAGCAACCGCTCACGGCTGCTGGGGACGCACCCTCAGGGAAGCCCTCGGTGATCAGGCTGTGGTTGCCTTCGACCACCTCGGCCAACACGTTGTCGAGGGAGCCGAGAATGCGGCCCGCCTTGGCGTGGTGGCTGGAGGCGAACTCCTCGACCTCGCGGGAGTGGCAGCGAGCGCAATCCTTCGGGCTCACGATCACGGCGATGGTCTGGTCGTAGTGGCGGAAGGCGTCGACGTCGTCGGCATCAGCCATGTGGCATTCGTAGCAGCCGATGTTCGCCCGGTAGTGGCGGCTGTCGCCCCACTGCTCATAGAGGGCGGCACTTTCCTTCTTGTGGCAGGCGACACACTCGGTCGACGCCTTGCTCATCTGCGGCAGGCCAATGGCCTGGGCATCGAGTTCTGGAGTGATCGTCACCAGGCTGGCGACTGCCAAGACGCCCAGAATGAAACGGACCATCATCGAGAGACCTCCAATCGGGTGGGAGCGCTTCATCTGGGGCTCCCTGTTGAACTCGCATCGGACTCCGCGGGGACAGTCGCAGCGCCGAATTCGTAAAGACGATCCACGGTCAGTTTCCCGGAGAGAACCGGGATCGTGATGCGGACGAAGATGGTGTAGAGGGCCAGCCCAAAGGCCCAGATGCCGATCGAGATCAGGGACTCATTGAGGGTCGGTGTGTACTCGACGATCTCGCCCAGGGGCGACGGGATGAAACCGGGGATGATCAGTCCCATGCCCTTCTCGATCCAGATGCCGATGAACAGCGAGCCGCAGGCCACGTTGAGCCAGCCCTGCCGTCGAGACACCGGCAGACAGAGCACGGCCAGGGCGAAGGTGTTCAGACCGATGGCAGTCCAGATCCAGGGGACGAGAGCCGAGTGGCCGTGCAAGCCCAAGAACAGGTAACGTGCCGAGACGCCGTGAGCCGAGCCGGTGTAGAACTCGGTGAAGACCTCACAGGCCAGCAGGAACATGTTGATGATCAGCGCCACCGTGACGATGTTGCGCAGGGTCATGATCGCCTTGCGGGGCACCTCGTAGCTGGTCCACTTGTCGAGAACCGACAGGGTCAGGATCAAGAAGGCGGGGCCGGCGGCGAAGGCCGAGGCCAAGAACCGCGGCGCGATGATGGCCGAGTTCCAGAAAGGGCGGCCACCCAGACCGACGTAGAGGAACGCCGTCACGGTGTGGATGGACACGGCCCAGACGATGGCCAGGAAGACGAAGGGGATATAGAACAGTGCTCCCGGCTTGCGCTTGTGATAGGCGCAGTACACCAGGTAGCCGCAGATGTGCATGTTCAGCAGCAGGTACACGTTCAGGACGATCACGTCCCAGGTCAGCATCGACATGGGGAAGTTGAACTTCATGAACATGTGATGCATGCGGTCGGGACGGCCCATGTCGACCACCACAAAGGCCAGGCACATGAAGATCGCCGCGACGGCCAACAGCTCGCCGAAGATGACCAGATCGTGCAGCTCGCGGTTGCGATACAGATAGACCGGGATGACCAGCATCACCGCGGCGGCAGCCATGCCCACCAAGAAGGTGAAGTTGCTGATGTAGAGGCCCCAGCTCACCTGATCGGTCATGCCCGTGGTGGCCAGGCCCTGCACGAGCTGCTTGGCGTAGGCGTTCAGGCCAATGAGGGCCAGGACCGTCAGCAGCAGCATCCAGGCGTGATACATCCGGTTGCCAACGAAGCTGACCCGGAAGCAGCGAAAGAGAAAGCGACCGTACTCCTTCATCGACCTTCGCCCTCGTGGCGACTGGGCGCCAGCTTTTCAGGCGCTGGCGGCTCGTGCTGCGCCGCCCGCTCATCGAAGTAATAGAAGAAGCGAGGCAGGGTGCCCACGTCCTCTTTCAGCACGAAGACCCGCTTGGTATTCAGAATCTGGGCCACCGAGCTCTGCGGGTCGAGCACGTTGCCGAACTTGCGGGCGCCCACGGGGCAGGCCTCAAGGCACGCGGGCATCTTGCCTTCGCGTGTGCGGTGCAAGCAGAAGGTGCACTTCTCCATGACGCCTTTGCTGCGTGGGCGATTGGAGAGATAGGACATGTTCGGGTTGATCTCTTCGGCGGGCAGCTCAGGCTGGGTGAAGTTGAAGCGCCGGGCCCAGTAAGGGCAGGCCGCTTCGCAGTAACGGCAGCCGATGCACCAGTCGTAGTCGACCACGGTGAGACCATCGGGCTCGGTCCAGGTGGCCCCCACCGGGCAGACCTTGACGCACGGAGCGGCTGCACAGTGGTGACACTGGATCGGCATGTAGAAGTGATCGTCCGCGGGCACCGTGGGGTGGTCGTAGGTGTGGTCACCCTTCTCGATGTCGATGGTGCCCATGGGCATCTCGAGCACGCGAATGTAGGACATGTCCTGGTCGCGGCTCTGGTTGTTCTCTTCGACGCAAGCAGACGCGCAGCGACGACAACCGACGCAGCGGCTCAGGTTGAGGGCGTAGACGAACTCGACCCCCTCAGTGGGCTTCACGTCACGCACGACCACGTCGGCCTGATAGCGCTTCTTGACCTCGTCCTGGATGCGCTGCAAGGCGCCAGACATGTCCTGGTCGGACATCTCTTTGTAGTGGTTCTGCAAGAAGCCATCGAGGGACGGGATGTCGTCCGGGTCCATGTCCTTGAGCGGGCTCAGGGCTGCGACGAAGGCAGACATGCCCGCCAAGGCAGCCACACCTTGGCGAAGAAACGAGCGCCTGCTTGAGGACCCGGGTGTGCTCTGAACGTCATCCATCAGACGACTCCTCTCCTACCTGATCGAGTACTGCCTTGTAGCGTTGCAGCGGAGTCGAATCCTCGGGATCCGGCGCGTGGTGGACAGCCTCTCCCATGCGCCGGGTCCAGGGGCCTGGCGCGGGAGCGATGCCAGGGAAGGCAGGGCTGTGCGGGTCATGACACTCGGTGCAGCCCAGCTTCGTCGCCTCGCCCCGGGTGGTGTCCCAGTAGCCAGTGGTGCGACCGTGGATGCCCTTTTGCCAATCGCGCCACGTCGGACCGTGGCACTTGGCGCACAGGATCGGGGCTTCGTCCAGACCGACCATGGTGCCGTCGTGCAACTCGAGACGCTCCCGGTCTGCATGAGCGTGGCAGTTGAGGCAGCGGTCGTTCATGCCGTGCTGAAGCACGATCTCGGTGTGCTGTGCCAGCTGCCCCTGGGTGGCCGCGCGCGAATCGAACAGGTCATGGCAATCGTTGCAACTCAGCTTCTGCCCGCCGATGAGGAGCTTGGACGGGTCGTCGGCAAGCTCGTGAAGAGGCGTGCCGTCGAGAATGCCGGGGGCCAGTTCGGGTCGCTCGGGGAGGGGTACGGCGGCCGTCCGTGGGCCCAACGCGAACCAGCAAGCCAAGCCCGCGAAAACCACTGTGATGAGGAGCCGCATCGGTTGTCCCACCGCGAAGGGTGAGACACTCGGGGCTCTGCCTCAAGCGCTCACCTGGAGTACTCAGAATGCATCGCTGGAAGCTTATCGGGCCAGGACTCTGCGAGCCATGACAAAGCGATATCTTTGTCGACATATTCCCTACACAGGGAGGCCCTTCCCCGAGGCCACCGAGAGACGGTCCGAGGACGGCTCTAGAAGCGGCGCAGCACCATCACGCCCACGTCGGAACCCAGCTGTCCACCGAACACGGTGTTGCTGAACCGATGGGACATCTGCAAGCGCCAAAGCCAGCGCCCTCGGGTCACCAGCTGTAGGCCCGCCGTGCCTTCAATCAAGCGCCCGCCGGCGCGACTCAGAACACGGTCAGGCTCGCGAAAGCCTTCTACGAAAGGGGCAAACGCGATCTCCTCTCCGCCAGGAAGGAACTGCACGACGATCACTTCGCCGCCCGGACGCCCCAGGGTCTCGACCTGGTACTCCGCCTCGGCCACCGTTGGCGTAGCCTCCACCTTGGCCAGTTCATTGGTCAGGACCCGCGCGACCAACTCGTCTGCAGGCCCTTGAGGAACGGCAGCGAACGGAGCCGGCACGGGCTGCTCAGAGCGCTCACTCAAGAGGGAGAGAGCCTGCCGTTGATCCCGCTGTCTACGCCCTGTTGCGTAGCATGTCACACCGCCCCATTGCGTATGCGGTTGAGCAAGATTTCGCAAGGCACCGGCACCCGACGCCAGTCGGACCGCCGGGGCGGGTTGCAAGGCAGCCGACGCACGCCTGAGCCAGCTGCTGCGAGGCGCAGAATCTTCGGCCTCGCCGTTCGTCGTATGGGCCTCGATGGGAGTCTGGCAGAGCCCACCAAGGATCAACGGGAGCAGCAGCAACCGCAGGGGGCACGACTTCACGAAAGAGACGACAGACGACAGCAAGGATCAGGACCCCAGAGGCAGGCAGGATCCAGCCCTCTTCGTCAGGCAACCCCCATGACTTTTACAGCCAGTGGGTTTTCCTGCAGCCCGGTCACGGAGCCAGCGAGGCGGACTCCATGGGCAGCTGCTGCCCCAGGTAGCCTTCCAGATAGGCCCCCAGGTCAGCGGGCGCCAAGAGATCCACGATGGGCAGGCCCTCTGGCAGGGTCTCTGGGGGCGTCACGTAGCGTTGCCTATGTCCCCAGCCAAAGCCTCGAAACAGAAAGGTCTTCAGTCGTGGGTGCAGCTGTCCTAGCTCCACCAGCTCACGGGCCATGTAGTGATTGTACGGGTCGTACACAGAACCCCGTGAGAAGCCCAGGCCCTCGAAGATCGCCCCGGCCCACGGCTTCGGCAGATGGTCAGCCAAGTAAGGAAGCAGCGGGTGGATCTCGCCAGGGGTCTCACTCATGGAGGGCCGGGACCAGTACAACATCAGGCCCTGGCCCACTCCGTGAAGAAAGGCCTGCTGCTCGATCGGGAGCATGTTGTCGATCAGTTGGTCGGTGCGTAGCAAGTGCAGCAGCTCGATGCTCTCCCCCCAGCGCCGCCCCAAGGCGTTCATGGCGAACACCGGGCCGAGCCTCGCTGGCCTGGCCGCCCGCACGATCTTCAGCTGGCCCTTCAGTGGGCGCTCTGCGCTCAGGCCAAAGCTGTGCACGGCGAAGCGCATGTGGGCGAAGACCGGGTCACCCCGATCGATGCGGCGGATCAGTTCGATCAGCTTCCGTGGGTCGCGCCCGGCGTGAAACTCCAGCTGTCTGCCGAACCACTCGTAGCGCTCACCCCGGTGAGAGAGCCGGGCGGCTTCGTTGGTCTGCGAAGCGAGCACTGTCCCCACGGAGCCGCACAACAAGAGCACGCCGATCAGAAGGTACTGCAGAGGCCAGCGCATACCGTGCTTGCCCCTGGCCAGGCCGACCGCTGCCAGGATGACCAAGGACATGCACAGCGGGGCCAGGCGGCGCCCCGCGAGCCCCGTGCCGACGAACCACAACTCGGCCTGCAGCCCCGAGATCACGAACAGCAACCCCACCGCGCAGCAATGGAGGATCAGGGCCACGGTCAAGTCGGGGGCCTCGCCTCTGCTGGTGAACGGGTGCCGCACCAGATCGGCCAGGGCCCTGCGACTGCGCCACACAGCCCAGGCCGCCCCCACCAGCAATGCCAACGAGTAGCTGTACGACAGCAGGTTGCGCAACCTGGGCGACTCCACGTCGAACTCGAGCAGGGGCGCCAGTCCGTGCACAGCCAGGCTCGCCGCCTTCTCGGCCCAGCCGAACTCGCACACCTCACCGTAGGGCCCCGGGGCGAAGTGGGCAGGCGCCTGGTGAGCCACGTCGCCCAGGATCGACTGACCCAGCGAGAGATCGGCCGCCTGAAACAACAGCTGGGGCAGTACCCCCACCGCCAAGCCCAGCACCAGGGCCGGGCTGCGTCTTGCCAGGCGTCGGGGGTGTCGTAGAGCCAGCAACCCCAGCAGGATCAAGCAGAGCAGAAGGGACTGCAGATGAAAGAAGGCCGCGAAGCCCAGGGCCAGGCCGAACAGAGCGTGAGCCAGCCGACCGTCCCAGCGGCCAGCCACCAGGGGGCACCAGACCAGCAGCGCCAACAACGAGGGCACTGCCGACTCGAGGTGGGAGGCGAGGCCCAGCACCGACAGCTTGGCGATCAGCGGCGTGGCGCAGATCAACAGGCACGTGCCCACCCTCGCAGCCGACCGGCCCACGCTCAGCTGCAACAGCAGCACCGTCAACCCCGCCGCGAAGGCGTGCCAGAGCAAGGGCACCAGCTTGAGCACCAGCAGGGTCTCACCGAAGACCGCGAACAGTGGCGTGGCCAGCAGACCGAACAAGGGCCCCCCGCGAATGTGGGGAATGATCGTCAGATGCGCCAGATCGAGCTGCAGGCCATCGAGCAGAGCCGCCGCCACGTTCCCGGAGAAGAGCTCGAAGGGGAAATGGCTGTCCTGATGAGCGACGAGGACAGGCAGGCGGGCCAGGGCCACCGCCACAATGGCCAGGATCGGCAGCCACGGCGACGTCCGGTTGTCACGTCGCTGCATGAAGGGCTGCCAGGGGGTTGGCGGGGGGTTGCCGGGGGTCAGGTTTTCGAAGCCCTGAGGATAGCCGTCTCAATCCCCGGCCGGAGCAGGAATGTCGATCCAGATCGCGCCACCGGAGCCGGGCAGATTGCAGGCGCCCAGCGTGCCCCCGTGGGCCTCGGCCACCCGCCGGGTCACGGCCAGCCCCAGCCCGGCAGAGTCTGCCCGACTGAGCTGGCCCGCCAGGGCGTCGATATCGACGGAGCCATCGCCGTCCGTCGCCGGAAAGCCTGGCCCATCGTCGCGGACCTCGAAGCGCAGCTGGCCATGGTGTGAGGACACCGAGAGAACGATCTCCGAGCGGGCGAACTGGATCCCGTTGCGCAGCATGTTCTCCATGGCGCGCATGAGCCGGCGACCGTCCGCCATCAAGATGGGCAGGTTTGCCGCCACATCTGCCCGCAGCGACACACCTCGGGCGTCGGCCAGATGGCGCAAGCCCTCGTGCGCCTGACGCACGATCTCACCTGGCGGCACGGGCTCGATGGAGAGCGAGTCGTCCGCGTCGAGACGAGCGATGTCGAGCAGATCTTCAGCCAGTGTGGCCACCCGGTCCGCGTCGAGGCGCGCCGAGTTGACCAGCTCGCGCATCTCGCCCTGGAGAGGCTCGCCACTCGCTGGGCCCTGGTTCGGGTCGAGCACCTGGTCTGCCCGGTCGAGGCAGGCCGTCAGCGCCGTGAGGGGCGTGCGCAGATCGTGGGAGACCTGAGCGATCCATTCTCGCCGCGCGGCGTCCCGTTGCTCGAGTCCACCCACCAGCTCGCTCACGCGAGAGCGCAACAGGTTCAAGGCCCGGGCCAGGGTCGCGATCTCGTCCTTGCCCCGGGTGGGGAACGGCCCGGGGAGATCGTGGTCCCCCTGGGGAGGCTGCGAAGCCAGATAGGACAGACGGCGCAGTCGCCGGGTGAACAGGCGCGAGACCACCACGGCCACCAGCAGGGCGGTGATGACCGGCATGATCACCCGCAACAGGCTCGCGATCTCTCGCCGCCGATCCCACAGGCCGCGCCACTCGGCCTCGGCGAGCACCACCGCGTCGTCGTCATAGCGGCAGTGGCCCCCTTCGAACATGTCGGCCACGTCGACGTCGCTCGTCTCTGCGTGCTTCACAGGGTCCATGAGCAGGCTGATCAAGCGACCCGCCGGCTCGTCGTCCTTGGTCAGGGGGACGGTGTAGAAGCGATGGTCGAAACTGGCCTCGCCCGGCAGTGTCACCCTGCTGCCTGGAGTCAACGGCTGGGTCCACAGATCGCCCGCTCCCCAGGGCAGGCCGTCGCTGGCAGCGACCACCCGGTCGAGCGTGTCAAGGTAGACGTAGGACGACCCGGTCTCGGCCTTCACCGCGGCCATGGTGACCGCCGCGCTCTCCGTGGGCAGCCAGCGCCCGAACGACTCTCGCCGGGCATCGAGCAACAACAGGCGACTGTGCCAGCGGCTCTCGTCGGGCAAGGTGTCGTGAGGCGTGGGTTCGCCCAACATCTGCAACAACGCGTCGGAGATGGCCGAGTTGGTCAGATCAAAACCCAGCATCACGACTGAGATCAACACGGCCAGGCGAAAGCCCAACCTTCGATACCAGGGCACAGCCCGCCGCAACGGTCCGGACGGGCCCGGGGGCGCCGGGTCGCTCACGCCTCTTCTGTCATGCGGTAGCCTACTCCCCACACCGTCTGGATGTAGCGTGGGTCTGCCGGGTCGGCCTCGACGCAGGTGCGCAGCCGCCGTACGTGTGAGTCAACGGTGCGCGCTTCGCCGTCGTAGCTCGCGCCCCAGACCCGATCGAGCAGCTGGTCACGAGTCCAGGCCCGGCCGGGGTGGCGCAGGAGGAACAGCAGCAGATCGAACTCACGGGGCTTGAGCGTGAACTGTAGCTCACCACGACCGGCGCGATGGGCGTCCGGGTCGGCCCAGAGTTCACCCACCCGAGCCGGGCCGGTACCTGAAGCCCTCCCCGCACGACGGAGCAGCGAGCGCACCCGAGCCAGCATCTCTGGCAGATGGAAGGGTTTGACCACGTAGTCATCTGCCCCCACATCGAGCCCCCGCACTCGCTGATCTTGACCATCGCGAGCGGTCAGAATGATGATCGGGATCGACCGACCGGCCGAGCGCAGCTCGCGACAGATGTCCAGGCCATCGCCGTCGGGCAGGCCCAGGTCGAGCAGGAGCAGGTCGTAGTGCTCGGTGAGCGCCCGACGAGCATCGGCGACCGACACGGCGACATCGACATAGAAGCCCGCCGCGCGCAGGGCGTCGAGCATCTCCTTGCGGATGCGTTCGTCATCTTCGACGAGCAACATCGTGATCTGTGTTCGAGACATGGCGCCGATCATAGCCCGTGCCCTACGGGGCCAGTCCAGACGCCTCTGTGACAGTCTCAGTGCTGAAGGCGTGCACGACAACACACCGACCACATCCTCGACCCGCAGGCCCTGCTCAGACCGACGACCGCAGGGCCGCAGCCACCTTCTCTGCCTGGAAACGGAGCCGTTTCTCCGAGGCTCGCAGGGATGTGCCCAGCTCTTGAGCGAACACTGAGACGGTGAACTCCTCGATGAGCCAGCGGTAGTTGGCCAGCTCAGCTTGGCAGAGTGCGTTCTCTCCACAACGGCCTGCCAGGGCTCGGTAGGCCTGGGCGTGCACCTCGACCCGGGCGGCCAGCTCGCTGTCTCGCGCTGTCCCTCGAGTCTCGATCCGTTCGATGCGGCGCACCAGGGCCCGTAGAAACCGAGGCAGATGTGGCAGCCAGACCCAAGGCCACTCGCGCAGCACCCCGCCCGCAGTCAACTCTGCGAAGCTCCCGTTCAGCTGGGCCAGGGTGGTGCCCCAGGGGCGAGCCGCCACCGAGTCAAGGCACTGGCGCGCGGCTTGGTGTGCAGCCAACACGTCCCGGGTCACCGCCAGCACACGATCGAAGACCTCGGGCAGGCGTACATCGCCGAACTGCATCAGCTCGGAGAAGGCCGCCTTGTCCCGTACGGGAGGAATGCCCTCCAACCAGGTCAGGCGCACGAGACGATCGACCAGTTGGTCGGCCAGGCCGCGCTGCTCACCGGCCATGGTGGCGTGCTCGAGCACCAAGGCGTTCCAGCCCTCGGCGCGCTGCAGGCGGTGCACCAGGCGCCCCTCGACGGACAGGCGCACGAGCCGGGTCAGACCATCACGATTGAGCCTTTGCGCTTCATCGGCCCGGCCCACGAGGGTCAGGCCCACCGTGCTGCCTTCGTCGATGAGCGCGGGCCAGGCCCGCACCTGCGCCCCCGCCTCGGCACCATGGCCGCCGGGCACCCAGACCTGCTCGGGCAGCTCGCCAAACTCCCAGCGACTGCAGCCCGTGCGTTTCCAGCGAGGGTCGACCCAGCGCTCCACCGCAGCCCGGGTCTCTTGGCCCAGGTGTGCCCGCAAGGCCGGGAGATGCCGCCCGCTGTCGAGCACATGATCGTCCTCGTCGAGAACCTCCACGATCATGGAGAGGTGCTCGGGCAACTGGCTCGGTGAGAACTGTGAGGCATGGACCGGGCTGCCGATCAGCTTCTGCAGCTCAGCGGCCAGGGCGGCCACCAGGCTCTCGTGGCCGAAGATCATCGACTCGAGCTCCCTATCGGCCTGGGTGGGGATGGGCACGAGCTGACGGCGCAGATCTTTCGGCAAGGTACGCATGAGCGCGATGACCTTTTCCCGCAGCAAACCGGGCACCAACCATTGCAGCTGCTCGTCGTCGAGCTGATCGAGCAGGGACACGGGCACGGAGACGGTCACGCCGTCATCGAGCTCGCCCGGCGCCAGGTGATAGCGCAGGGGCAGCCGAGCCGAGGCCACGAGCAGATCATCAGGGAAGCTCTCGGCGGTCACCGTGTCCGCATCGCCATGAAGCAGATCGTCGAGGGTCATGTGCAGCAGATCGGGGTCACTGCGCTCTGCCCGTCGCCGCCAACGATGAAACGCCGCAGCGCCCACCACCTCGGCAGGCAGACGGCGATCGTAGAAGTCATAGCGAGCGTCGAGATCGGCCAGCAGATCACGCCTGCGGGTGCGCGCTTCGAGCCCTGCGATCTGATTGGCCAGGCTCAGGTTGTGGGCCAGAAAGGGCGCGCCGCTCTCGAGTTGCCCCTCGGCCAGGCCGTGGCGGATGAACAGCTCGCGGGACACCACCGGGTCGACCCGCTCGTAGGGGCCTCGGCGCTGAGGTACCACGGCCAGACCCCACAAGCTCACCTTCTCGATGGCCAGCACCCGACCGGACGGGCGATCCCAGAAGGGGTCACGCCAGCTCCGTTCGAGCAGGGCTCCGGCCACGGGCTCGATGTCGCGAGGATGAATGCGCGCCACGATGCGAGCGTAGCGACGGTTGGTCTCCACGATCTCGGCAGCCACGATCCAGCGGGGCTTCTTCGCCGCCTGAGACGACCCGGGCCAGAGGGAGAGCACCTTGCCATCCGAGCCGATGTACTCGTGCCCCTCGCCCGCCTGGGCCACGTTGCAAAGCAGCCCGGACAGCAGCGCCTGGTGGACGTTGTCCCCGCCGCCTCGCAGCTCGACGGGCTCGACCTCGCCACCCACGGTCTCCCGGGCCAGCGACTCCAGCTGGCGACGAATGTCTGACCACTCTCGGCAGCGATGGGGTGACAAGAACAGCGCCTTGCAGGCCTTGTCGAGCCGACTGCGGGAGAGTTCGCCCCGCAACTGCGTGTAGTGCTCCCAGATGTTCAACAGGATGTTGAAGTCGCTGTCGGCGTCGGCGAAGCGAGCGTGGGCAGCGTCCGCCGCAGCGCTCTTGTCTGGGGGACGGACCCGAGGGTCACCGATCTCGAGCACTGCAGCCAGAGTCAACACCGGCTCCAAGCAGCCCAGCTCCGCGCCGGCCAGGATCATCCTGCCGATGCGCGGGTCCACCGGCAGACGGCTCAGCTGCTTGCCCACGGTTGTGAGGTGGCCACGATCATCGAGGGCACCCAGCTCCGTGAGCGTGCGATAGCCGTCGCGCACCATGGCCTTGCGCGGCGCATCAAGAAAGGGGAAGTCCTCGACCCGCCCAAGCCCGAGGGCCGTCATCTGCAACACCACCGCTGCCAGGTTGCTGCGCTGCACTTCGGGCACGGGGTGGCTGTCCCGCTCGTCGAAGTCGTCTTCGGCGTAGAGGCGCAGGCAGAGCCCGGGCGCCACCCGGCCGCAGCGCCCCTTGCGCTGATCGGCAGAGGCCTGGCTCACCGGCTCGATGGGCAGACGCTGGATGCGCGCCCGGGGCGAGTAGCGACTGACCCGCGCCGTGCCCGTGTCGATGACGAAGTGCACGCCGGGCACGGTCACCGAAGACTCGGCCACGTTGGTGGCCAGCACCACCCGGCGCCGATCGCCGGCGGCAAAGACCCGAGCCTGCTGTTCCATGGGCAAGCGGCCGTACAGTGGCAGCAACTCGATCTGCTCGTCGCGGGGAAATCGGCGCCCGGCGAGCACGGTGGCGGTCTCGGCGATGTCCCGCTGGGTCGGCAAGAAGACCAGCACGTCGCCCGGGCCGTGGGCCAGGCACAGCGCCACAGCGTCGGCCACCGCCCGGGGTTCGTCGAGCTCGCCGGTCTCCTCGTCCGCCTCGGGTGGGCAGTAGCGTAGCTCGACCGGGTAGGCGCGCCCGGACACCTCGAGGATGGGCGCAGGCTCGCCCCCCACGGCGAAGTACTCGGCGAAGCGCGTGGGGTCGATGGTGGCCGAGGTGATCACCACCTTGAGGTCTGGACGGCGAGGCAACAGGCGGCGCAGGTATCCCAGCAGGAAGTCGATGTTCAGCGAGCGCTCGTGGGCCTCGTCGAGGATCAGCGCCGAGTAGCGCAGCAGGTCTGGGTCCCGGGCGGTCTCGGCCAGGAGCACGCCGTCGGTCATGAGCTTGATCAGCGTGCCCGGCGTGGTCTCATCTGCGAAACGCACCTTGCTGGCCACCAGGGTCTTGCCCCCGGTGAGCTCCTGGGCGATGCGCTTGGCCAGCGAGCGGGCCGCCAGGCGCCGGGGCTGGGTGTGCCCGATGGAACCATCGATGCCGAAGCCCAGCTCCAGCAGCAGTTTGGGCAGCTGGGTCGACTTGCCCGAACCCGTCTCGCCGCAGACCACCACCACCTGGCGCTGGGCCAGGGCTGCGGCGATCTCGTCGCGCCGGGCGGCGATGGGCAGATCAGCAGGGTAGGAGACCTTCGGCACGGACGAGCGGCGCTGCTCCACCAGCTCTTCTGATCGGGCCAGGTCCCGGTGCAGGCGGGCCAGGTTGCGGTCCTGGGGCTTGCCTGCCTTGCGGGCCTTCTTGATCCGGCCCGCCAGCTTGGCCAGCTGGGGACGATCGCAGCGCAGCGCCCGGGCGATGTGCTCCCGAGAGGGCAGGGCGTCGGCAGGCATGGGGCTGGTCGCTCAGGATCTGTTGCGTGCTGCGCTCTGGGCCAGACCTCGAGCTCCGCCCTCCCAGGCTATCCCGGACGAGCGGCTGCCGTCGACAGAGGGCTCACACAGCCAGCAGAATCTCCCACTTCTCTGCCGCCAGCTCCTTATCGGCTTGCCTCCCGAGGGGCCAGCCGCCACCCTGCGCCGGTGAACGGACCACCACGCGAATACTACGTGCCCTGCACCCTCGGTCTCGAAGAGGCCCTGGCCGCAGAGCTCACCGCCCTCGGCGCCGCTGACCTCCATGTAGGCCGAGGCGGCGTGACCTGCTCTGGCGGCTCCGAGCTGGGCCCCACAGCTTGCCTCTGGCTGCGCTCAGGCATCCGCGTGCAAGAGCTGCTGGCCGAGTTCAAGGTGAGGACGCAGGACGACCTCTACGACGGCGCCCGAGCCGTGCCCTGGGAGCGTTATCTCGGTGCCGAGCACACCCTGGCCGTGGACGCCTCGGTGCGCGACGCGGTGATCAAGCACTCGGGATACGCGGCCCTGCGCATCAAAGATGCGGTGGTCGATCGCCTGCGAGATCAGCTGGGCAGCCGCCCGAGCGTCGATCGCAAGCGCCCGGACCTGCCGCTCAAGCTGGCGCTCAAGAAGGGCACGGCCCGGCTCTACCGCGACCTGGCCGGGGCCAGCCTGCACAAGCGGGGCTACCGACCGATCCAGGTGAAGAGTCCGCTCAACGAAGCCACCGCCGCCGGGCTGTTGTTGCTCGCAGGCTGGGAGGGTCAGGGCGACCTGGTCGACCCGCTCTGCGGCAGCGCCACCCTGCTCATCGAGGCGGCCTGGATCGCCGCCGATAGGGCGCCGGGCCTGCGCCGTCACTTCGCCGCGGAGTTCTGGCCCGACGCTGACCCCCAGCTGTGGAAGCGACTGCGCGTGGACGCCGAGGCCCGGCGAGCCACATCGCTACCCATTCACATCGCGGGCGTCGATCGCCACCCCGGCGCGGTGTCCCTGGCCAGACAGGCGCTCATCGACGCCGAGGTCAGCGAGATGGTCACGGTGCAGCACGCCGAAGCCGCCGACTGGACCCTGCCCACGCCGCCCGCCTGGGTGGTCACCAACCCGCCCTACGGCGAGCGGCTCGGCGAGGGCGACGACCTGGACAACAGCTGGGATCAGCTCTCGGCGTTCCTGAAGCAGCAGTGCCACGGCAGCACCGCCCATGTTCTGTCCGGCGACTCGAGCCTCACCGGGCGCTTGCGGCTCAAGGCCGATCGCCGATGGGCCGTACGCAACGGGCCCATTGATTGCCGCTGGCTGCGCTACACACTGCACGACCGCCGCCCCCTCTCCGGAGACTGACCCCTTGGACACAGAGCAAGACAAAGTCGACACCGAAGCCATCGCCACCTTGGGTGCGGGCTGCTACTGGTGCGTCGAAGCCGTGCTGCAACAGGTCGAGGGTGTGCTCGGGCTGCGCTCCGGGTTCATGGGCGGGGCTGGCGAATCCCCTACCTACGAAGAGGTCTGCAGCGGCACCAGCGGACACGCCGAAGTGGTGCAGGTCCGCTTCGATCCGGCTCGACTCTCCTACGCCGATCTGCTGGCCTGGTTCTGGCGGCTGCATGACCCCACGACGCTGAATCGGCAGGGCAACGACACGGGCACCCAGTACCGGTCGGTGATCTTCGTGCACGACGAAGCGCAGAAGGCCACAGCTCTGGAGTCGAAGGCCGCTGCCGATGCGTCGGGCGAGCACCCAGGCCCGATCGTCACGGAGATCTCTCCGGCCAGCGAGTTCTACGAGGCCAGCGAGAGCCACCAGGACTACTACCGTCGCAACCGGGTTCAGGGCTATTGCCAGCTGGTCATCGCGCCCAAGCTGGACAAGCTCGGCCTGGACAGCTGATCGACCTGCGCTACGCTGGCCCGACGCACCTTCGCACCACCCCACGGAAAACACCCTCGTGACGACAGCACTGGTCATCGGCGCCGGCGGACAGATCGGCAGCGACTTGGTCCCGGCCCTCGCCCAACTCGGTCACGAGGTGCACATGTTCGATCTCCGGCCCGTCGAAGAGACCGCCGCCGCTGAGAACCTGTCCGAGCAGCTGTCACACATCCCCGATTGGCGCGCTCGCTGGACCACGGGCGACGCGGCCAGCGACGACCTCACCCGCTGCGTCGAGGCGATCAAGCCCGACCTGGTGTTTCATCTGGCGGCCCTGCTCTCCGCCACCGGCGAGGCCAAGCCCGGCCTGTGCTGGGACGTGAACATGGGTTCGCTGCGCCGGGTGATCGACAGCCTGGCCAAGCAGCCCGGGCGGCCCAAGCTGCTCTGGCCTTCGTCGATCGCTGCCTTTGGTCCCCTGCCTGAAGGACCGGCCTACGGCGCACATGACGCGGTGCCCAACGAGTTCCCCTTGCTGCCCACGACGATGTACGGGGTGACGAAGGTGGCTGGCGAGCTGTACGGCGCCTACGCGGCGCAGACCATGGGCGTCGACTTTCGTTCCCTGCGCTTCCCGGGCCTGCTCTCCGCCACCGAGCCCGGGGGCGGCTCGTCCGATTACGCCAACGAGATGTACTTCGCGGCCGCCCGGGGCGAGAGCTCGGTCAAGGTGTTCGTCCGCGAAGACACGCGCATTCCGTTCATGCACATGACGGACGCGGTGGCAGCCCTGCTGGGCCTGGCCGCTGCCGACGAAGAGCGGCTCACCCGCCGCACCTACAACGTGAGCGCCTTCGCCCCCACCGCCGAGCAGATCGCCGCGTCGATCCACGACGCGGGGCTGAGCCTCGACGTCTCCTATGTGCCCGACCACCGCCAGGCCTTCGTCGACAGCTGGCCCAACGCCATCGACGACAGCCGCGCTCGCCTCGACTGGGGCTGGACACCCAGTCTCGACCTGGCGGGTACCACCGAGCGGCTGCTGAGCGAGATCCGGGCGCTGCTCACGGCGTAGGAGGCAGTGCCGTTGATAGCTTCGCGCGGCAACCTCTGTGAACAGCTTGCGCAGACCCCCGCTGCGGGCGCCCGCCCAGCTCACGACATGCCGTAGGCCTGTCTCAACCAGGCCTTGAGTTCGGCGTTGATGTCCTTCTTCGAGGTGACCCGTACCCGGTGTGAGCACATGGCGTTGAAACTGCCAGAGGCCTCCAGGCGGTCGGTGGTGGGCTCGCCCTTCATGCACAGACCCACGTCGAGGCGCGTGGCGGTCGAGGGCTGCAGAATCGCGAACTGCTTGTTGCGGCGCAGGCTGACGTAGGCCTTCTTCGGGGCGATCTCCACGTCCTTGCCGAGCTTGGAGATGACGGCGATCAAGGCGTCATAGATCGGTTTCAGCTCGGCCTTCTTGCCAGCGTACTGGGTCTCGACCAGCGTGCTGTCGTCGGTGTGTTCGGCGCTGGTGGCCAGGGTCTCGTGAGCCACCATGTTGGCGAAGCCGTGGGTCATGCCGTGGTCGCCCTTGAGCAGCTTCACGATCTGGCCGTGCTTCTCCAGCTTGGCGGCCTTGGTGATCTTGAGCCACTGGGCCAGGGTCTTGCCGGTCTTCTCTTTCATATTGGCCTTCATCGAGGCCGCCATCTCTGCGGGGGATGCCATGGGCGCTTCCGTGCGGGGGTACGTGGTCAGGTTGTCGGTCGGGTGCGTTCACTCTGCGAGGGCATCAGCGTCAGCGCAAGCCAGCTCTCCGCCCGCGCCCAAGCAGCCTGTGGGGAAGTGCCGCGCACCGAGCACGCCATCACCGCACTCTCCCCACAGTCTTCTAGACGGGCCAGTGCTCGCTGCGGCAGCGCTTCGGCGAGAAGGGCGCCATCAGTTTGAAGAGGACGTAGAGCATGCGGATGCCGAAGCTGGGGCGCCCGGTCTCGACGACCGACTTCAGCGTGTTCACGATCATGGTGCCGCCCTGGGTCATCTGCTTGTCGGTGCGGGTTCCCGTGGGCAGATCCTCGATGGTCAAGGTGAACTGCACGCCGTCGCCCAACACCTCCAGGTCGTAGATCACCTTGCATTCAGGGTCATCGTAGTTGGTGAAGCGAAACGTGTGGGCGAAGCGCTTCATGGGGACGCACTCAAGGATCTCCCCCACCACGTTGGTGTACTTGCCGTCCGGCGTGCGCATGGCCAGGGCCGAACCTGCCTGCAGCTTGCCCACGTCCATACGTGAGTTGAAGAAGGCCGGGATCGGCGCGTCGGTTCGAGTGATCTCGTTCCAGACATCGGGCAGGCTGCCGTCGATCAGGACACGGAACATGGAGGGTTTCGTTTCAGGCACTCTTCTTGTCCTTGTTCTTGGCCGCGCGCTTCTCGACGCGAGACTTGATGTCTGTCATGTGGCCGCCCCAGAACGCGCCGTACTGGGTGGTCCAGCGGTCGTGCATGAGTTGCATGGGCACGGCGTTGAAGAACAAGTGGCGCACCCGACCCTGCTTGCGCGAGAGGACCAGGTCGGCCTCCTCCAACACTCGCACGTGCTTGAGCACTGCGATGCGGCTCACGTCGAAATGGGACGAGAGCTCTTTCATGCTCATGCCAGGCTCGGCCATGAGCAGGTCGAGCATTTTTCGCCGCCCTGAATGGGCGAGGGCCGCAAGGAGGCGATCTACCTGGTCTTCGTTCATAAGTAACCACAAGGTTACCCAATGTCGACGATCCGTCAACCTCTGGCTTGCTCCCCCAGGGCCGGCGGGCCT
>Ga0114933_10001587_pt1 | contig 25161 bp, 42 predicted proteins | sample 4SBtaG_FD_89691 | JGI IMG/M metagenome (GOLD analysis project Ga0114933, IMG submission 89691) | Deep subsurface microbial communities from Kolumbo volcano to uncover new lineages of life (NeLLi) - 4SBTROV12_W25 metaG | ecosystem: Environmental > Aquatic > Marine > Volcanic | place: Kolumbo... | reverse complement strand
TATGAATCTAATACAAGACGAAGATACAGTTCGAGCTTCACTTCAAACAATGTTGAGTGATGAAAAAGATTTTGAAACTGAAAGAAGAAAGTTTATTAAAGAGTTAAAGTTTTATGAAGATAATGATGAATGTCCTACCTGTGAACAAGTTATTGAGTCAGAACATAAAGATCATATATGTACTGAAAGAACAGTAAATATCAAAGAACTTGATATGAGACTTACACAACATAGTGAATCTATAGAGAAAATTAATCAAAGACTTGAAGAAATTAATGAAGTACATAAAGAAATAGCTGAGTCTCAGAAAATGATTCAAAAAGAACAGAACCTTATAGACACTAATGAAAAGTATATTGATAAATTAGAAGGTCAAATTCTAGAACTTACAAAACAAGAACATACAGAAGATGATAAAGATAAATTAGAAAAATATCGTAAAGCTCTAGAACTCTTACAGGGTATGGACGCTGATGTATCAGATCAAAAACATTATCATGATCTAGCTGATATATTACTTAGAGATAGTGGTATCAAAACTAAGATAATAAGACAGTACTTACCGATTATGAATAAGTTAATTAATAAATATTTAGCTAGTATGGAGTTCTTTGTACAATTCGAATTAGATGAAGAATTCAATGAAGAAATTAAATCTAGATACAGAGATAACTTTTCATATTCATCATTTAGTGAAGGTGAGAAAATGAGAATTGACTTATCACTTCTTTTCACATGGAGAGCAGTAGCTAAGTTGAAGAATTCTGTAAATACAAATTTACTGATACTTGATGAAGTGTTTGATAGTTCACTTGATGAAGGTGGTACAGACGAATTTTTAAAGATACTTCATACACTAGATGATAATACAAACACTTTTATTATTTCACATAAAGGTGAAAGTATGAATGAGAAATTTCAAAACATAATTGAATTTGAAAAAATTAATAACTTTAGTAAAATAAAATGATAGTAAAAACAGAAAAAGAACTAAGAGAAAAATGTCCAAAGTTTGATTTCGATAATCCAATAGTTGATCCTATTGAATTGAAGAAAAAACTTATTGACGCTATGTTTGACTATGCTGGTTTAGGTGTATCAGCAAACCAAATAGGTTATAAGACTAGAGTGTTTGCTATGAGAGGTGAAACAAAATCAGAGTCAGTTGTTTGTTTTAATCCAGAGATTGTAGATTTTTCACCAGAGATGAATACAATGGAAGAAGGTTGTTTATCTTTACCAGATGTATTTGTTAAAGTTGTAAGACCGTCTCATGTAGCTATTAAATATTTAAATGAACTTCAAAAAGAAGAAGGACAGCTAGCTGAAGGATTAACTGCTCGAGTTTTTCAACATGAATTAGACCATTTAGATGGTATATTGATGATTGATAGAGTTGGTGAATTTTCAAAAAGAAGAGCTTTCGAGAAAGCTAAAAAAACACAAAAATTTAGAGCTAGAGGTAAGATATCAAAAACTAAAGCAAGATTTGCATTATAATGGATTTACATTACGAATTACAAAAATCTAATAGTTCACATTTAGGAGACTGTATTGTTCAATATAAGAATCAATTTGCAAGAGATTGGTGTGAAGATTTAATAGATTATTTTAATCATAGTTTACATTACAGAACAGACGACCATAGAAAACAAGCAAATCAAATGCAACTGATAGGTGACCCAAGACCAGATGCTGTAGATTATAAAAATCATTTATTTGAGACTTTATATCCTCTTGGTTCTAAGTTTGAGTCATATTTACATTCTTTATGTCATGAAGATTACATGCCTTTTGACCGACCTCTAACTGATATTTACAGTACAGGATTTCGTTCATTACAGATACAAAAATACACACCTGAGGATAAAGGTTATCCTGCAGTACATATTGAATCAGGTAAAGAACATTATAAGAAATATCTAGCTGTAATAGTTTATTTAAATGATGTAGAAGGTGGTCAAACTATATTTCCTATGGGTGGTACAGCAATCACACCTAAAACAGGTTCAGTAGCTATATGGCCAGCTGGATTACCATTCTTTCATTGTGGTCTACAATCTAAGACTACAAAATATATTATTACCACTTGGTTTGAATTTATGTAGTTGAAACCGCTGGTACCCTTTTGTTATAATATATAAATAATGACAAAAGAGGTAAAATATATAAAAAGTCAGATGGTTGATACCGCTGGTACACTTTTTATATAATATATACATGATATCAACTCAACAATCAAATAAAGATGTTCTAGCTAAACTTATGGCTACAGAGAACATTACAGTTATTCATAAATCAGTTCCAACAGCATACTTTGATGTTAAATCTAGAACATTAGTATGTCCTATTCTTAAAGGAGAAATGTCTCCAGAACTTACTGATTTATTCATGGGTCATGAAGTTGGACATGCTTTGAATACACCATCAGAAGGTTGGCATGATAAAGTTTCAGATAAAGGTATGGTATTTAAAGGATACTTAAATGTTATTGAAGATTGTAGAATTGAGAAAATGATAAAATCAAAATATCCTGGACTAAGAAAATCATTCTATGCAGGTTATAAAGATTTAGCTAAAAGAGATTTCTTTGGTCTTAAAGATAGAGATTTAACTAAACTAAATTTGATTGATAGAATTAATATTCATTTCAAAATAGGTTCTATAGCAAGAGTACAGTTTTCAGAAGAAGAACTACCTTACATTCTAAGATGTGAAAAATTACAGACTTGGGACGAAGTTGTTATTTTATCAGAAGAACTATTTGACAGACAAAATCAATTAAATGAAGAAGAACTTGATGCAATGTCTGATTTAGACATTCAAGATATGATGGAAGAACTTGGTCTTGATGATGAAAGTGGTGAAACAATGAGTGTAGAAATTTCTGAATCAGATGAAGAAGATGAAAATGAACAAGAAGGTTCTGATGCTAAGTCAGAAGATACAAGTGATACAGAAAATTCAGATGATGAAACTAATTCAACTGATGCATCAGAAGGCACAGAAACAGAAAATGATGAAAAAAATTCTGAGGGTTCAAAAGGTTTATTACTTGATGAAATGAACAAGTCAATATCAGACGAAGCTTTTAGAGAAAAAGAATCATCATTATATAATAAAGATGATTATGGTTATAATGAACCTACTTATTTTGAAATCAAAGATAAAATTAAATATGAAAATTTTATTGTTGACTACAAAAAAATTGATAACATAATGTCAGGAACATATCATGGTCAATCTTTTGATAGAACTAAAATATCTCCTCAAGTAAAAGAATTTCAAGATACTAATAAAAAAATTATCAACTACATGGTAAAAGAATTTGAAATGAAAAAAGCAGCTGCAGCTTACAATAGAAGTTGGTCAGCTAAATCAGGTGAATTAGATATGAATAAACTTCACTTGTTCAAATTAAAAGATGATATCTTCAACAGAGTACAAGTAACTCCAGAAGGTAAAAATCATGGATTGGTAATGTTATTAGATTGGTCTGGTTCAATGCACGGGACAGTTAAATCAACTATTGAACAAGCAACATTACTTTCAATGTTTTGTAGAAGACTTTCAGTTCCTTTCAGACTTTATGCTTTTTCAGATGGTTATGTAAGAGAAGAAGTTAAAGAAATAGAAGAAAAATTTCCAAGTGATGATGATTGGAGAGAAAAAAGTGAAGCTTATGACAATCATTACAGAAAACTAATGTATGGTAAATCAATTCAAAACAATGAGAATGAAGAGGATTGGTCTCTTGGTAATGTTAAACTTTTAGAAATATACAATGAGAAACAATCAAATTCAGAATTTACAAAAGCAATGGAAAATTGGTTTCAACTAGCTGAGTCAATAGAAAATAATTGGTATTATTATGATGAAGATTCTAACCATGACTCAAACTTTCCATGTCCACATGGATTGAATTTGAGTGGTACTCCTCTTGACCATTCTCTAGTAATTGTTAGAGACTTGATACAAGATTTTCAACTACAAAACAATTTAGACATTACAAGTTTAATTACACTAACCGATGGTTCAAGTCATAATGTCTTTTCGAATGGTTATGGTAGAACTAAACATTTAGTAGACAGAAGATATAATACTACTACAAAATTTAAAAATGGAAGGGATACTCATAGTCTTCTTAAATGGATTAAAGATACTACAAATTGTAATACTATTGGATTTTATATTACTACTAGTAAAGGTTCTCAAATAGTTAGTGATGCAGAAAGATTCTGTGCTACTAAATGTGACTACTTTGGTGATGAATATGATACTAAAAGAAAAGAATTTAATAATCTTGCAACTACTTTTGATGATGGTTGTTATGATTTAGCAATCATGATTAATCAAAAGAAAATGAAACTTAACTACAATGAAGATGAACTTAATGTAGAAGAAGGTGCAAACAAAGGAGTTCTAAAAAGAGCTTTAGTAAAAGCAGGTAATAGTAAAATGAAACAAAGAGTTATACTTAACAAGTTCGTTTCACAAATGGCGGTATGATACAAAACTTGAAACCGCTGGTACACTTTTGTTATACTATGTACATAATGAAAAATAATCAATTAAATAGTGAGGTAAATATATAATGATTAAATTGACAGCTCAACATGAGAAATTTATTGACGCAGCTGCTGGACTTTATCCAGGACAAGCTGAGTTTTCAAAGTCACAAATTAAAAAGATTTGTGCAGAGACAGGATGTCCAAATCCTTCTTGGTTACAAAAACCAACTTACAGAGTAGGACATGGTACTTACTCATTAGAACTTGCAGGAGTTGCAGTTCAAAATAATGTAGTTGACTTACCGGTAAGTCCTACTTCAACGGGAGCAGTTAATGTTCTTTTGAATGATGTTTCAGTAGTTCCTGAAACTGTTAAAGAATATGTTCCATTTGGACATTTTACAGATTTAAAATCAATTCTGAATTCAGGATTGTTCTTTCCAGTTTTCATTACAGGTTTATCAGGTAATGGTAAAACTATGATGGTTGAACAAATATGTGCTAAACTCAAAAAAGAATGTTACAGAGTCAATGTTACTATTGAAACCGATGAAGATGATCTTATTGGTTCAAATACTTTGGTAGATGGAAACATTGTTTTCAGAGAAGGTCCAGTTCTCAAAGCAATGAGAAAAGGTGCTGTTCTTTTAATTGACGAAATTGATTTAGCGTCTAACAAAATTATGTGTCTTCAATCAATACTTGAAGGTAAAGGTTACTTAAACAAAAAAACTGGTGAATATGTTTCTCCAAAAGATGGTTTTACAATAGTCGCAACAGCGAACACTAAAGGTAAAGGTTCAGACGATGGAAGATTTATTGGAACTAATGTTCTTAACGAAGCTTTCTTAGAAAGGTTCTCAATCACAATGGAACAAGAATATCCTTCTAATGCAATTGAGAAAAAAATTCTTGTCAAAGAATTTGAAAAACTTGAAGTTAAAGGTGCAATTGATTTTGCAACTAACTTAGTTACTTGGGCTGATGTTATCAGAAAAAGTTTTTACGAAGGTGCAATTGATGAATTGATATCAACTAGAAGATTAGTTCACATTGTTCAAGCTTTCAAAATGTTCGATAACAAATTGAAAGCGATTGAAATGTGTGTTGCAAGGTTCGATTCAGAAACTAAAGCAACATTCTTAGACCTCTACACTAAAGTAGATGAAGAAGCTAATGAAGTTGATGAAACTGTTTCTTCTTATGAACAAGAATTAGAAGAACTTAAAGCTAAGCATGCTTCGGAATATTCAGAACCCGATAATAATGAGGACTTATTTTAAAATGTTTTACCTCGGTCTCTCTCCTGATGTTTGTTCTGAACTAGGGAGAGGGATTTTTACTATCATTGGTGGTGGAACAGGAGATAAATAGTAATATGACACAATATGAAGATAGAGTCGAAAGACAAAAAATTAAACTAGAAGCTGAGGAGTGGGCTTACATTCCAAAAACTATACATGCACATTCATTAAATTCAATGTGGTATGCAACAGACAGAACTGATGGTTCAGTTTTAGATATATGTTACAATAACGGTGAGGTTAAAAGAACTATTAATAAAACAGGTGAAATCGTTTGGTTAGGAAAACAACTGAAAGGTGATGAACTAATTAGAGCTTATGTTAGAGGTGGTAATTAATGCCTAGTATATCAGACATGCTTTATATGAAAATGGACAACGGTGAGTTGATATATGGTACTAATTTAGATATTGGTAAGTATAGTGTTAAACATGATTGTGAATGTGAAGAAGAATTTGACCATATCAATCCTTCAACATTATATTCAAAATTTACTTATGTTGGTGAAGATAATAATCCGACTAACTTTGAAACTCAAAGTAGATGGATGGATTATTCACAAGGTAAAATAGTTGGCAAGGAGAAATGGTAATGGAATTTTTAATAAATTTATTTTGGTTACCTATAAATTCTATTGAGTTATTATTCAATATAGGATTATGGGTTTTATTAGGTTATTTGATTTTGGAATTATTTCGAAAATCAAAATGGATACAATAGGGGCTTCGAGCTCGGGTAGGGACAGGAGTACGACATTATACAAAGAGGACAATTTTATTCTAGCTCTTGTAGTATAGACAGCGACTCCATCCCACCAGATTTTGAATTATGATTTTATATTTAGAAAAACAATTAGATGATGCGTATGATGTTTATAGAAAAAATCAAATTAAACATGATGCATCTTTTGTATCAAAAGAAAACTTTAGGACAATGTTTGAGGAACTAATGGAAGTAGTTTACGCAGATGTCGATTGAGTTTGAAAAAAAGTTTGGTCCAGGTAAGTGTTCAAAGTGTGGTGTGTATATTGAAGGTGATGTAGAAATGTATGTAGCAACAAACTTATCAGGTAGACCAAGTTTAGTAAAAGATCAATTAGTAATGATTGACCCACAGTTTTGTGAAAAATGTTATGAGAAAGTTTCGGGGCGGTAGCTCAGTAGGGAGAGCGACTGGTTTGCATCCAGTAGGTCGTAGGTTCGATTCCTATTCGCTCCACCAAATTCGCTATCGTAGCTCAGTTGGTAGAGCAGCTGATTTGTAATCAGCAGGTCGTCAGTTCGAATCTGACCGATAGCTCCAGTTTGACAGATTTAAAAAATGAGAGTATAATTATATGATGAATGCAGAATACAATTTCAAAAGACCACTAAAAGATTATTGTTATGAAGAAAATGAACACTATGGTGGCGTTCAAAAACTATATCAATTTGATAATCAAATGGGAGCAAGTGTCATTCGACATGAAGGTTCTTATGGTTACAGTAGTGGTAAATGGGAGTTAGCTGTTCTAAATGAAGAAGGTCACTTAGATTATTCTACAGAAATAACAGATGATGTTATTGGACATTTAGATTGGAAAGAAGTATCAGCTTTACTTAGGAGAATACAAGCGTTATGAATGAATTAGAAATAATGTGGAACATAATGGTACCACTAATAATTATTGGAATGTGTTTGGGTATACTTTTCAGCTTTGTTGCTGGGTCAGTTAAACTTGGTTGGAAGTTTGCACCTTACATTATAGTGTTTGGTTTTATCGTATGGTGGTTTAATTTATGATTGATAGAGTAATGGGACATTTAGAGTTTTGTAAGTGTAATTGGAAAACTATCTTTATTGGTAGTTTCTGTATGCACTTCATATTCGATTGGTTTATATTTGGTTTAGGTTTCTTTTTAGGAATGCACATAGGACACTAACATGAATATATTTTACTTGAATGAAAGTCCTGAGATATCAGCTATAGAACATAATGATAAACATTGTGTAAAGATGATACTTGAGTCAGCACAAATGTTATGTACAGCTCATAGAGTTCTGGACGGTGATGAAAAAGCTGACGAATTGTTTATGTACAAAAGAGCTCATGTTAATCACCCAAGTACAATATGGGTAAGAGATAATGTATACAACTATTGGTGGTTATACAGATTGTTTGAAGCACTATGTGATGAATACACATATCGTTATGAGAAAGGACACATGACAGATTTAAAATTAAGAGAGACATTAAGAACACCTCCAAAGAATATACCAATCAATAAAAAGTTTTATCAACCACCACAATGTATGCCAGATGAATATAAAGGTGAAGATTCAGTTGAAGCGTATCAAAAATATTACATGGGTGAGAAAAGTAGTTTTAGTGTTTGGAAAAAAAGACCAACACCAGAGTGGTTTACATTATGAAATTTGGACCACAACATTACAAACCATTACCTGATGGGTTGACTATTGCTAGTTCACCTATAAATGGTAATGGATTATTTACAAAAGAAAATTTGAAAGCAGGTATCTTTCTTGGTGTGACTCATGTATGGGAAGCAAATAGATGGGATTGGATAAGAACACCTCTTGGTGGTTTTATAAATCATTCAGAGAATCCTAATTGTTTTATTAATATGAATATTCATTATCATGACGGAAACCAAAGAGAACTGTATACAATTAAACCTATAGAAGAAGGTGAAGAATTAACTGTATTTTATACTGTTGGGTATGATGATATAGAAGCGTGAGAAAAGAAATTAATTCAAAAGAATGGTTAGATAGTTCTGATGGTTGGGTAAACACTATGAACAAGTCTAAAGAAAGTAAAAAAGAATATCAAAAGTATTTACATCAAGAAAACATAAAAGGTGAAGATTTATCTTATAGAGATTGGTTGAAACAAAGAAATGAGTAAAGGAAGTAAAAGAAGACCCGAGAAAGATGGTGTCTATCAAGACCAATGGGATAAAATTTTTGGTAAAAAGAAACCTGTAATAAAAGGTCATAAGAAAACACCAAAACATGGTATTACTCAAGTTCATAAAGATAAAACAAAATATGATCGAAAGAAACTTGACAGGACAGGAATCGATAGTATAATAGATACATGAGTTTGAAAAAGATAGATTATAAATTTAGTGAAGGTGAACTAGTAAAAGAGTTAGGTAAATATATAGACTCAACTTATTCTAGAGATAAAGGTTCACATTATAATCAAAACAAATTTCAAGCAACAGAATTTATAATAGACGGAGGACATGGAGAAGGTTTCTGTATAGGAAATATTCTCAAGTATGCTCAACGCTATGGTAAAAAGGAAGGCTATAATCGTAAAGACTTATTAAAGGTTTTACATTATGGTATAATTGCACTTCATGTGCATGATAATAATAATGGAGAAAGTGATGAAATTAAGTAACAACACACTTAATGTCCTGAATAATTTTTCAACAATTAATTCAGGTATTACTGTTAAAGCTGGTAATGAGCTGTCAACAGTAAGCGCGATGAAAAATATTTTCGCGAAAGCAGTCGTAGATGAAACATTCGATACAGAACATTCAATCTATGACTTATCAGAATATCTCGGAGCAGTATCATTGTTTGATACACCAGACTTTGAGTTCAATGGAGAGTCAGTAAATGTGACTGAAGGTGATAATTCAGTAACATATTACTATGCTGATCCACAAATGGTTATATCACCACAAAAAGATATTGTAATGCCGGAACCAGAGATTGTATTTGATCTTGATGAAGAAGTATTAGGAAGTTTATTGAAAGCTTCTTCGGTACTATCATTACCGGATATGGTTTTATCTAGTGATGGTACAACAGTTTCATTAACAGTCAAAGACAAAAAGAATGCTACTTCTAATGTTTATAGTAGAGTAGTAGCTCAAGGTAATGGTTCTACATACGAAATGTTTTTAAGAATGGAAAACATTAAAGTGGTAGGTGGTAACTATACAGTCTTTGTATCATCAAAAGGAATAGCTCACTTTACTAACAGGGACATGGCAGTTGAATACTTCATCGCTCTTGAACCAGATTCAAATTATAATGAAGGTTAGTAATGAAAGAAGATTTTCTATGGGTTGAAAAATACAGACCTAGAAATATTAATGATTGTATTCTACCAACAGAAACAAAAAAGATATTTCAAGATTTTGTAAACAATAAAGAAATACCGAATTTGTTATTGTGTGGTACTGCTGGTGTTGGTAAAACAACTGTAGCAAAAGCACTATGTAATGAATTGGATGCAGACTTTGTGATGATTAATGGTTCAGAAGAAAGAAACATTGATACATTAAGAGTCAAGATTAAACAGTTTGCATCTACAGTTTCACTTGGTGGTGGTCCGAAGATTGTTATCTTAGATGAAGCAGATTATCTAAATCCACAATCAACTCAACCAGCACTTAGAGGTTTTATAGAAGAATTTTCAAAGAATTGTAGATTCATCTTTACTTGTAATTACAAAAATAGAATCATTTCTCCATTACATTCAAGATGTAGTGTTGTTGATTTTACTATTGAATCAGGTCAGAAACCACAGATAGCAAATGGTATCTTTCAAAGAGTATTAGATATTCTTAAAAAAGAGAATATAGACTACAATGAACAAGTTGTAGTCGAATTAATTCAAAAGTTCTTTCCGGATTTTCGTAGAGTTCTTAATGAATTACAAAAGTATTCAGCTTCAGGTAAGATTGATAGCGGAGTACTAGCAAATCTAGATGATGAATCATTGAGTGAAGTATTGAGTTTTATTCGTGATAAAGAATTCTCAAAAATGAGAAAATGGGTAGCGCTAAATATACATAATGATCCACAAGCTATCTATCGAAAGATATACGATAGTTTGTTTACTAGAATGGAAAATAGTAGTGTGCCACAAGCAATTATTATTTTGAGTGATTATACATATAAGTCAGCATTTGTTGCTGACCAAGAAGTCAACATGGTAGCATGTATGACTGAATTAATGATGGAGTGTAAATTAAATTGAAGTATCAAGTAATAAAAACATACGGGAATGAGACAGGTCATTCATGTGCATTTAGACAATGGAGAGCAAACTCTCATTGTAATCTAATTCATGGTTATGCATTAGGTTTTGAAATAACATTCGAGTCAGAAACTTTAGACGATAGAAATTGGGTTATAGATTTCGGAGACTTGGGTGTATTAAAACAATATTTAAAAAATACTTTTGACCACACAACAGTAATAGCAGAAGATGATCCAATGATGAAGTCTTTTGTAGAGTTAGAGAATGAAGGACTTATTGATCTTAGAGTAATGTCTAATGTTGGTTGTGAAGCTTTTGCTCAAGAAGTATATGAGTTTTGTCGTGAAAGATATGAATGTGAAAGAGTTATTGTAAAATCAGTTCGTGTATTCGAACATGGAGCAAATAGTGCTGTATTCGGAAATTTTTAAAAGTATTCAAGGTGAAGGACACTACACAGGTGTACCAACAACCTGGTTAAGATTTTTTGGTTGTAATCTTGAATGTAATGGTTTTGGACAAGACGACCCAACAGACCCTTCTACATATAAATTACCATATCAAGATTTTGATATTATTGAAGTTAAGAATGTAGAAGATTTACCTGTATGGAAGTATGGTTGTGATTCATCTTATTCTTGGTCAAAGAAGTTTGCAAAGATACAAAAGAATGAAACAGAAGAAGAAGTTGCATTAAAACTATTCAATCAAATGTATGATGAAAATACTCATATAGCATTTACAGGTGGTGAACCATTAATGAAAGCTGCACAAAAGAAAACTGTAAAAATTCTAGAAGAAATGGAAAGATTGTGTCGTGAAAAGTTTAGTAAAAGATTTAAGTATATTACATGGGAAACAAATGGAACAAGACCAATAGAAACTGTATTTCATAATCATTTAATGAGTATGAGTGGTGAAGTTGAATACTTCTTTTCAGTAAGTCCGAAGATGTTTAATACAAGTGGTGAACAAGATGCTGTATGTCCAGATATAGTAAAACAATATCATGATATATCAGAAGTAGGACAACTAAAGTTTGTTTGTAATGGTTCAGATGCTTCATGGGATGAGATTGAAGAATCAATAATAAAATTCAGAGACGCAGGTGTAATGTATCCGATATGGATAATGCCTGTTGGTGCAACAGAAGAATCTCAAGATGATAACGCAAAAGAAATTACAATTCAAACAATGGAAAGAGGATATAATGTATCTGCAAGAGTACATTGTTATATTTTTGGTAATCAGATAGGAACATAATGGATAAAGTATTAGTAGTATTAAGTGGTGGTCTGGACAGTTCAGTCGCTACTATGATGTGCGTTGATAAGTATGGTAAAGATAATGTTCAAGCTGTGACATTTGATTATAATCAGAAACAAAAATTAGAAATTGAGAAAGCTTCTGATTTATGTAAAGAGTTAGAAGTAAAACATACGATACTTGATTTATCAGTATTGGGTACAATAGCTCAACCAATGTCAGCAAATATATCAGGTACAGAAGTTGACATGCCAAATATAAAAGAAGTGTTAGGTGACCCACAACCAGTAACTTATGTACCATTCAGAAATATGATACTATTATCTATTGCAATGAGTCATGCAGAAGTACAAGGTTGTAATAAAGTAATTACAGGATTACAAGTTCATGATGAATATGGTTATTGGGACACGACACAAAAGTTTGTAGACACAATGAATAATGTAGCTTCACAAAATCGTCAACATAAAGTTGAGATAGAAGCTCCTTTTAGTCAAATGTCAAAAGCAGATGAAATAGAAGTAGCAATTGAATTAGGACAATTTGATTTACTCAAACATACATTGACTTGTTATAATCCTCAAGGTGTATTATCTTGTGGTAAGTGTCCTTCTTGTGCTGAAAGAATAATGAACTTCATGAAGGTAGGTCGTAAAGACCCTATTCCTTATGATATAGATATAGATTGGAAAGTATAATGTGTGCAATATTTGGAAGTAGTGATAAAGAAAAATTCTTAGAACTAGCAGATTTGAATCAGTATAGAGGTAAATATTCTCATTCAACATCTATGTTTGTAGTGAGTAGATATACTGCCTACAATTATAATAATGAAGCTCATGTAAAACATATCTTGACATATCAAAATGAAGGTTTGTTTACAGATAAAGTTACAGGATTTACAGAAGATAATCCTCAACATTTTAAAACATACTATTTAGGTCATGTACAAGCACCAACGACAGAAAATACAAAAACACACCCATCAAATATCAATAGTGATTTATTATGGCACAATGGTATTATAAAAGATTATCAAGTTCAAGAATGGAGAACTGATTACGGAAAACTAGATTGGGATACAGAATTATTACATAGACACTTGTTGTTAGGTAATGAACTAGATGATGTTGACGGTACATTTAGTTGTGCTAGATACGAAGATAGAAATCATGCATTGACTTTATTCAGAAATGAAATAAGTCCTTTGTATTTTGATGAAGATTTAAATCTTTCATCAACAGAATTTGAAAATTCAGAAGAAACAGAAGCAGGTGTTCTGTATCTTATGGATTTACAAAGAAGTGAGTTACAACCTATGAAAAGGTTTGAAACTAAAGAGAACCCTTACTATTTCGGTTAGGGTTCATTATATTATATGTGACAAAACCACATGAAAAAATGGAGAAAAAATGAAAACAGATAGAAAACTTGGACTAGAGGTTGCTAAATATCTAGTCAATAAAGGTGTTGAAACACCTATTACTGAAACTTCTTTATCAGACGAGGAGAAGATAGAACTAATTAGAGATAACATGGAGATTGTTGTTGATGTATTGGGTCTAGATAGAGAAGATGATTCAATAGCTGGTACAGCTGATAGAGTTGCAAAGATGTATGTTTCTGAATTATGTTCAGGATTATCATATAATCGATTTCCAAAAGTATCAGTATTTGAAAACAAAATGGGTTATGACCAAATGATTATACAAAAGGATATTACATTCCACTCATTATGTGAACATCATTTAGTCAACTTTAATGGTATGGCACAAGTTGCTTATATACCAAATGAAAATGTAGTGGGTCTTTCTAAATTGAATAGAATTGTAAACTTCTTTGCAAGAAGACCTCAAGTTCAAGAAAGAATGACAGAACAAATTTTCTATGCACTAGAATATATTTTGGGTACTGATAATATTGCTGTTCTTGTACAAGCAGAACATCTTTGTGTAAAGTCTAGAGGGATTGGAGATCAAAACTCTGGTATGACTACATCTAAGTTAGGTGGTTATTTCTTTCACAAACATTCTGTAAGATCAGAATTTATGAAGTTAGCATTACAATCATGAAGTTTGAATATGTAGTTTCAGGTCTAACTATGGGGATTGATGATCTCTATTACAATCCTGTAGTCGCAGAACCTTATATAAAACACATGAATCAGAAAATAACTGATTTAGACAATAGATTTGATAATCAAAATTTATCATTACTATACAACGCACATCAAGAAAGAAAACATGGTGTGACTATGACAGAAACAATGAATGACTCATGGCATCGTTTGTTTGCAGACTCAGGTGGTCTACAAATGGCAAGAACATCAAAAGGTATTACACCAGAGTTAAAAGATAAAGTATATCATCATCAAGCAAAGTATTGTGATGTTGCAATGATATTTGATGAAATACCTATTGAGTTTGATTTATCACTTATTGGTGGTAACTCTATGAAAGCATCATTACTTGGTAGAAGATTTGATAGAAGTGATATCAAACGAGCTGCTACAGCAACATTAGCTAATGTTAAAAGACAAATAGAAGTATTCAAACAAGAAGACTCTAAAGCAAAGATGATGTTAATATCACAAGGTCAATCAGTAGAAACATACAGAGAATATATCGAATTGATATGTAATGGTCTATCCGATGATGAAATTGATATGTTTGTATGTGGTGTAGCTCCAAGTTCACTATGTAATGGTAACTCATTCGCTCATAGATGTGAAATGATTTATGCAATGAAAGAATATCAGATACCTGATGTAATTAAAAACAATGTTCATTTATTGGGTGTTGGTAATCACGAAGCTTTATCTCCGTTCTATCTATCACCTGATTACTTTAGTTTTATTGAGAATCTATCTTATGATTCATCTTCTCACGCTTCATCTTGGTTTTATTCAAGATATAGAAATAAAGAATTTACTAATATTGATGTAGATGTTGTTCATAGGTCAAAGAAAGGATTATCTCAAATTCATTCAGACCAATTACTTCCTGTTATCAATGAACTATTTGAATATGACAGAGAAACATTAAATGATTTTGGTATTACTGAACCAATGCAATTAATAAATGATTCAACTAAATGGTCAGTAGAAAATGTAAATGGTGATAGAAGATTTTGGAAAGACCATGATTCAGCAATACATGGTAGATATTTAACACCATGGTTATGGGTCACAAATACTATTGGTAATTTTATGATTGAGTTGGATAGAAGAATTAATAATCCTGTAGATACAACAGGTCTCGGTTCTATTACTTCCTATGATGAATTTACTAATAATTGGTTATCAAGACAAAGAGCTCCAGAGAAAGTACCTGAACATTGGCCAGGAGTTTTAGATGTATAATAATAAACATCAATACACTTGGTCTGATTACGAAAAAGATATGAAAGGTATCGATTGGTTAAAGTTTGACCATGTTGTAGGTATCTATCGAGGTAGTTTACCAATGGCTGTTCATGTATCTAATATTAGAAATGTACCAATGTCTATTGTAGGATTTCAAACCAGAGATGGTAAAGATAAAAAACCTTATTGGATGCATAATGCTACTACAAAAACTTTTGATGAAGTTCAAAAGATATTAGTTGTTGACGATATTTACGACACAGGTTATACTATGAATAATGTAATTGAATTTGTAAAAAGGAATAGAACTAGACCATCAGCAATGCCAGAAGTATATGGTTACTGTTTGTTTGGTAAAGAAAATGCTAAAGATATTGTTTATAGTAATCCTCTCAACGGACATTGGATTGTCTTTCCATGGGAAAGATAAATGAAGACACTTGTAGTTTCGTGTTGTCAAGCTAAGTTACCAGGTACTCACAAAGCCATTGATATCTATCAAGGTAAAGTTTTTAAATTAATTCGTAAAGAACATCTATTAGATACTGTAGATGTTTGGATAATGTCTGCAGAATTAGGTCTAATACATTCTTCTGATATCATATCATATTACGAATTTAAAATGAACGAAGAAGCTTCGAAGCAATGGATTAAGATAGGACTACCTGAAAAGTATCCCTCAGGTGAAATATACATTTACGGTGGTAAATTATATCGTGATGTATTGAATTCTTATTTTGATAACACTATTGAATTGATTGGTAGAAACAGAGGTATCGGTGATCATTTTTCTGAACTACTTAAATTTGTACACGAATATAAACCAAGAGGTGTATTACCGATATGAACCCATTTGATTTTGTAAACTCAATTACATACACTAAAAAAGACATTATGAATGAGATTAATGAGAAGGAGTATGCTCCTTTTCTAGTAAATCGTTCATTATCATACCACCAAGATACTCTACTCTATGCGAATGAAATGAATAGTAGATTTGATGTTTCGCACAGGTTACAATATCACTATTTACTAAATAGTATTAGAAAAAGAAAAAGGTTTGCTAAATGGAGTAAACCTGACTTAGCAGACGATTTGAAAATCGTTATGGAATACTATTTAGTATCCCGAGGAAAGGCAGAAGAATATTTAACTATTTTGAGTAAAAGAGAAATCGGGGTTCTTAAAGCAAGAATGAACAAGGGTGGAGTGAAATGAGTTATGACATAGACAATATGTTAGAAATATCATTTAAAGAAAATGATGATTTTCTAAAAATCAGAGAAACATTAACAAGGATTGGTGTGGCATCAAGGAAAGATAGAACTCTCTATCAGTCATGTCATATATTACACAAAAGAAGTAAGTACTATTTGGTACACTTTAAAGAATTGTTTGCATTAGATGGTAAAGATTCATCTATAACAGAAAATGACATAGCTAGAAGAAACGCTATTGCAAGATTGTTAGAAGAATGGAGTCTTTTAAAAATTGTTCATACTGAACAAGCGTCCACACCATTAGCACCAATGAGTCAAATTAAAGTATTACCTCATAAAGAAAAGAATGATTGGAAATTGGTAGCTAAATACAATATCGGAGTTGCCAAATAGTGATCAATGACTTATCTAGTAAACAAAAAAGAGTTTTATTCGCAAAGTTATCAAGTATAGCGTATACAGATTTACAAGAAGCAAGACCTGCAGCAAAGAAACTAGGATTCACAAAAACAGTTTTATTTGATGTTGAAGGAGCACAAACTTATGTATTCTCAAGTAAATATGATGTTGCTATTGCTTGTAGAGGTACAGAGCCATCTGAAATGAATGATGTGTATGCTGACCTAGAAATATTCAAAGCAGATTCAGTAACAGGTAACAAAATTCACCAAGGATTTAAAGAAGAAGTTGATAAAGTCTATGACCCTGTAGAACTTTTATTAGATAAAATAGCAAAGAATAAATCTATATGGGCATGTGGTCATTCACTTGGTGGTGCTATGGCAACTATTCTAGCTCAGAGATTAGAATACAAAGACGGACATGATATAGATACTTTATTCACATTTGGTTCACCTAGAGCAGGTGGTTCATTATTCAGTAAATGGTGTGATACTAACTTAAATCATCAAAGATTTGTAAATAATAATGATGTAGTACCATGTGTACCTTCATGGTTAAGATGGAGGCACAATGGTCAATGTTATTATATTAAATCAACAGGAGAAGTAACTAACCTTGGTCGTTGGTCTACAGAAAGAATTAGAGATAAAGGTTGGTCTTTACTTTCAACTATTGTAAAAGGAAGATTAGATATAATAGCCGATCACAATATAAATGATTATATAACTCATTTAGAAAATGATTTAGAAGTCAATCAGTAAAATGTATTCTTTACTTATATTATTGTTAAAGAGTGTCATAGGTTCTTCTTTTTATAAATGGTTTCAAACTACTACTTTCGGTATTTGGTTTCAATTCAAATTAGATTCATTTATGGAGTATTTGTCGAATAAATACGATATAGAATTAGCTAAAAAACAATCTAAATTTGAAGCAGACTACCCTTCAATTATGAAAAGGATAGAAGAATTAGAGAAGAAAGTAAATGAAAAGTCTTAAAGAATTTGTAAATCTCTCAGAAGATATCAAACCTTATAACATTCTAGTTATAAGTCATTCAGCTGCATCTGTTAGAGACACAGCACGAGAAGAACCATCAACACCTATAATTGATAAAGTTGCAAAACAACTAGGTATTACAATAGCACACGCAGATTTTGTTGGTATGCATATCAATAAAACTAATAGTGGTCATGAAGTCAATTCTTTTCCTTTAGATGACACCTTAGAAGTTGAATTACCTGACCAAAAAGGTAATTACAAATATCAAAAACCAATAAAAATAAATCCTGCAGATTGGATTATAATGCCTAGAGGATTAGGTACATTAAACTTTACAGGTAGTAGAAATTGGTATGATATGATGAAAAATTTAGAAGAAGAAGGATACTTTATTCTTAACTCAATAGATTGTTATGATTTATGTAATAGTAAATACATGAGTTATTTAAAATGTCTACAAAAAGATATCAGAACACCTAAAACAGAACCTATAGTTCATTCTGAAACAGTTGAAGATACTGTTAAAAAATTAGGTACAGATTTTCCACTAGTATTAAAATCATCTACAGGTACACAAACAGGAGTTGGTGTTGTAGTGGTTGAAAGTTTAAGGTCATTAAAATCATTAATTCAAATGCAGTTATTATATAACAAATATTTGCCTATTATTATTCAAGAATTTATTGATATAGAATATGATATAAGAGTAGTTGTTTGTGAAAATCAAGTTGTAGGTGCTATGAAAAGAAATGTTATGAGTGATGATATTAGAAGTAATGCTTCAATGGGTGCAAATACAGAAGAAATAGAATTAACAGAACTAGAAAAAACAGAAGCAATTAGAATAGCAGAAGAATTTCGTGGTAGATTAGTAGGTGTAGATTTACTTCCCTCAGAAGATAGAGAAAACGAAGTTCCATATTGTCTAGAAGTAAATGCAAATCCTGGTCTAAATGGTATAGAAGAAATATCAAAAGATTCTCCAACAAAAATAATACTAGAAAATTATAAAGATCGTAGTATTTGGCCGGTGTTAACACCATAACTCTTATAAATAACTTAAGGTAACTAAAAAACGGAGTAAATATGATAGATTTCATAAAGGCTAGATTAGCCGAAAGAACATCATGGGACGGCATAACAATAGTAGGATTATCTCTATTAGTACTTGTCGCAGCACCTGTTGTCAAATTATTGGCATGGCCTGCTTTAGTTTATGGTCTGTGGACTATCTATTCAGAAGAAAAGTAACTGAATGATAGTTGAACTAACAGACGAAGCACTTATAAAGCTTCAAGAGAAAACACAACAACATGAAAATCCTAACATAAGGATTGGAGTTAAAGGTAGTGGTTGTAATGGGTTTGCTTACGAGTTTGATTTTCTAAGAGGAGAACCAGACGAAGATGATTTAGAAGTCAATTATGGGACTTTTAGTATTTGGACAAACCAAGCATCAGTAGAATATCTACATGGTATGCAACTAGACTATCAATATCACGGTATAAATGAAGGATTTACCTTTGTTAATCCAAACGCAACTGCTTATTGTGGTTGTGGTGAATCTTTCTCAATCTAAATCCATTAAAAAAATATGAAAGGGAGGCATTCTTTGTCTCCCTTTTTTTATAAATAGTAGTATAGAAATGGAGATTGTATGGAAATATTTGAACTGATAATGGAAGTAGGTGCTCCGGTAGCGGGTGCTTTACTAATGGGTTATTTCATATTCTTAATCCTAAAACAGATTTTAGGTGGTTTAGTTGATTCTATTAGTACTCTTACTATGTTTTGTAAGAGTTTAGAAACAAGAGTAAACACAATGAATAATGAAATGATTAAAATAGACCTATTAGTTAGTAGTGCATTAGAACTTACTCCACCAATCGACCGCGTAGCTCGAGCTAGTAACTTTGTTGAAGATGGAAAAATTGACGCTAGGAGAGATTAATGGACGAAATAGCTATAAGTAACGATCCTACGATTGTTCAACTAATTAATGATTATGGTTTTCCGATTGTCCTTGCCGTTGGTATGGGATATTTTATATATTATGTTTGGCAATTCATTTCTAATGAATTAGAACCTGAAATTGAGAAAATGCACATGCAATTAATCAGGTTGATAGATCAAGTAAGGATGCTTGACCAAGATATGATACGATTACAACAAAAGGTTAATGTCGTATTAGAATATAGAGAGAGACAAAAGTTCTTAGAAGATGTCGAGGAAAAGGAAGCTCTCGCAGAGAAACAACATGAAGATAAAAAAACTTAGAGATAAATTTGAAGTAGTTACTTTAATAGGTATCTTCTTAATCTCAATATTTGCTTTAACTCCTTCTGTATCTGCAGATGAGTTAACACATAAATTTAAAAATCCGAGCTTCAGTGGTATAGGTACATCAGCACATTATCTTACTATTGAGAATCAGGAAAAGTCAAGGCGTGACGCTATTCAAAAAGATATAGAGTCAGCTTTATTAGCAGCTCAAAGAGAAGCTGAAAATACTACTATGGCTAAGTTCATGAGGAACTTGGAAAGTAGAATTTATTCTCAACTTTCTAAACAGTTAGTTGAATCATTATTTAAACAATGTGACCTTACAGTAGATCCTACCTGTGTACAAGCAACATTCGGTAGTTTTGCTTTAGAAGGAAATACAATATCATATCAAAAAACTACTTGTAATACAGCTGAGATGGAAGGTTGTGTTATCGGAGAAGAAGTTATTGTATTGACTATTATAGCAGAAGACGGTACAGAGACAGTTATAACCATACCTATCGGTAGTGGTCAGTTTGGAGGATAGATGAATTTCAGAATAGGATTAGGTGTTTTTAGCCTTCTACTATTGAGTAGTTGTGCATCTATGGTAAGTGTTAAAGGTGTACACGATACAAACTGTTCAAAATTTGTTGAATGTTCAGAAGAACCAGAAGTTATAGAATTACCAACACACGAAAAACTATTATCTTTACCACCAGCTAAAGAAAAACCTGTTATAGCAGTTTATAAGTTTTTAGATAAAACAGGTCAAAGAAAACAGAAAGGTGACGCTGCTATGTTTAGTACAGCAGTATCACAAGGTACAGAGACTATGTTAATCGATGCTTTGAAAACAGCAGGTGATGGTACATGGTTTCGTGTAGTAGAAAGAGTTGGTATAGACCATTTGACAAGAGAGCGTCAAATAGTAAGAACAACAAGAGAAGCGTATCAAGAGGAGAAAAAATTAGCACCACTCTTGTTCGCTGGGATTATTTTGGAAGGTGGAATTATTGGATATGATACCAATATAGAAACTGGAGGAAGAGGTGCACGGTATCTTGGCATAGGAGCTCAACAAGCTTATCGTAGAGATATCGTAGTTGTTCACTTGAGAGCAGTAAGTGTTCTTACGGGTGAAATTTTATTAAATGTACAGACATCAAAGACTATTTTATCGGTCGCTGAAGGATTTGATGTTTTTAGATTCGTAGAGATGGATACTCAACTAGTAGAAGTCGAAGACGGTATGACCGAGAATGAGAGTGTAACCAGAAGTGTTCGATCAGCTATCGAAGCTGCTGTTTACGAATTAATACTTCAAGGTGATGAAAAAGGATATTGGACTATTCAATGGCCTGTAACAGAAACTAAAATTAAAAAAGAAGTTTCTGAGGTTTTTGATGAAGTTGAAATAGTTTTAATCACCGAAGAAAATAATAATAATAATAACGAGGAAAATGAAAATGAAGAAAATATTGAATAAGATATTATTCTTTACATTATTCACACCTACATTATTGTTCGCTGAAGCAACAACAGATAATGTTATCAAATTAGATCAAACAGGTGATACATTGACATTAACCATTGATCAGATTGGTTATGGTAACAAAATCTGTGGGACTATATCTAGTGGACTCTGTGGTACAGCAATGGTAATTTCAGGTACAACTAATACAATTAACATGGATATGATTGGTAATTTGAACCAGATATATGGTCCAATGATTCTTGATCAATCTACTTATAGTGTTAATATGACAGGTAATAGTAATATTTGGGATCAAACTATTGGTGCATCAGGTTCAGCTGACGCATCAAACTTGTTAGCAACTTGGTCTGGTAGTTCAAATACTATGAACTTAGATTGGGGTGCAGCACAGTCTTCTGAAAGACTAGATTTCGATTTAGATGTTTCAGGTAGTTCTAATGTATTTACAACTGTTATTGAAGTTGACGATGCAAGATATGATGTAGATGTTACAGGTAGTTCTAATGATGTCAATACAAATATGACAGATGGAGCATATCATAAAATTGATTTAGAATTAATTCAATCTAGTGGTAATATTGATATTGTTCAGAGTTCTGGAACTTGTCCTACCGGCATAAGTTCATGTCATAGTGAACTAATAGCGGATTTTGATAGTGAAAATGCAACGATTACAATTAATCAAAAAGATACTGGCGATTAATGTTTGTCTACTTACTACTTTTGTTTACGCAAATGACATAGGTGATATAACTGAACACAATGGTAGTTCAGGTATAGTAAGAGGTACGGGTGAAATTTTAGCTGGTGGAATCGGAGAAGATATATTCTTTAAAGATTCTATAGAAACAGCTCAAGGTAGAATGAACATCAAGTTTGTTGATGAAACAAATTTGAAACTTACTGAACATACAGAAGTAGTAATAGATGAATACTATTTTGATCCAGATCCATCAAAGTCTAAAATGGCTATGAGTTTTGTATCTGGAACAGCTAGATTTACAACAGGTAAGTTGGGTCTAGTACCAGTAGAGAATATTGTAATCACAACACCAACGGCAACGATTGGTGTGAGAGGGACAAGTTTTACAACAAGTGTTGATGAACTTGGTAGAAGTTTAGTAATTCTTTTACCCGAAACAGAATGTACTGTAGACGGAGATTGTAGTCCGTCTGGTGAAATAACAGTTACGAATGAAGGTGGCGTAGTTGTTTTGAATGAAGCATTTCAGGCTACAATGGTGTCTAATATATCGACACCACCTGTTCAACCTGTAGTGTTAGATAATATTATGAATTTAGATTCAATAGATAATATGTTTATTGTTTCACCACCACAAGAAGTTACAGACGCTACAGACGAAGCTGCAGAAGCTCGTGATGATAGCAGTGACAGTCTTTTAGACTTTAATGATTTAGATATAGATTATCTGAAAGAAGATTGGGACGATGGAGGTGAAGATTTAGAATTTAGTGAGTTAGATATGGACTTACTAGATGTAGACTTTCTTCAAGATGTTCTTAAACTCTTTGAAGAAATAAATATAATAAAACAAAAAGCAAGAGATAAAGGTCAAACAGGTTCTACAGAAGGAAACATAGTAGGTACAGCTTTAGGATTTGATAAGACCACACAATATAATACAATAATAGACGAAGCTGCAGGTCAAATATGGTTTTATAGAGAAGTTAATGGAATCATAGATATTAGAATACCAATACAGTCGAGTGTAAATATAGAGAGTGAAAATGAAGGTGTTAAAAATTCAATTATTGTTAATGACGGCGATAGTGTCGTTATTATCATTAAACAGTCTGGCTGATGATACACATAATCATATACATCTAGATCAAGTTGCCACTGGTGCTAGTGATAATTTAAATCTTAGTATTGATCAAATTGGTCATACTAATTTGATTAGATTTTCTTTTAATCATAATGACAATACAGTTAATCTTTTACAATTTGGAAACAATAACTATATTGGGTATACTGATGCTTGGGGTTCAGGATATAGTTGGGGTGGTGATTTAGACGGACTAAGAAATAATATGGATATTCGTCAAAAGTGTTCAACTTCAAGTTGTAATGATAACGATTTTCAATTTCATGTATGGGGTGATGATAATGTAGTTAAGTTTGGTCAAGGATATTCTCTCAATGACAGTACAAGTCCAACATGGAATTATGATAACAACGAACCTGGTGGAAATTTTGTAAGACTAGATATACATGGTGATGATAATACATTTATTGGAAGTCAAAAGATGGATACATCTGGTATTCAACATTCTATTACAGCTAACATCTATACAGACGATAACGAAGTATACGCTAGACAAGCTCAGAATGGAAATAAAACATTAACACTTACAATTAGAAATTCAGATGGCAATGATGTGTTTGTTAATCAAAGAGACAATGGAGCTCATACAGCTACAGTATCATTATTGGGATCACAACCAACAGATTTAACTTTAGTTCAAAAGGGAAACACAACACAAACATATACTTTGTCTCAAAATTGTGTAACTGTTGGTGGGTGTACAATTAGTGTTACACAACAATGAAACTAACTTCAATATGGTCTTGTATCATAGTTCTAGTCGGATTAATCAGTCTAAGAATATATGACCCAAGTATAGTAGAACAACTCAGAGTAATCAACTTTGATTATTATCAAAAGACAGAAGAACAAGTTCAAAATGAATCAATAGTTCTTATTGATATCGGAGAAAAATCTTTAAACACATTTGGTCAATGGCCATTTCCAAGACAACAATTCGCTCAGTTAATATCTGATTTAAGAAACAACAATGCTGGTATCATAGCATTCACACCAATGTTCGCTGATGTAGATAGATTTGGTGGAGATGAGATATTTGCATCATGGGTAAAAGACAATGGCATTGTTTTGTCATCAACAACTTCAACGAAGGGCTTAGAAAGTGTAGCTCCTCATGTAGGGACTGCTACTCTAGGTAATGGTGATGCTAACACCTTCGCATATAAGTATAAGTCTGTAGTAAATAATATACATTCAAAAAGCTCTGATGGGGCTGGGATGTTATCGTCATCTCCTGAAGTTGATGGTTCAGTTCGAAGAATACCATTAGTTATTTCAGTAGACAATAAACTATATCCAAGTTTTGGTATGGAAGTTGTTCGTGTAATGGCTGATAAGAAATCTTATACAATGAAAGTAGAAGAAACAGGTATAGAGAATATGAGAATACCACCATATGAACCTGTAGTTACTGATTACACAGGTTCGATATATGTAGATTGGACTAATACTTTTGAGAGATACGAATAT
>Ga0114933_10001581_pt1 | contig 25233 bp, 17 predicted proteins | sample 4SBtaG_FD_89691 | JGI IMG/M metagenome (GOLD analysis project Ga0114933, IMG submission 89691) | Deep subsurface microbial communities from Kolumbo volcano to uncover new lineages of life (NeLLi) - 4SBTROV12_W25 metaG | ecosystem: Environmental > Aquatic > Marine > Volcanic | place: Kolumbo... | reverse complement strand
CAATTGATTGGTATCTACTGATTCCACACCACCACCTGATTGAATGGATTTTGTTTCATCTAAAAATTTATCAAACAATTGATTGGTATCTACTGATTCCACACCACCACCCGATTGAACAGATTTTGTTTCATCTAAAAATTTATCAAACAATTGATTAGTATCCACTGATTCCACACCACCACCTGATTGAATAGATTTTGTTTCGTCTAAAAATTTATTGAACAATTGATTAGTATCCACTGATTCTACACCACCACCCGATTGAATGGATTTTGTTTCGTCCAAAAATCTATTGAACAATTGATTAGTATCCACTGATTCTACACCACCACCCGATTGAATGGATTTTGTTTCGTCCAAAAATTTATTGAACAATTGATTAGTATCTACTGATTCTACACCACCACCTGATTGAACAGATTTTGTTTCGTCTAAAAATTTATTAAACAATTGATTAGTATCTACTGATTCTACACCACCACCTGATTGATCGGTACTAATTAATTTTTCATGTTGTTCAAATAATTGATTTGTATCTACTGAACTCATTTATATAAATATATATATATTTTTTTTCAGAAAATATTTGAATTGAATTGTAAACTAAAAAAAAAAATTTTTGCTCAAATTAATAATCAAAACTAATAATAAAAATTATCAGTTTGATTCTTCATCAGTGGAACTTTCAGATACAACAATATCATTTTCATCATTTTCATCATTTTCATCATTTTCATCATTTTCATCATTTTCATCCTCATCTCCACTATCTTCCAAAAATGAATAACCCTGGAGTTTTTTGCTTGGAGTAACTTTCATTTGTTCAATTCTCCAAGAAACTCCAAATTTACTTCCTGCAAACCAAATTCCGGAACATTTGATCAATGCTTGGATCGAAGCCCCTTTTCCGACCACATCTATAAGGTTGACCATTTCTCTTTTGTCATTGAAAACTTGGCAATTAAATTCTTTATTTTTTCTAGGAACTTTAAGTTTAATAGTAGGAGCATATTTATCACTAATTTCACCTGTTTCTTTATCCTTGTAGTATTTAATGATAGGAGAATAAAGAGCTTTAACAACCTCTTTGGTATGATTAGCTTTGAACCATTTTTTGTTATTTTTAACTCCCAAACGAATCATTTGTTCATCAAAACTAGACATTTTTTCAAAAAATGTATTGATTTTTTCATCTTTTTCCAGGTCACCAAAAGTCAAGCTAATCGAATATTTAGGATCTTCATCTTCTTTGCCTTTATCTTTAGGTTTATACTCATTCATATCATATGGTTGTCTCATTTTAGGGGTTTGAATAATGATAGGTTGTTTATCCCTCAAATAATTCAAAAAAATCATTTTTCCACCATAATTATTAACAATAGGTTCAGACAAAATAACATTGTTAATATCAAAATTTTTAGGTTTTACAATACAATTCATTTGTGAGTTAAAAATTAGATTAATCTTTAAATCAAATTTTTTTCATGATCAAATATATAAATATATTTAATAAATTTTTTTTTGTATTGGTCCAATCAAAAAATCATGATTTTTAATTTAGATAATTCCAAATTTAATTTGATAAATAATAATCCATTAATATTTATATGTATGATAAAGTTTTTACTGTTGGATGTTTTGATCAATTTCACAAAGGACATATAAAATTAATAAAAACTATGAAAAAATATGGAAAAGAAATTATAGTTGGTCTTCATGATGATAAAAGTATAGAATATCTCAAAAATCTCAATAATTTTCATCATGACTCATTGGACAAACGATTAGACAATTTAAAAAAACATGTTGATCGTGTATTTATTGTTTCTGATAAAGATCCAACGATTTATTTAAAAGCCATTATTAATAAAAATGATATTTCAAAAAGTTGTTATATAAGAGCAAATGACATGCCTAATTTTCCTGGAAGAAAATTTATTGAAGATGAAGGGATAAAAATAATTTTAATTCCATATACAAAAGGAATTTCTGCTACTCAAATTAGAAAAAAAAAATTTGGATTATAATTTCCAAATTTACACAAAATCAATCTTGATAAAACCATCTGCACAAGATATTTTGGTACAATGATTATCTAATAATTCACATATTTTTTGAAAACAAATTGGATTTATTAATAAAAGTGCATGAGAACTATTAATTATTTTAATATTTTTGTTTTTGTCAATGATGGCATCATCCAGATATATTTTTCCATCAAAATCATTTGTACAAAACAAATTGGTTGTAATTGTGTAATATGGAATTGTAATATCTATGTTTTTATCTATTAAAAGATCATTTAATGGTGGTATAATTTTTTTAGCAAAATTAGTTATAAAAAATGGTAAATAATAATTAATTTTTTTTAGAAAAATACAACTTTTTAATGGTGATGCTATTAAAATCATCAAATAAATTTTTAGAATTTTGCTAATATAATAAGAAATGATCCCTCCGAAAGAATATCCAATAAGAATAATTTTATTATTAGAACAAACAATATTTTTAATTTGTTTTAACACACTGTTTGTGGCTTTTTCCAGAGACAAAATAGAAGAATAACTAACAGTATAAACATATTTATACCCTCTTTTTTGTAAAGCCCATTTTATTGGCAACAATGTAATGGGCATACCACAAAATCCATGAATTAAGAAAATTTTACTATTCATTAATATATGTTGTGTTTTTAATGATATGTTAGTAACCATTCACACCATTGAATTTTCGATAATTTTTGTTCATTAAAAACATGTGTGCAAAATTATCAAAAATTTGATTTATATTTAAAGTATTAAATTTAGATCAAACCAATGTCAAATGTTAAGTCAAATTATATGGAAACTGAGAAAACCAATGGAACCGATAAAACCAAGGAAACCAAGGAAACAAAAGAAACCAATAAAACCAAGGAAAATGAAGAATTTGAAGATATTAAATCAGATGAATTAGAATGTTTTACAACTTTTGATAAAATGAATTTGAAAATGAATTTGTTAAGAGGAATATTTGCATATGGTTTTGAAACTCCCAGTCCTATTCAAATGAGAGCTATAGTTCCTATTATTAAAGGAAGAGATGTAACAGGACAAGCTCAATCTGGAACAGGAAAAACAGGAACTTTTATAATAGGAACTCTTCAGAGAATAGATGAAACAAAAAAATATACTCAAGCTTTAATTTTATCTCCAACACGAGAACTTTCACAACAAATATTTGATGTTTGTAATTCATTGAGTTTATACACTAAAATCAAAAGTTATTTGTTAATTGGTGGAAATAGCAGAAACAATGATATTAAAAATATCGGAAGAAATAATTATCAAATTATCATAGGAACACCTGGAAGAGTATTTGATATGTTAAAAAATAAATTTTTAGAATCTAAAAATTTAGAATTATTTATTTTAGATGAAGCTGATGAAATGTTATCTAAAGGATTTTTGGATCAAATATATGAAATATTTCAATATATTCCAAAAACTTCTCAGGTGTGTTTATTTAGTGCTACAATGCCATATGAAGCATTGGAAATAACTGATAGATTTATGAATAATTCTATTAAAATTTTAGTTAAAAAAGAGCAATTAACATTAGATGGAATTAAACAATTTTACATAGCAATTGAAAAAGAAATTTGGAAATTAGATACATTATGTGATATTTATGGGAAATTGACAATAGCTCAATCAATAATTTATTGTAACACAAGAAGAACATCTGAATGGTTAAAAGAACAATTGGAGGATCGTGATTTTACTGTTAAATGTATTCATTCTGATATGAAAAGTGAGGAAAGAAAAAAGGTAATGAGTGATTTTAAAAATGGTGATAGTAGAGTTTTGATAGCCACTGATTTAATTTCTCGAGGTATTGATGTTCAACAAGTAAGTATAGTTATCAATTATGATATTCCTGGAAAAGAAACTTATATTCACAGAATAGGAAGGAGTGGAAGATATGGAAAAAAAGGATTGGCTATTAATTTTGTAACATATGATGATGTAAGAAAATTAAAAACTATTCAGGAATATTACAATACAGAAATAGAAGAAATGCCAGAAGATATTTCTGTTTATATTTAAATTTTCTAAAAATTACATGTTTTTAATGAATCAAGTTTTTATATTTCGTGGTATTTTTGTTTTGGTCATAACCATAACATAAAACCTAAATAAATATTAAACAAATGTTTTACAATTGAGATAATTTCTTAGGATATTTGTTCTAAAGAATTGATTTTTTCTTCAAGAGAGTTTAATTTTTTTTGTAAATTATCTATTTTATTTTCATATTCTGCTAAAATAGAAATTATACTTTCATTATTTTGATTTTTGATAATTTCATAAATATTTTTTTCATTATTACAGATTTTTGTTGCCATAGCTTTAAAATATACTTTATTTTGAAAAAATTTAGAATTTAATTCATCAGTGTTTAAATGTGACATTTTATAACATAAAACTAAATTTTTCAAGATTAGAAAACGCAATGAATCAGTTCATTAAAACCTAAAAATATTTTATCTATGTTTTATTAAATGGATGATGAAAATCATACTAAATATTTGAGTGACTCTGAAAAAAATGTGTTAAACAAAGTGAATAAACTCAGTAATAAATTATCTGACAAAAATATCAAAAATAAAAACATATTTAATAAAACTATTCATGAAGTTGTTCAAAGATGGTCAAAAGTCCATCAAAACATAATCAATGAATTAATAGATTTATTTACCAATATGGATTCATATGATGAATATAATTATTGGTGGGAATACATAATAAAATATTTCAAAAAAACATTAGAAATTTTTCTAAAAGAAGATAACATGATTTACAGTGGAATAACATTAATTTTTATAAGTGTGGTGATTTATTTTGTTGATATAACAGATTAAAATCAATAAAAATTAAAATAATTAATTATGAAATTTCATTAAAAAAAAATATTGTCATATATTATAAAATGTTAAAATATTTAGCTGAATTTCTCGGAACTTTCGTATTTTTATCAGTAATTTTATCTGTTGGCAAACCAATACCAATCGTTGTTGGATTATTAGCAGCAATTTACCTAGCCGGACATATAAGTGGTGGTCATTTCAATCCAGCTGTTTCAGTAATGATGTACTTGAAAAAATCTCTGTCATTAAATGATTTATCATTGTATGTTGGTGCTCAAGTTGTTGGTGGTGTTGCGGCTCTTTATTTTTATCAATTAAATCAATCACCTCAAGTGTGAAATAAACTGTTTGGAATTACCAAACTTTTTTAACTATCAATATATATTTATGGTATTTATTTTAAATTTTAATATCAATACACAATAATAACTATTTTAAAATAGTTTTTAATTTATTTTTTTTTCAAATAATTTATTAAATTGTAAAATTAACTTGTAGTTTAATCAAAAATCTTAAAACATTATATATATATATATTAAATGTCCCATATAAATGATAAAATATGGTTAATTATTGATAGTTATTTCAAAACTGTTAAAAAAAACCTTGTAAGTCATCAACTTGATTCATACAACATGTTTGTTATGCAACAAATTCCTAAAACAATAAGACAATTTAATCCAATGGTTTTAATTTATGGTTCGGAACCAAAAAAATATACCATTGAAATTAATGTTGGTGGAAGTGTAAGAAAAATTGGAGATGAACATGAAATTTTAAATGATGGAAATGGAATATTTATTTCCAAACCAGTTGTTAATGAAAAAATAGGAATTAATGAAGATGGTAAAATTATTTACAAAAACAAAATTAAACAACTTTATCCCAATGAAGCAAGATTAAAAAATCTTACATATGGTGTTAATATATTTGTCAATGTTTTTATCACATTTAATAAAATTCCTATGAAATTTTCAATCAATGATTCTTGGGAACATATTTCTGAACCAATAGAAACTAAAAAAATTAATCTGGGTTTTGTTCCAGTTATGTTAGGTAGTAAATTATGTGTGTTAAATGAACAATCTAATACATGTTTGTATAATATGGGTGAATGTATGTATGATCAAGGCGGATATTTTATTATTGATGGTAAAGAAAAAAGTTTAATAGCTCAAGAAAGACAAGTAGAAAATAAAATCTATATTAAAAAATTAAAAGATGATTTACCATATTTGATTGAATCAGAAATAAGGAGTAGTCCTGAAAATAAATTTCAACCAGCCAGAATAACAAGAGTTAGATGTTTAAGGCAAAAAGGCAGATTAGATAGAGGATTTTTAATTAATGAAGGAACTATAAGAGTGTTAGTTCCAAACATTATAGGAAAAAATGATTTTTCAGCTAATGTTCCACTATTTGTTTTATTTCGTGCTTTAGGAGTAACATCTGACAAAGAAATATTACAATATATTTTATATGATTTAGACGATCCTAAAAATACTAAATTTATGGATATCTTAAGAAATTCTGTTAAGGATGGTTATGTGGTATCAAATCAAAAAGAAGCTTTCAAATATTTACAAAATAAAATCAAACCTTTTGTAAAAGAAAAAAAAAAATTACTGGAAGATTCAAGAGAACTTAGAACTAATATCCAAAAACAACAAAATAAATCATTATTAAGCAAATTGAAAAGAAAAGATGAATTGGAATTTGTTTATATAATGGATATTTTACAAAATTATTTATTTCCTCATGTTGGAACAGAATTTATTAAGAAAGCATATTTTTTAGGACATATGGTTAAAAAAACATTGGAAGTATATTTAGGTTATCATGAACCTACAGACAGGGATAGTTTTATTTATAAAAGAGTAGATTTATCAGGATTTTTGGTTGGAACTATTTTTAGAGATTTATATTTTAGATTTAAGAATAATGTGGAACACATGATAAATCAAGGATTTTCCACAACAGAAAAAAAAATTACAGGTAAATTAGAATTAAAAAATATTATCAATGAAAAAAATATTAATAAAATATTTAGTTCATTGTGGATAGATGAGGGTTTTAGATTTGCTTTTAAAAATGCTTGGGGACTTAAACATGCCAGAGGTAATAAACTTGGAATTGTCCAAGATTTGAATAGATTATCATTTTTAGGAACAATATCACATCTCAGAAGAATTAATACACCTTTACCTAAAGGTGCTAAAATTAGAGCTCCACATTCTTTACATGGTAGTTCTTGGGGAATTATATGTCCCATAGAAACACCAGATGGTGGAAATATTGGTATTAGAAAAAATCTATCATTGTTGTCCCATGTAACATTTGGTTGTAATTCTCAACCAATTGAAAAATGTTTGAGATTGTTTTCAATGTTATATTTTAGTGAAGTGGAATTTAAACAAATTAATCAATATACCAAAATATTTTTGAACGAAAGATTAGTTGGTGTTCATGAAAGACCAAAATTTTTGACAAGATGTTTGAAAAGTTTGCGTAGAAATGCTTTAATCAATATTTATACTTCTATAGCTTGGTACATTGAAAATAAAGTAATAAAAATATCCACTGATTCTGGAAGAAGTTGTAGACCAATATTTATAGCAGAAAATATCAAAAATAAAACCAAAACAGAAAAATTATTATTGAAACTAAAAAACAAAGAAATTAATTGGTATAATTTAATTTGTGGAGATGGAGAAAATTTATCTTCAACTAAAAAAATCATTTATGAGCCATATGATTTTAGATTTCATTTTCCAAATTTGTTAATTAAAAATATTATTTCAATAAATCATGATATTGTGGGATCTAACGGGGCCATTTCAAATTCAGATTTGAATAGAGTTTTATTAGATGAACTTATCAAAACTGAAGGAATAATCGAATATGTTGATACTGAAGAGAGCAACACATCATTTATTGCCATGACGCCAGAACAATTAGATTCAAAAGATAAAATATTTAAATATTCACATTGTGAAATTCATCCCACATTAATTTATGGAACTTTAGCTTCAATAATTCCTTTTTCAGATTCTAATCAATTTCCAAGGAATCTATTTTCAACTGGTCAATCTAAACAAGCAATCAGTATTTATACAACAAATTTTAAAAATAGAATGGATACTGAAGGACAAATAATTTATTATGGTGAAAAACCACTCATCAAAACTAGATATGAAAAATATTTGTATGGCAATAAATTACCTTATGGAATGAACACCATAATTGCAGTGGCTTGTTATTCTGGATACAATCAAGAAGATTCCATAATAGTTAATAAAAATTCATTAGACAGAGGATTATTCAGAACTATGATTTTTAAAACATATGTAGAAAGAGAATCTAAATCTGAATATACAGGATTAGAAGAATTATTTAAATACAATCCTAAAGATACTGTAATTGGAAGAAAAACAGGAAATTTCTCTAAATTAGATAAAAATGGAATTATCAAAGAAGAAGCATATGTGGATGAAAATGATATTATAATATCTAAAGTCATGAATACTGGAAAACGTGATAAAAAAAATAATTTAATCTATAAAGACAGTAGCATTTTTTTAAAAAGAACACAAAAAGGATATGTAGATAAAGTTTTTTTGGATAAAGGAGATGATGGATACAAATTATGTAAAATTAGAATAAGAAAAGAAAAACTACCCGAAATAGGAGACAAATTTTGTTCCAGACATGGACAAAAAGGAGTAATAGGAATGGTTATGAAACAAGAAGATATGCCATTCACTAAAAATGGTATTACACCTGATATGATTGTTAATCCACATGCATTTCCAAGTCGTATGACCATAGCACAATTTATGGAATGTGTTATGGGAAAAGCCAGTGCCGAATTAGGAATACGTTCAGATTCAACTCCTTTTACTAATATAGATAAATCTAAAATGTGTTCTTTATTGGAAGAATGTGGTTTTGAGAAACATGGAAATGAAGTTTTATATAGCGGAAGAACGGGACGCCAACTCAAAGTGTCCATATTCATTGGACCCACCTTTTATCTACGATTAACCCATCAAGTTTCCAAAAAAGCATTCTCTAGATCTACTGGTAGTAATACAACTTTAGTTAAACAACCTCTTGGAGGAAGAGCTATGGGAGGTGGATTACGAATAGGAGAAATGGAAAGAGATGCTTTAATATCACATGGAGCATCTATCTTTCTTAAAGAATCTATGTTAGAAAGAGCTGATAACTATCATGTTTGGACATCCAACAAAAGTGGTTTAGTTTCCATAGCAAATCCTAAAAAAAATATTTATGCTGATTTTAGTTCCGATAAAACTAAATATTTATTAAAAAATAATGTTCCAAATAAAATATTATCTGGAGTTACAGATTGTGAATATTTTAAAATTAAACTTCCATATGCTTTTAAACTTTTCTTACAAGAATTAGAAACCATGTGTGTTGTTCCAAGATTTATTACAGAAAATACAATAAATACATGGTTAAAAGTAAGAAAAGATAATTTGGAAAAAGAAAATGAAATAATTCATAAAAAAAAATATTATTCAGAAAAAGGTTCAAAATATACTGCACCAATGAGAGCATTTCATAATTTTGTTAAAAGCAAATTATTATCTGGTTCCAAACCAATCAAATATGATGATAGAAAAATATCTATTTTTGATATGTCAGTTGGTATTGGAGGTGATTTAAATAAATGGTTTTTTAACAAATTTGATGAAATTTATGCTATGGATTTAGATAAAGATAATTTAGGAACCAGACAAGATAACGAAAATAATACCTTGTGGGGAAGAATTAATCAATTTGGTCAAGATGATGATAAAAAAACACACAATTTAATTGAAAAGTCAAGATGGATTAAAAATACCAAATTCTATGTTTTTGATGGTGACATGTCAGAAGATTTATCTCTCAAATCAAAATTAAGACTTAATTTTTTGAATATTAAAGTAGATATTATAACAATATTTTTTTCGATTCATTATATATTTGATGACACTAGAAAAATTGAACAATTGTTTAACAATATCAAAAAATATTTGAAACCAAATGGATATTTGCTAATTACAACATTAGATGGAAATAAAGTTTTTCAACAACTAAAAGATAGGGAATCCATAAAAGAAATAATACAATTAGATTCTGGTGAAGAAAAAATCTTATGGAAAATTAAGAAAACTAAAGAATATTTAAAAAATCAAAAACATCTATCAAATTTACCAACGGATGTTTCATCATTGAAATTTCCGGTCGAAATTTCCTTTGAAACATTTGCAGGTGATGATTCTGTTCAAGAAAATTTGGTTTCAAGTGAATTTCTCACAAATATTGCCAGAAAATATGGTTTAGAAACAGTCTCAAATCCAGAATTATTCAAAGATTTTGATAAATTAGTGTTTTACAAAGGTAGCGATACATTTGATGTTGTTTATAAAAATATCATGGATAATGAAATAATAAATAAACAATCTATCATAACACAATTAGAAAAAAATGTTAAATTAAGAAAATATAGTGAATTAAATAGGTATTATATTTTTAAAAATCGTTGTGATATTGATATTTCATTTGAAAAAGAAAAATATCAAACAAATATTCTTTTAGAACCATTGAACATTTCACATATCAAAGATTTATTTGATATTGTGTCAAATCCTCTTGTTATGAAAAAAGTTGGAAATGGAAAAATATGGGATTATGATTGGACCAAAAAATATGTTGAAGAAAATCATTTTTTGTGGTCTAAAAATGTACTTGAAAAACAATGTTATTCATGGATCGTAATATCAATTGTTGATGGTGTTAAAAAAATTTCTGGACTTATTGAATGGAAAAAAAAAAATAGAGGAATTAAAGATGATGATGAAAATTTTCCATTTAGTTTGCGAATATTTTTGTCCGAAAAATTTCAAAATAAAGGATTGGGAACCAAAAGTCTACAAGAATCCCTCAAACAAATGATGGATTATGAACCAAATGAAAAAATATTTTTAGCACAAACACATGTTTCAAATGTTAGATCTCAAAAATTATTAACTAAGGTTGGTTTCACTAAAAAAGATGATACTTTTAGAATAGGAAATACACCAGTCCAAAACTTTATTTATAATAAACCAAAATATCCATTAGATGATTTTTCCATGTCATCTGTTTTACAGTTAGATTTCCCATATCCTAAATATTTTATTTCTCTTGAACAAATATACCAAAATTTTAAAAAATTAAAAGAACACAAATACATAATAGATATTAAAAATCTAAACAAATCATCATTAATAGAAATAGACTATGAAAAAATTAAAAATATTGTAAGAATAACCGATTATTTCTCTAATGATTGTAGAATTAAATGTAAATTTAATGGTTATAAACAATCAATTTATGAATATTATTCCAGAAATAAAGAAAATATTATTAGAAATTCATTAATATCAGGAAATTTTTCCATAGATAAATTTGAAAAATACACATTTAATTTAGCAAAACATTCTTCTAAAATTACTAAATATTGTAATAATTTCTATGTTACATTAGCATTGAGTATTTACAGAAGTTTTGGTGCCAAAAAAATATTAGATTCATCAGCAGGTTGGGGTGATCGTTTAATAGCGGCTCTTGCTTATGATGAATGTGAATTGTACACTGGTTATGATCCTTCAGAATGTTTGAGACCTAAATATTCCAATATAATTAAAACTCTTAAAAATCATGATGTTGGAAAATATGAAGTTTTTACACAACCTTTTGAAGAAGCCATTGTGGAAAAAAAATATGATTTGGCATTTTCAAGTCCTCCATTTTTTGATTTAGAAGAATATGAAAATCATAAAAATCAATCAATTCAAAAATTCGAAACAGAAACAGAATGGATCAAAGGTTTCCTTAATGTTTTGGTATATAAAAATTTGGAAAATTTGTATATAGGTGGTCATTTAGTATTATATATTCCTAATTATCCTTTTTTTAATAAATTTATAAAAAAATTAATTTTAGAAAATTTTATAGAATCAAGAGGAACAATACGTTTTAAAAATATCAATGAAACTAAAAATAGAGAAATTTTTGTTTGGAGAAAAATCAAAAATTTCGGTACAGATGATAAAATAAATTTATTAGGAAGAGAAATAGCTAAACAACTAGAAGAACAAATGAGTAGACGATTGGATATTCAAATGGGAGGTGGTTATAAATCAATGGAAGAATGTAAATTAGATTTAAAAACTGGAGAACGTTTTGTAGGACAATTGTTAAGAAACATAGTTTTCGCATCTAATAATCAAACAACCATAGAAGAACATATTCAACTACAAAGGGAATATAATGGTTCAAGTTACATTGTTAATAAATCAGACGATTTGAATCATTCTAAATATGAATATTTGAAAAAAGCAATTGATAAATATTCTGTAATAGATCAATTATCATTTGAAAATAGTTTTTTTGTGTTATACTATCTTGTCAAACAGGGTATATTCATAAAAATTAAAAATAATATTCTTGTATGTTTCATAGTTTTTATCAATCATTCTGATAAGAATATTTATGAATTGCATGATAGTGTAGAAGATATGTTATATGAAATGGACATGACAAAAGAGAATGTTCGTTGGATAGTTGATTGTCATTCAGTTACTGAACAAAGCATAGAAAAATATTTGTCAACATCTGATTATTTCATAATGAAAAATTTATTATTAGAATTGTTAAAAAATAATGAAATATCAGATGCAGAATTTTTTATTAATCCCACTAGTTGTCCTGTATTAAAACATGTAGATTTGAGTGCTATTAAAGAAGAAAATAAATTAAAAAATTTGTATAAAAATATGAATATTTTTTTGATAAACAACCAAATAGTTAAGTACAGAGACAAATCTGCCAAAATTATTAAATATTCAATAAAAAATGATGAAATTAAATATACATTAAATATCAGAGGAGACATTATAGAACATGTTCCATTTGATGAACTAACCTTGTCAAATTATGATCTTTTTAAAGGACAATATGTCAATTATCATAAATCTTCTGATATGGTTATTCCATCCGTTGTTGTCAAAATTAACAGTGATGATGAAGTCACAATTAAATATATCGAAAATTGTGAATTTATTGAAAAAACGGTTGAATTTGAAGATATTGAAGTAAAAAGAGAATTTAAATTTATGCCCATTATTAGTTCTAACACAGATGAAAAGAATTTCTATTATAATGATATTTGTCTCCCAAACATTGATGATTGGCGTTTTGCCAAATTAAAAGAAGGAGATGGAATTTTCCCATTCAAATGTCAAAATGAAGAATTTGGAACAAAAGGATGGGATGAAAGAAAATCTATTTTTATTTATCGTGATTATCCCTATGGGAATAGTGTTAATGGAAATGAAAATAAAAAATTAAATTTGGCTATTTTATCTAAATATATACCAGAATTGGATGCCAGGGTAGTAAAAACAGATAATGAACTTGTGATCAAAAATAATAAAACTAACAGACTAGAACATATTCCTTATGAAATTGATTATGTCAAGGATGGTAAATCTATAAAAATTCCACAACATTCCATATTTTGTAAATTAAAAAGAGATTTGGATGATTATGGCAAAAAAAACTTTATTATGTTTGACAATGAATCTTACAATGATTATAAATATGTATTTTTTGTTGATAACAATTGTCCATTGTACAGCTACACTAAACTTTTGTCCACTGGAGCATTAATTATTAAAATTAAAAACAACTCTGATTCATGGTCATCTTTAATGTGTAATTATGATGAAGAACAAATGGTAAATAGTACGTATCCATGGGAAGATATTGATATTGAGGTTTCTCCCATACACAATCATGTAGAAATTGAATTAGATGAAATAGAAAGATTGATAAAATGGTGTAAAACTGAAAAAGGAGATATTGTTTGTTCACAATTGGCCACTAACTCAAAAAGAAAATTTGTGGAATTAATTACTAAAGATAATTTGTTAAATCATTGGAAAACAGGTATTAATCTAATATCTAATCACACAAATAATAATTCATTAGTCAAAAAAACCTCTAAAAATTCCAAAAAATATGTTTCAGAAAATATTTTTATAAAAAATGATGTGATCAAATATATCAAAGGTTCCAGAAATAAAAGACTAAATTCCATTATTAAAAAATATTCAACCACTGTAACAGTTGGACATTCAAATAAAGATAAAATTGGTTATACAAAATTTGAAATCGATGGAAATTTTACAGAAGATGTTAGAAACACTATTAATGAATTATCACAATTTAATGAAATAATCACAACTAAAATTATTTTACCTTCTAAAATAATAAAAAAAACATCTAGATCTATAAATTTAATTTCTATTTTCATTAGAGAAAAAAATAATTTAATTAAATATTTCAATTTATTATATATTTTCATTGGTGATTCATATTCCAAAGATATCAAATGGATTTCTGGTGAAAAAAATTTAATTGAAAAATCTGGAAATATGTTTGTTCATCCAAATAAAGATGACAAAGACGACAAAGATAATAGTATTGTTGGTGGAAAAGAAATAACTATAGTTGGAACAAAAAATAATGTTAAAAAATGTATCGATTTTATCAAAATGAGATTAAAAAAGAAATTTGTTAAATTCAGTGTTCCTGCTAATAAACTTTTAGATGAATATCCCATTCTGGAAGAATTTATGGATGATTCAGAAATGTTGGATTATGGTTATCGTTGTCAAAGAATTGCTATTATTGTGGCAGACTTAGAAGAATCAGAAGAATTAGAAGAATTAGAAGAAGACAAATATTATTTTATTGAACAAATCAAAACGATTTTTTTGGAACTTAATTGCAAATCTGTTATTGATATTTATTGGATAAAACAAAACACTAATTTATCAAATCCTAATTTACATGAAAAAAACAAATTTACTGCTGAAGTAATTACCAAAGATGGAACTAAATTTAAAAAAAATAAAGGTGGTTGTTTTAGTGCTGGATTTAATATTTTAAAAACATTGGAGGAAAAAAAATATAATAAAATTATATTTCATGATTATGATTTTTTGATTAAATCAGGTTTGCATCGAAACAAAATTTTATCTGGGACCATTTTGTCAAATCATGATATTATTCATCTTACTCATCATTCAAACAATGAAAATCTTGATGGAATAGTAATTTTCAAAAATTCAGTTATTACAAGTACAAATAATTATCCTAATTATTATTGGAACATGTTAGATTCCAGTTCTGAATTGTACAAAAATTGTACAAAAGGTCTTAATTGGGCTTCTGGTGATTTCCTATTTAGTGTTAAAAGACCAATTGACATTAAATCATCTTTTTTTGAGATACATCATCAAGAAAAAGAAATATCCAAAGAAACAGAATGGTATGAAAAAAATCATAAAATTTATAGAAATTATTTGAACACTATTGATAATGTTAATAAAAATTTCTATGTGATAAACAGTGAAAAAGAGATAGAAATTGAAGACATGATAATGGAATCTGAGGTTAGATTATTTTTATTTGATGTGTCATTCACTCATTTGTGCAATCCATATTATTATAATTTAGATGATATCAACAAAGAAACTAAAATAAATATTAACAAAAATGGAATATTTAATTTGAAAAAATATGTTGAAAAAGTTTTCAATAGATGTTTACCTGGATATGAAATTCAATTAGATAATTCAAAAATTTCCAAAGAAAATATTTTCATACAAAATATAATCAAAAAAAAAATTTATAAAAAAAAAGATTTAAATTATTTGGAAGAAACTTTTAAAAGTTCTGGGTTTAAAATAAAAGAATTTTTGGAAGAATTAAAAGATGATTTGAAAGATGATTTTGATAAAGAAGTCATGTTTGATTTATGGAAATTATCTAAAAGCGATGATTCCATGGATAACACAAATAATATATCAGTAAAAATAACCAATATAAAATCTGATATTTTAGATTTAATATTCAAGAGAATAGAAATTTATGGTATAATGATTAAAAAAAATGTTCAAAAAATAATTTTAGAAAATTACGATTATAATTTGAAAAGTGATGATTCAAGTATTTCTGTTTTATTTTTCAAAACAAAAAAAATCTCCAAAAAATTAAAAATAGATGATACACATAAAAAAATTGACCCAGATACAGACAAACACATTGGTGAAATTCCACCACCAGATTTTGAGCCAAAACAACAAGAAAAACATGATCAAGATATTGATGAACCAGATAAACAAGATAAACAAGATAAATACAAAGTCGGATTTATTGGAAAATTAACAGATACTCGTTATAACCAATTCATTGGTCAAATTGCCACAATTCAAGAAATTGTGGATGGCCCATACCCTTATATTGTGGTCATCAATACAAGTGAAAAAGACAGTGGTGAAGTATTCAGTACAAATGATGATGGAATAGATAAAATCAAAGAACAAAAAGGAGGAAATAAAAGTCAATCATCTCTCTCCCAAAGTCAATCATCTCTCTCCCAAAATGGATATTCCATACAAGAAGGAAGTTCTTTGGACGAATCAATCAATATTAATGATAAGGTTAGATATGAAGGAAAACGTATAAGAGTTGAACTATTGGGTGAAGGAAAAGTTATTGGGTCAAACAACGATGGAACTTTGACAACTGAGTTTGGCAATAAAAAATTTCAAATTCCCATAAAACAATTAAAAAAAATACCCAAAAATACAAAAGTAATAGGGATAAAAGCTAAATCTCAACAAATAAACACCTACACAAATAATACATATGATTCTTCTATTGATAATATGGAACATGTCAGGAATTTTTTATCTGGGAAACAAAAACCAGATTTGGACAAAAATTCAGAGTATATTTCTCATGAAAAAAAGAATGAACCTTCAAATAAAACAGATCAAAAAATTTTAAAATCTTTGGATAAAACATTTAAAATACCCGATAAAAAATATGGGAAAACAGATTTTTCATTGGATAAACAATCAACTATAAAACATTTGGATTCTAATGAAAAATATTCCAATGAAAAATATTCTGATGAAAAATGTTCTGGTGAAAAATATTCCAATGAAAAATATTCTAATGAAAAATATTCCAATGAAAAATATTCAAATGAAAAATATTCTGATGAAAAATATTCTGATGAAAAATGTTCTAATGAAAAATGTTCTGATGAAAAATGTTCTAATGAAAAATATTCTGAACAAACAAAAAAAAATAGAGGTATTTTAAAAATACAACCTTTAGAAATAGCAAATCAAGAACAAGATTATATTGATTCTGTTCAAAAAGATATTGATGAAATTAGTACTATTTCCATTTAACACCCTTGAAAACACAAATTAAAATTTTATGATTCATCAAAAACTAAAATTGAACCATATTTTTAGCAGACCAATATTGAGGATACAAAAAAACAACGGATGGAATTAAAAATAATGTCAATAAAATCATTGTGATATTCCAATTATTTAAATTATCTTGAACAAATCCTACTAATATAGGTGATGGAAAATCTCCAAACAAATGAATAGCTGTTGTACAAATAGCACATGCCAATGATTTAATATTACTATTCAATTCATTTGTGTATTTGTTATTTTCCACAGACCATAAAAATATTGAATTTATAGGACCTATGATAACAAACAATCCTAATTGACCTAGTGTTAATAGAACAATAAAACAAATGAGATTTTTTATGAAAAATACACAAAAACAAAAAATTAAACTTATTATCAATGATAAAATATTAATTTTTATTGCTGTGATAATTTTCCCTTTATGTTTTAATTTATCCAATAATAATCCTCCTAAAAATGTTCCTATTAGTCCAGTTGATATGGTTATTCCTCCAAAAATATAGTCAGATTCTAATTCAGTTACATTATACATGTTAATTAGATAAGTGGGACCCCAAAAAGAATAACTTCCAATAACAAATGTGTAGAAAATATAAACAATTAAACCATAAATATAAATTTTATTGGTTAAGATATATTTTATTTTTTTGTATAATGATAATGAAGATATTTGTCTGGAAGAAAGATTAATATTTAATTCATTGTATGATTCATTTGTGTTTGGTTTAGTTTTGTCAATATTTCTAAAAACAAACAAAACCAAGGTTAGTAACAACATAACAATAGATTCTAAAATTAAAGAATAATGCCAATTTACATGACTTTCTATTATTCCACCATATAAAAATCCAAGAGAAAATCCTACTGGTATTGCTAAAAAATAAGCAGCAAACCATCTAGAACTGGTTTTTTTTGGTGAATAACTATCTATTATGGGAGGTGATATGATTGCATATCCAGCTTCTCCAATACCAACAAACAGTCTGGATATTAACATTTGAATATAAGATTTGGCAAACCCAGATAAAAAAGTACTCATACACCAGATCAACAATCCAAATATCATTAAATAAATTCTGTTGTATTTTTCTACTAAAATAGAAAATAATGGAGAAAATACCAAATATCCAGCTATGAAAGAAGATGATATAACACCACTTTGAGTGTTAGTTATATTGAAATCTTCCATAATATTTATGTTCAAACTAGATATCAAACCTCTATCTACATAATTCATAAAATTAATAAAAATTAAAAGAATGAACAATAATTTCATTTTGAACATATTTGGGTATATTTCTTAAAATACTATCCATTGATTCAAAAATAATTTTAGTTTTTTTTGATAATTTATGAATTTCAACAATTATTGTATGGTTTGGTTCAACCAATAACCATAAAAAATTATTTATATCAATGAAGTTTAAAAACACCGTTTTTCCATAAATTTCATTATATAATGGTTCCAATCAATATTTGTCGAAAAATATATTTTGGCTTCTTGTTATGGTCATAAATCAAAACAAATATATTTTAATAATTCAGTCCATCAAAGGATAAAACATGATTTGTGGATTTAATAAACATTTATCTCAAATACTTCCTGATGGTTGATAATTCAAAATTTTTATCACCAATCATTGAATGTTTCATGGAATTTTTCTAAACCTTTTACTTCGATATCGTAAATGCTTTCTCTGATATTTTTTGATGTATATATATCAAATATGAAATTGTCATAAATAATTTTTGTAATTTTATATGGATTAATATTTTTTTGTTTTCCACAAATATTTATTTTGTAATATTTATTATTTAATTTAATGATATTTCCATATTTTGGAAATAAATTATATCCATAATAATTATTATTTTTATTATCTATGAAATAATCAGCAATTATTTCAATAATATTTTCTCTATTTTTTGAAATTTCATTTTGTTTATTTTTGTTATTTTTTTTCAAAATATTTAAAAAAAATTTTTCTGCTTTTTCATTGTTGTACACAAAATTATCATTAATTTTATGATAGTACACTGTGTTTTGGTATTTAATCATTTTATAAAACATTTGTAAATCCTGTGTTTTATTTTTAACTAATCTTGGCATTAAATCAATCCATTTATAACCAAAATCACAAGAACATCTTGTTCCACAATTTTTACCTTTACAAATAGGATTATTGTAATATTCATAAATTTTAAAATCACCATCATTCACAATATAAATCTTGAACAATTCATACCTACAACATGAACAATAACTTGAGCTTCTGTAATAACCATAAACATTGTCATGATTGATCAACCATTTAAAAACTTTATCAGTATCACTTCCCACATGCTTAGGAATTTTATCAAAGATTAGAAAAGACATTATAATTATCAATAAATAATCTTAAATTTTTATACCATGAAAAAATTAAGGTGTGATATGATTTGGTGCAATATGTTAAACCCATTTTTAGTGGTGTATATTTGGAAAAAAACTGAAAATATCTATTTTTTCAAAATCAAATGAGTAGATGAACAAGAATCAAAAAAGAAACAAATCAAAAAATAAACAAATCAAAGATTGAAAAATGTGAACCCAACATTAAATCAATATTTCAAGTTTTTTTGTTCATTTTGGTTTATCCTTTGATGGACTGAATTATCAAAATATATTTTTGTTTTGATTTATGACCATAACAAGAAGCCAAAGTATATTTTTCGACAAATATTAATTGAAACCATGATATGAACATACTAAAGTCCATTAAAAGATATTTTTAATGAGAAATTTCCTGATTTTTTCAAGTTAAAATATGGTACAAACATCTCGACAAATATCACCATAACCCAAATATTATTTGACATTAAATATTATGATATATTATAATGAACACTTCAAATGATTGTCTCAGCATGTTTTTAATAATAGCCATATCTATTTTGATTTATCAAGAAAAATATTTTAAAATATGTTTTATTGTGGTTGGAATAACAATAATATCTTATAGTTTTACTAAAAATATCACTTTTTCTTTGTTGTTGGCACTGTTACTATCATATTGTCTTATTGTTCTATTCTATAAAAACTACAAAAAAATAGTTTTTGAAAAAATAACAAATAAAAAAATTTAAGATTAAGATAAAGATAAAGATAATGGAAGAGATGAAAATAATGGAGACATAAATAGTTAAATGAAGGATACACTAACACAAAAAAATATGATGGACAAACTTAAAAATATTATTCCTGTGTTAAAACCAATCGTAGAAAAAGGGAAATCTCATTGTTAGATTTATTCAACAAATTTTAAATTTAAACCTTTAACAGTTAAATCATTGATATACTTGGATTTAATGAACCAACCTTTATGACCTTCTTTATTGGTCATCCACCAACCATTATGATAATATTTAGTCCCATAATCTGGATGATTTTTATCAGGACACAAGAAAAATCCTTTTCCATAATTCCAATATTCAATGACTAAAGATGAATCAGAAGAATTTAAGGATAATGGTGAAAGAGGCAAACAAGGAGATAAAGGTTGAACATGATTCTTGTTGGACAAAGAAACTGAATTTCTCAAATTTCTGTTTCTGATCCTTGAGCTTTTTCTCAACTTAAAAACTTTATCTCGAGATTTCTTTGATTTTTTAGATTTTCCAGATACATTGTTAAAAACTCCACAAACAAATTTATTTTCACTCGAATCAAAAGGACACAAATTATCAACTGTAAAATCATTGACTGTAAAATCGTTGAATGCAAAATCGTTGACTATAAAATCATTGCCAGTGTCATTGTTGTTATTGACATTTTTCTCAAAATTATGTTTGATTATGACTTGAAATTTATCTTTGGGCAAAATATACAGCATGTAATTCTTCCATTTTTCAGCATCGGCCAAATTATCAAAATCTTCAGTCCTCATTTTAATTTCACCATTTTTTCCAAAATAACTAATATCAACAATCATTTTTGTGTTTTTCATATTTTTGTTAATTAACAAATCAAATTTTTTTAAGTAATTTGTACAGCAAATAATAATTATATTGTCCAATAGAAATGGACGATGATAATTATGAGTTTGATGAAACATCCAAAAAATCAAGTTACACTGTGTTTAAAGTTTTCATAGCTTTATACACAATTTTTAAACTATTCTCAATGATATTGGCAGGTTATTTGTCTTGGAATTGTGGATTGGAAAATTTAAATCCAGTTAGAGTATTCAAAACTTCTTTTTGTGTTATATTTAGTGAATTTTATTTGGTTTATTTTTTCGTAAATTCAGTAGTTTTGGGTTATAAATGTTAAAATGTCCAAGTTAAATTTTGTTATTTTTTATGAACAGAGTTTCAGTCAAAACACTTTTGATAATTTTGGTTTCTTGACCATAATTTTGTAATTATTCCATGTCATCATAACCAATTCTAAAAAATCATTTTAACAAATATTTTTTGGCATGATTTTATAACGTTTATAATTTCGTTTGCAATTTTTTTTCAATTATAAACATTCACTTTGCCTACCATTAGACAATGGTTTTTTATAGTATTTGGGTTTTAAATATTCAACAAATTTGTATTTGGCTTGTTAAAACATATCATGATATATCTTTTGACGAAGCAAATTTTTTATAATTCATGGTATTTTTTTTAACATGAATAATGGAATCTTCTAAAGATTGATAGATAATTTATCTGACAGTTTAACTGTTTAGACAACATGGAATTAAAGAGTTCTCTCATTAAACCCACAAATTTGGTAACAGTACAAATACTAATCGATCTATACATGTATTTATGTTGAACCATAAATCCAATCAATTATTCTTTGATGGACTGAACATATTCATTAAAATGTTTTTTTGTTTTGATTTAGGACCATACAAAAAGCCAAAATATATTTTTCAACAAATATTAATTGAAACCATTATATGATCATACCAAAGTCCATTAAAAGATAAACAATTTAGTACAAAATGGTAATATTGAAAAAAATATTATTAAAAATGGTGAGGTATATGAATTATTTTCCATTGTGTGTGTGAAGTTGAAGATATGGTGTTGATGCCAAGCTTAATGAATATATTCACTGAACCAATATTCAACATGATTAAATATCTCAAAAAAAATTCAAAAAATTTGGAAAATTTGGGAAATTCGGAAAATTTCAAATATCGGTGGTGTTATGTTACTATGCTTAAAAACCATCAGTTGTTGATAAATACGCTATCCTTTTACAGTCTTTCCTTTAGAATAATCCCAAACTGAATAAATAAAGTTATCCTTGAATGGACTGAACATATTCATTAAAATGTTTTTTTGTTTTGATCCATAACCATACAAGAAGCCAAAATATATCTTTCGACAAATATTAATTTAAACCATGGTGAAAATATACACCATAATCCATTAAAGAACATGTTTCTTAAAGGTTCTGATAATATTTATTTTGTCCTCTCGAGCCAACCCACTATTTTACACCTTTTCAGGAATTAAACCCTTTGCAACATCATTCATATGTTTTTCGTTATGTTGTAAATTCATCATAAAATAAATAAATTTAGATATTTTTCAGGCCAAATGGTTCATATCATAAATACCTTATTTGGCCATTATTCAATATTGGGTGCTATATAGCAACACAAATTCGAATTATTTTTTAAATCACAAAACAATTTTAATGGTTTATCATTTTTGAACATAAAATGAGTGGTTTTTGAAATATGGTTTTTAATAAAATTGTCAATCAAATCAAAATTGAACATTAAATTTGTGGAATTTTCTATCTTTGATAATTCACAAAACAATGTGTTTTTAATCAGTTTATTTTTTGGTTTTGTTATCTTAAATTTTTTGAAAGATTTTAATTCATATTTGACTGTGGACAAATCACTCTTGATTCTAAAATAAATTTTATTTTTTTTTGTGAAAATATTTAAATTTTCAGGTGAAAAATTACCTAAATCACTTACAATGTTTTTTAGATATTTGGATGATACAATAATATTATTTGAATAATCAATAGTTGGGAAATTCATAATTTCAGTTTCATCTTCAAGAACATTGATATTATATTTAATTTTAGTTTCGTTATTTTCAAATAATATTTTTATTTTTTCAAATGGCTCTTTAATTTTTAATACCACAGATTTATTTTTGGAAGTTTTAAAAATCTTGTTGAGAATTTTGAAATCAAGAGTAATTTGTAAATTTTCTTCTTTTTCAAAACTATATTCTGTAAAAAACTGTTTGTTTAAAAAAGTTTGAATTAAAGAAGTTTTGCTACAATCCATTCCTTGAATTTCTATTTTATTTTTGGAAAACAAGATAATTGCAGTATCAACAACATTACTGATAGTTTTAAATAACAATGCCAAATCTCCACAATTAGAACATTTAATTTCAATCATTTATCTTTTTGTTTTGTTTTGTCACAAAATCAATTTTATTTCATCAAATATCACAAATAAAAAAACACACAAAAATAATAGATGACAAACAACCTAAATAATCTGAAATAAATTTGCTTGTTTATTAACAAACACGACAATTAATTTTCCATTTCCTTGATACTTGAAATCATAAATTTGATATTAATTTAAGAATTATTCTGAATTTAAATCAAATGGACAAAATCAGAAATTATCAAATCGTTAGAAAAAATATTTTAAAAATGTTAGAAAACAGAAAATTTCATGTATCTCCAGAACTTTATTTAGATAATTATAAAGATGTTTTTACATTATTCAAAAAAAATAAATTAGATATTTCTACAGATAAATATTATATCAAATTTTCAATATCTGAAAAAATCAAACCAAGTTTAATCAAACATATTATTGAAGATTTAAAAAATGAACAAAAAAATAAATTAATTTTAATAATTATTGAAAAAAAACCAAACAAAAGTATTTTAAAATTAATCGTACATGACAATATACAAATATTTTGGTATGATGAACTAATGATTGATAAAACAAAACATGTTCTTGTTCCAAAACATATTTTATTGTCAAAAAATGAAGGAAATGAAGTATTGGAAATGTACAAATTACAATCCAGATATCAATTACCACTCATACTAAAAAATGATCCAATGGCAAAATATCTAAATGTTAAAAAAGGAAACATACTAAAAATAATAAGAAACAGTATTTCTTCAGGAACATACATTAGTTACAGGTGTGTTTCATGATTCATGAATTAAAACATTCATCGTTTTTATTTAAAATCAAAAATATTTTATTTTATAAATGGAACATAAAATATCATTGATAAAACGACAAATCAAATGTTCTTACAAGAAAGCAAAAGAAATTTTGATCAAAAATAATGGTGATTTAGACGATGCTTTGTATTGTTTGATGACTAATAAAACTATTTATGAAGAAGAAAAAAAAGATACATCTCATATGACAAATTCTCAAAAAAAAATAAAAGAATTGAGAGAAATAGTAGATATCAAAGACACTCATTTTCGTAAAATAATGGAAAATATGGGTAGATCTAAAACAAAAATACCAAATAAGTTACAATTGAAGAAATAAACGAAATTTCGAAAAATCCATCAAAAAATCAGATTAATTAAAAATTTTAGAAATTTTGAACCATCAAAAATTTACTGTTTTTTTTTGTTTTTTGATGAACCACATGGTTTAATTCATATCTGCCGAAACATGAGTTAAAATAAATCATAAAAACATGGTTCATTAAAAGATAGTGTTATGATGATTTCTCCACTAACTTGAGTCATTAAATTCCATTTGAATTACTGTTGTTTGGATAATTTGTATCATCCATTGTTTTTATTTGTTTTACTGTTTTTGTTTTGTGTTGGTTTTTTTTGTGTTAGTTTTGCTATTTTTTTTTGTGTTGGTTTTTTTTGTGTTAGTTTTTTTTGTGTTATTTTTTTTTGTGTTATTTTTTTTTGTGTTATTTTTTTTTGTGTTG
>Ga0114933_10001578_pt1 | contig 25235 bp, 15 predicted proteins | sample 4SBtaG_FD_89691 | JGI IMG/M metagenome (GOLD analysis project Ga0114933, IMG submission 89691) | Deep subsurface microbial communities from Kolumbo volcano to uncover new lineages of life (NeLLi) - 4SBTROV12_W25 metaG | ecosystem: Environmental > Aquatic > Marine > Volcanic | place: Kolumbo... | reverse complement strand
CCCGGCCCCTTCCTGCTTCTCGGGAGGCTCGGCTGCGAAACGGAGCCTGGCCGATTCCCGAATGATTACGTGGGCCGCTTCTCGGCTACTTTGCGCGTAATTCGCTAATGGTAAAAAAACGCACGGATGAGGGTGGGACCCCGACTGCGGGCCGTGGCGGAAAGGAACTCCGAGGCGGACTGGCTCGACGACCCGGATCTGTCATCCGCCATCGAACGCTTGTGCCGCGAGGGCGCCAACCGCCGCGAGCTGCTGCACGCTCGCGCTAGCCTTCACTACGCCGGGCTCCTCAAGGTACGCCCGCTCTCTCGTTCGACGGGTCTGGATTGGAAGGCGCGGCTCGTTCGGCTACTCGAACGCCCACCGGTGCCCGCGGAGCTGCGCGCCTCCGCGAGCCCCGCGAGTTCCCCGCCTGGTCAGCCCTTTCTCTCCTTCGGTCGCGAAGAGGCGCTCGAAATCGCGCTGGAGATACCCAGTATGGGGGGCTTGATTCTCGCGATGGGGGAGCGCCGTTGTTGGTTACGAGGCCGCCCCTCGACCCGTTGCCCAAAGACCGTTGGGGGAGCCGGCCTGCGCTCGTACTTGATGTTGATCCGACGACCTCCGCAGATGTCGAGCGGTGGTGCGATCTCATCGAGGCGTCACCTGGGCTCCTACCCGCTGGGGCATCGCAGCGCCCCGTTGCCCAGCTACCGAGTGGAGACGGGCTACGGGTCGTCCCGAACACGCTCAAGGGGCTCGACGAGCAGCGTTCGACGCGCGACGCGCCCGTTCCGAGGTCCGTTTGGAACGAGGCAGATCGACTGGTAGCGCTGTCGAGTTGGACGCTCGTCGCGGCACTCACCGCGGGACCGCCACGCGCCCTGCACAACGGAACGTGGCTGGTCGCGATACCGGGCACCGGTTTCTTCGCCGAGCTCGATGTTTTCGAGCTCGATTCCGCGAACTTGAGCGCACCGCCTCTGCTCGATGCGGTGCTCCATGCCAGCAGTTGGGGTGGGAAGCCAATCAACCGGTGGGCACTGACCGAGCTGGTGTCGGCACTTCAAGCAAAGACGCACAGGTACGCCGCGGGCACGTACAACACTCGCGTTGGAGGGGGGCTCCCCCTTGGACTCACCTACCGCGGCGAGGGCCTCTACGTTCGCGTCCGCTACGGCAGCTCTCCGCTGCTCCTCGGTGACGCGAGCTGGCGTTCTCGCGCCGCGTTGGCGCCTGCGCTTTCCGTCGCGGCGCACGTAGCCGACCAGCAACAGCGAGATGATGATGACGACGACTGAGCGCGTTCGGGACGTGAAGCCCGGAGGGTTCTACGCGGAAATGCCCGCGCTCGGTCCGGGAGAGCGATCGCTCAGGCGGCCTTCCTCTTTCGAGTAGGTCTCGACGAGACGGGCGGGCTGCCGACGAGAGTGACGACGTCTGAGTGGTGCGGGAGCCGGTCCATTGTGGTGCTCGAGATCACATCACCGTGTTCGAGGGCGAAAACTCGCCAGCTGTGCCGCGAACTCCCGCATTAGGCCCAACTGGCCTGACCCTGCGAATGCCATTAGCCCGGGGTGAAGAACCCCTTCGAGGTCAACACCCGAAGCCTGTGCGGCCCGAAAGACATCCTCGAACAGTTCGTGGGGACACCAGAATACGACCAGCGGATGCTCCTCACGGTGGCCCGGGCCCCCAGAGCACGATGTTAACGGTGGACAACCAAGAGCAGCCAACGCAACCACCGTCGACGCAACCCCCGGGTCAAGTCCGAGGGCAAGCGTCTCGTAGGCGCCGGTGTCGTCACACAAATCCTCACCTGCACTGAGCCGAGACAGCAGCTCCGGCTCTTCCCGAAACACGACATCGAAGCCTGCCCAATCGAGATGACGGAGATCCTCGTAGCCAAGGTTTTCATCAAGGCCTCCGACGGATGCCATGCGGCGCTCAGGAGCTAGGCCAAGGTGGGAGGGGTTCATGGGATTCCGATAGGCTGTGGCATAGATTCGGAAGATGAATCCGCGGTTCGGCGAACACAAGGGGTACTGCGGGTCTCTGTTGAGAAAGCTCCTCTACACGTGCGAACGTCCCGACCTACGGATTGGGTTGCGAGGGGAGAGACGTTGAGCTCGTTCTGGGCACAAATTCAGGCGGAGGTCCACGAACGCGCGGGCACCGAGGGAGTCTTTCGCGAGGAGGCGTTCATTCAGTGGTCCGCCGACCTGCTGGAGGCGGAGGGAGTACTTCCCGGTTTCACCCTGGCCAGGTACTCGTTTGAGCCGCCAAACCGCCCCTCGAAGGTCCTTAGGCTTGACGGCTACCACGTGGAAGTCGACCCCGAGGGGACCACTGTGGAGGTCTACTTGGTGCTGGCGCACTGGGACGCACCTGACGGGAGATCCGCGGAAGAGCTTCCGACCCTGCGTGGATCACATGTCGATACCCTAGTCGCGGAAGGCGTGCGGTTCTTCGGAGAAGCTCGCGCTGGTCGTCTCGCGGCCAACCTCGATCCAGCGCACGCGCACGCCGATCTCGCCCTGCAGATAGAGGAACGCGGAGACGAGATTCAACGGGTTCACGTGATCGTCATAGCCGGCGCGCGCGTGACCGGAGCCTCCGTCGATGACCGGATCCTCGACGGCGTCGAAGTCGTGGTCGATGTCTGGGACGCGGAACGGCTGGGCAGACTCGACGCGGGCGGTCGTAGCGCCCGGCAGGAGATCGTCGTCGACCTCGGCACCTTCGGGGGCCGCCTCCCGTGCGTCGTCACGGCAGGACTCCAAGGCAGATATACTGCGTACCTCACGGCCATATCCGCTGGTGCGCTCAGTAACATCTACGAGCGCTACGGACCGCGGCTGCTCGAGGCGAACGTGCGGTCCTTTCTCCAGTCGAGAAACAAGATCAACCGCGCCATACGTGCCACGGTCAAAGAGGACCCCGGCGACTTCTTCGCCTTCAACAACGGCCTGTCGGCGGTGGCTGACTCCGTGGACATCGAAGTCACCGGCGAGCAGAAGTATATCCGGCGAATTCACGGGCTGCAGATCGTCAACGGCGCACAAACGACGGGCTCGATCCACCGAGCCGCAGTGCATGATGGATCGGACCTATCGGGGGCATACGTCCCGGTGAAGCTGACCTGCGTAGAGAATGCGGAGACGTTCGAGGAGCTGATTCCGCGCATCTCGCTGTACGCGAACAGCCAGAACCCAGTCCGCGTCTCCGATTTTTCTTCCAACCATCCGTTCCACGTCAACTTGGAAACCCTGTCGAGGAGGATGTGGGCACCGCCCACACAGGAGACACTTTGGTACTTCGAGCGCGCGCGAGGGCAGTACCAAGACGAGAAGGCGAGGGTGGTGGGATACGCTGCTCGGAAGCGCTTCAACCGACAGAAGCCGGCAAGGCAGAAGCTCACGAAGACAGATGTCGCCAAGTACATTCACTCTTGGGAACGGCTGCCCCATGTCGTGAGCTTGGGCGCGCAGAAAAACTTCAATCGGTTCGTAGAGGACTGGATCGGGAGCCCGGATCGCGCGAACTGGAGAGCAGACGAGGAGTGGTACCGCGAGCTCGTCGCCCTAGCGATTATCTTCCGGACGACGACCAAGCTCGTCAGGCAATCGCCCCTTCAGGCTTACCGCGCCAACGTCGTCACGTATCTCGTCGCCCTCCTCGCAGAGAGGGCGGAGAGGTTCAACCTGCGCATGGTGTGGGATGCCCAGTCCACCTCAGAAGCGCTTGGTGACCTCCTGAACGCCTGGATCGTGCCCGTACACGACGCCATCGTCGCGTCGAGCTCCGGCCGGAACGTAACCGAGTGGTGCAAGAAGGAAGCATGCTGGAATCACCTCCGCGACGTCCGCCTTCCCAGCTCCATCTCAAAAGCCCCAGAGGTGAGCGCCGAGGCTCCAGTGGTCACACCTCACCTCGTCGATCTCACGGACGACAGAGCGGGCGCCCTGCGAGCCGCGAAGGAGAAGCTCGAGGGGCGGGCCCTCAAGCGCGAGGATGCCATCAAAGAGCTCCGACAGCTCTTCAAGGTCGGACGTCTCACGCGAGCGAAGCGCAAGGAACTCGAGGGGATCCTGGACGATCTGAAACGAGTGGGCTTCGTGGACAGCCCCGAACGTGAGGCACAGAACCATGCCATCGCCAGTGTCCGACGGCTCGTACGCGGGGGTACGCACGACCGCGAGGACCTCCTCCGCGGGGTGGCAAGGGAAGCGCTGGGAAAGACAAGACTCGGAACTCGCGTTCGCGAGGACGCCGAGGAGCTCGTCGAGCTCGCTCGCAAACGGGTCGTCATCCAAGTGGACGGCGAAGAGGTCATCCTGGCGACCCCGACATTTGAATCATACGAACCCGACATCATCGACGGGCGGGTGCGTGCCATCGTCAGGTGGAGGGGACGTCAGTACAGGAAGGCGGACGTGATCGAGGCCGTCATCCATTCGCTCGGCTTCGTTCACTGCCGGACTGCCATGATCCAGGGAGTAGCCCAGCGCATCTCCGAGATGGTGAAGGAAGGGATACTCGCGACACCATCCGAGGAGATCATTGTGAGGGCCTGACACATGTACGAGGAAGGCGAACTTGAGCAGCCACCCTCAGCGGCAGCCCTCATCGAGTCCCTGCGCGGGCTCGGCTACTCGGCTGGCTCTGCCATCGCCGACTTGGTCGATAACAGCCTTGCGGCCGGTGCACGCAACGTGTGGATTTCCCTGGCGCGGCGTCCGGGCACAACGGGCAACCGGCTCGTCGTCCTCGACGATGGTCATGGGATGGATGCGTCGACACTCCTCGCGGCAATGCGCCCGGGGTCGATGAGCCCACTCACCACCAGGAATGCATCCGACCTCGGTCGATTCGGGCTTGGGCTGAAGACCGCGAGCTTCTCGCTGGCGAGACAGCTCACCGTCGTCAGCCAGACGGCGGGAGCCGGACCGAACGTCCTGCGATGGAACCTGGATCACGTCAGTCAGCTCGACCGCTGGCGGCTCCTTACCGGCGCACCACCCAAGCTCGGCGCCGAGCTTGGCCACCTCCGGCCCGGCGAGCCTGGAACGCTGGTCATGCTGAGCGAGCTTGACCGCCTCGTCGGCAGCCCTCCGGAACTGATCGAGAATATCGGCCAGCACCTCGCGCTGGTCTTTCACCGGTTCATCGAGGACGGGCGACTCGCCATTCACACGTCGCTGAACCCCGATCCACGACACGCCAATAGACTGCGCCCGATCGACCCGTTCATGCGGGACCACACGGCCACGAAGCGTGTTGGACATGACCACATCGACACGGCGTGCTCGCTCACGGGATACGTCCTGCCCCACCGAGACCTCTGCACCGAGGCACAGTGGCAGCGCGGAGGACTGGGCGAGGGCTGGGTGCAAGCGCAGGGATGCTACGTCTACCGAAACCAGCGACTACTCGTGTCGGGCGGCTGGATGCGTCTCCGCCGTGGCTGGCGGCGCGCCGTCGACACCCAGCTGGCCCGCGTCCAGATCGACTTCGACAACACCTGGGATGAACGGTGGAAGATCGATGTGCTGAAATCGCGCGCAGCTCCCCCACGTGACCTACGCGACCGCCTAGCGGACCTCGCAGAGCGGGTTAGGGAGGAATCGCTCGCAATCCACCAGCATCGGCGACGCCGTGTTTCTGGCGGGACCCGGCGCACTCGCGACGAACGGATCCTGCCAGGCTGGTACCACGATGAAGGGAGTGGCTTTCGGATCAACCGAGCCCACCCCGTCGTAAAACGACTCCTAGACGAAGCAGGCGACAGTGCCCGCGACGCTCTCGGGATCCTGGAGATATCCCTGCCCGTAGTCACCATCTGGCAACGACTGAACGACGAGCTCGGCGAGGCGGGCACCTTCGGACCGGATACCGTGAGCGACGAAGAGGTCGCCAAGCTCCTACGGCAGTTCGTCTCCTACCAGGTGACGAACGTGGGACAGCCCCTCGAGGAGGCCTTCGAGGCCGCGTCCGAGATGGAGCCGTTCTGCGACCACGAGGACGTTGTGGTAGCCACGATGCGACTGATGGGACTCGCGATCCCGGTGTAGAGTCGGCCCCGAGGGGAGGGGAACGTGCCGCACGCTCTCGAGAGTGACGAGCAGGAAGTCTTCGGCTTTGCCCAAGGGGCGCTCAACATGCGGCGGATCCGCCTGAGGGAGGGGGATTCGCTCACCCCCGAGCTCATCCGCGAAGTTGTCAGGGGGGCGCCGGCGATGACCGGTGTCGACCTAGACGACGCCCAAGTGATCCGGGTGGTCCGGAACCTTGAGGAGGTGTTCATCGCCCTCACGGATGTCGACGCCCCCGGAGCGATCCTGGAAGCCCGAGAGATCCCCGCGTGGGTGCCCGCGAGCAAGCCGGCTGTCAAGTGGCGATTCTGGTACCGATACCACCAGTTCCTCATGCAGGCGGGCAAGATCTCCCCGCGCGACATCCAAGAGCTACACGGCTACACCGACCAGATCCTCGACCACATCGGGAATCCGGCGGGGACCTCGCTGGACGGCCAGCCGCACCCAGCTACCTGGTCGATCCGCGGGATGGTATTCGGCAGCGTCCAGTCCGGGAAGACGTCGAACTACTCCGGCCTGATCTGCAAGGCTGCGGACGCGGGATACAAGGTCATCGTCGTCCTGACGGGCATGCACGAGGACCTGCGCACGCAGACGCAGGAGCGAATCGACGAGAACTTCATCGGGCACCGAAGCCTGGGGGACCCTGGCAAGGGCGCACACCAACGGGTGGGGGTCGGCAAAATTCGGGTGCCCGGCGCCGCAGATCCGACCGTGTACTGGGCCACCCACAGGAACCGAGGCGGCGACTTCGGAAGCCGGCGACAGATCGGGATGACCCTCGCGCCCGATGCGCCGACGCTAATCCTCGTGGTCAAGAAGAACGCACACGTACTGCGTCACCTCCTTTCGTGGATCGTCGGAGACGGGCTGATCAACACGGGACCTGGCCACATCGAGGAGCGGCTCATGCCTGTTCCCCAGTACTACGCGCATGCAGCGTGCCCTCTTCTCATCATTGACGACGAGGCCGACCAAGCGTCCGTCGACACTGCCCGCGGCGCCATCGACGATGGTGGCGCGGCGAACGACGCACACGACCCGAAAACGATCAACCGACTAATCCGCGCGATCCTTCGCTGCTTTCCGAGGAGCTCATACGTTGGATACACCGCCACGCCGTTCGCCAACATCTTGATCCACGAGGACGGCTTCTCGCAGCAGTACGGGCAAGACCTCTTCCCTCGGCACTTCATCATCAGCCTCCCTCGCCCCAAGGCGTACGTGGGTCCGGCCACCATATTCGGACGCGCCGACGAACTCGACGACGCCGCGGGCGACGCGCTCGAAGGAGACGGCGACCCCGGCGAGGGCGCCGAGCGCAGAGGGCTACCGGACCTCATCCGGATCGTCGAGGACCATGCCACCCCCCCCGACGACCTCCGGGCCCGCGAAGGCTGGATGCCGCCGCTCCACTGGACGGACCACCGCGTGGGCCCGCTCCCCGACAGCGTCACAGCCGCCATCCGGGACTTCACACTCGCTGGAGCGGCGCTTGCAGCCCGGGGCATGGGCAAGCGCCATCACAGCATGCTGATTCACGTCACTCGCTTCCAGAACGTGATGAACGAACTCCATCAGCGCGTAAACGCTCACTGGCAGGAGTGGTCCACCCAAGTACTAAACGGTGACCCCGTGGCTCTGACTGCGCTGAAGCGTCGGTGGAACGACAGCTTCCTCGCGAGCAACGCGGCGGTGCGCCGGAAGCGCCCCTGGGAGCAGGGAATCGAACCAATCCCCTGGGAAACCCTCATCACCCCCGAACGGGATGGCAGCCGCAGCCCGCTACAGACGGCCGTCGACGGCGTCGAGGTAATGCAGATCCACGGTGGACGGCAGGGGCAGCAGCTCGACTACCGCTCAGGCCAGCTCAAGGTGATCGCGATCGGCGGAGGGAAGCTGTCCCGCGGACTGACGCTGGAAAACCTCACCGTCAGCTACTTCCTGCGAACGTCGCGCATGTACGACTCGCTAATGCAGATGGGGCGCTGGTTCGGCTACCGCCCCGGCTACCTCGATCTCTGCCGGCTCTACCTCCAAGAGGACCTCTTCCAGTGGTTCCAGCACATGACCGACGCCAGCGAGGAATTGCGGGGGGAGCTCGAGCGGATGCAAGCCAGGAACGCGACCCCGCAGGAGTACGGGCTCAGGGTGAGATCCCACCCGGTGATGCAGGTGACCTCCTCGGTGAAGATGCAGAACGCCACACAGATGCGCGTGGGCTTCTCCAACACGAGACCCGAGACGATCTCCTTCATCACGAAGCCAGCAGTCATCCGTGGAAACTTCAAGGCGCTCTCCAGCCTGATCAAGGAGATGGGCCCCGGAGCCCGCGACCCGGTGCTCGAACGACCGGATGCGCGCAACGAAGATGATCGCGTCCGCGAACAGACTTACCTCGGATGGCAGTGGGAGCATGTCCCCGCGCCCCGCGTGATCCGATTCCTGCGGTCGATGATGACCTCGGAGACGGCAACCGTCGCTAACGCCTCCCGCGTGGCGCAATACATCGAACAGCTCACCACCCACGACGAGCTGACCGAATGGACGGTCTTCCTGCGAAGCAACCCACGAAGTGAACGCACGGACACGCTTCCCCACGCGGTAACCCCAGGGCGCTCCCGTCGCGGACGGAGCCCGACCCAGAACGACCCCGAGCGCCGCGGGCTGCTGCCCGGCGGGGAGTTCGCGATCAAGGTCCTGATCGACTCCGACTACGAGACCGTTGACATCGATCTCGCGGGCTACAGGGAGGCACTCGAGGAGAAGCGACGTGCGAGCCGTCGCGCAGGGCGCGAACAGGCCCCGACGCGGCCAGGAGGAGCTGTCCGGGATGTCCGGCCCCCGGAGCGAGGACTGTTGCTCCTGTACACGGTCCAGCCCTACGACCCCGCCGACACCAAGCGGGGCTTCGAGCGCACTGACATCCTCACGGACCCCGACCTGCCCCTCGTCGGCTTCGCCATCTCGTTCCCCCGCTCGGGACGTCCCGACGACGAGACTGCGGTGTCCTACACGGTGAACAACGTGTACCGAGAGATGGAGATCGAGTTCGGCTTGGACGACGAGGACTAGCACTGTGGACTTTCTGAAGGCGTGGACGCAGCTTGAGCGGGATGCCGGATCCGGCACTGGCCGGTACCGGCTGCGTGTGCATTCGGAGACAGACTTGGATCTTGTGGCGATCCTCGACCGGCCATCGGGATATGTAGGGCTCGTTCTCACCGCGAACGACGCCAGCGTTGGGCGCCGACGCAGCTACCCCGCCACCGGGGCTTTTCGCCTTCGACCAGAGCGAGGGGCGTCACACACGACATCGCTGGTTCTTCTCCTCGAGGACGCGCGCTTCCGCTCGGTCTTCGGTGAGATGTGCACGGACGCCAGCCGCTGGTGTCAGATGGCGACGACCGAGGCAGAGGCGGTGGACCGACTCGTCGATCGAGTCGAGTTCTGGAAGCGAATGTTCGTCGAGGGCGGCCCTCGTCCTCTTACTCGCGAGCAGCAAATCGGCCTTTTCGGTGAGCTCGTGGTGCTCGAGCAGACCCTCGAAGCCGGCATGGGACTCATGGAGGCCGTCGACGCGTGGCGCGGTCCCGCGCGCGAGCTTCACGACTTCGTGGGCGGCGTACACATGGAGGTCAAAACAACCGTTGCCCCCAGCCCTCGCGTAGTGCGGGTGTCGAGCCTTGACCAGCTTCAAGAGGACCCGTCGTTCGAACTCTACCTCTGGCACTGCCGGTTGGAGTCCGACGACGACGGGCGCACCCTCGCCGAGATCGTCGATGAACTGGCTCACCAAGCCGGAGATCCGCTGACCCGTGCGCGGGCGGCGTTCGACGGGCGCCTCACGCAGGTCGGCTACCTGTCAATCCACCGTGAGCTGTACGACGTCTCCTGCTGGGCGCTGCGCGCCGTCGAGGTCCACCTGATCGACGCGTCCTTCCCAGCCCTTTCCCGAAACTCGGTCCCCGAGACGATCACGGAGGCCGAATACTCGCTCGACCTCCGCACCGTGCGAGGGGGTGTCGGCGGTGATCCGGCCGGAATCATTATGAAGTTCGTGCCCTGACACTTTCCTCTTGATTCAGCCGAACGGGACTTTATAAAAAGCCCGATGACAATCGCAGGGCTAGAAACAGGGGAGCTGGTCAAGCGAGTTAGGATCGACCTCGGGCTCACCCAGGAAGGCCTCGCGAGACATCTCGGCGTGAGCTTCGTGACGGTCAACGGGTGGGAGAACGGACGCCACCGGCCATCGCCTGGGCTGGCCCGACGACTCGACGAGCTCGCCGCCGGATCGGAACGGACAGACGCGCACGAGGACGGCGCCGACTCCGGACGGCTGGTCACCGCGGTTGATGCCACCACCGGGTGGGAGCTGCATCCGAAGGAGCGGTGCGACTTCTTTCATCGCATCAGGCGGTTTCCGGAATCCGTCGCCGAATGGCGTAGGCAGCTCGTCCTCAGGGTCCTGTCCGAGCCCGAGCTATTCCCGGTGACCGCTCGGGCCCGAAACGAAGCCTGGAAGCCGACCCGGGACGAAGTCGTCGCCACACGCGAACTGGTGGATGCGGAGATCAGCATCCTTCGAGAGATCGCCCGGATCACGGCGATCCTCTACGGCTCTCCGCGTCTGGGGAACCACGAGGACCCAGTCGACGAGCTCGTGTACATCATCTTGTCCTGCAAGGCCCGGGAGGGCTCGTTCCAGGACACGTTCCGCGCCTTGAAGGCCCGCTTCGACCCGTGGGACGAGCTACTCGAGGCTGACGACGCCGAGATCGCCCGTCTCATCCCTGGCGGGCTCGCCGAGCGTAAGGTTCGATCGCTCCGCAGAGCCCTAGGGCAACTGAAGGAGCGCTTCGGCCACTGCACGCTCGAACCGGCACGATCATGGTCGGAGATAGAGCTGGAGACCTTCCTCTGCTCCCTACCTGAGGTCAGCCGGAAAAGCGCCTACTGCGTGATGCTGTTCTCGTTCGACCGGCAGGTGTTTCCGGTCGACACACACGTCGGCCGCGTGCTCGCCCGCCTGGGTCCCTACCGCCAGCTCGGCCTAGAACTGGAGGAGCTGGATCACAAGAAGAGGCAAGCCATCCTTGCCGACCTCGTCCCGTCAAATCTGAGGCACGGGCTGCACGTGAACCTCCTCTCCCATGGCCGGGACGTGTGTAGGGCACGGAAACCTCTTTGCAGCCAGTGCGAGCTCCGGCCCCTGTGTGGACGGTGGCGGCGGGAACGTAGGCAGAGCGTCGAATCGACGGAAGCCCCCTTGATCGCAGATCTCTTCTGCGGAGCAGGTGGGCTCTCTACGGGCTTCGAGGATGCGGGGTTCCGTGTGGGGCTGGCGGCAGACATGGAGCCTCCGGCTGTCCGGTCATTCAAGCTCAATCACCCCACCGTTTCCGACGCCTCGGTGCTCGAAATCGACCTGCGCGAGCTCTCCCCGGCTGACGCGCGGCGCGCACTTCCCGGCCGCAGGCGAACGGTTGACGTGCTGGTGGGAGCTCCGCCGTGCGTGGGCTTTTCCTCGGTCGGGCAGCGATCAAAGATGACGAGAACCGGATATCGGGCTGACCAGGACGAGAGGAACTTCCTCTACCGCCCGATGATGCAGCTCGTCGAAAGTCTTCGGCCGAAACTCGTCCTGATGGAGAACGTGGTCGGAATGAAGTCCGCCCGTTCCGGCGCCAAGTCGTTTCTTGCCACGGCAACGAAGGACCTAACGAACCTAGGCTACAGGACAGACCAGTGGACGCTCAACGCGATGGCATTCGGGGTGCCGCAGGATCGCGTACGCATCTTCTTGGTTGGCGCCCGCGGGAAGACTCCCCTGCCGCGGCCTCCCGTTCCCGCATACCAGAACGTCACCCGCGCGGTGGACATCGATGCCCTCCCGCCGATCACGTTCGAGGAGGCGACCTTCGACCTGCCGCCGCTAGCCGCGGGCGAGGGCTATCCGGTCGAGCGGCGGCCCGGAACTGACAGCGATCCACGGTTCCGCCGATATCTCGACAAGTTCAAGATCAGGTCAGGCTCCCGTCTGATCTTCGGCCACTGGGCGAGGTACCACAACGACCGCGACATCGAACTCTACGGTGTCCTGCAGCCGGGCGAAGACAGCGTTCACGCGCTCGAACGCCACGGACGTTCTGATCTGATGCGCTATCGGGCCGATATCTTCGATGACAAGTACCACCGGCTCCGCCCGGATCGGCCCTGTAAGACCATCGTGTCCCACTTGGCCAAGGACGGAAACGGCTACATCCATCCAGGCCAAGTGAGAAGCATCAGCTTCCGCGAGGCCGCACGTATCCAGTCGTTCCCGGACGACTTCATCTTCTGCGGTTCTCCGACGGATCAGTGGAAGCAGCTCGGCAACGCCGTACCGCCGCTTCTCGCACGTGCGATCGGCGCAGTCTTCATGCAGGCCCTCCGGGGCAAAAGGGGAGTCCGAACGTGACGACGACCAGGAAAGGTACGGCCTCATTCGCACCCCGAGCACGACTGCTCAAGCTTCTCGGCGAGGAGCTGATCACCGACGAGGTCGTCGCTGTGACCGAGCTCGTGAAGAACGCTCATGATGCCGACGCCACCTCTGTCGCCGTGCATCTCCTAACCAAGGGCGATGGTTCAGGCGAGATCATGATCCGGGACGATGGCCACGGTATGGACCTCGATACCCTCCTCACCAGCTGGATGCAGCCCGCCGGGAGCAAGAAGGGCAGCAACGGCAAGCGCTACACGGCGCGGGGACGGCGGATGCTTGGCGAGAAGGGGGTCGGACGCTTTGCGGCAGACAAGCTTGCCACCCAGATGGAGATCGTGTCTCGCCCGGCCGACGCGAATTCCGAGGTCCGGGCCGTGTTCGACTGGACCGCATTCGAGGAGAACGACCTGATGCTCTCCGACGTCGAAAGCCGCTGGGAGGTCAGGCCCCCCGAGTGGCTCGAGTCCCAGGGAACCGTCTTGCGACTGACCGGATTGCGGACCTCCTGGACGGAACGGAGATTCCGCCGCTTGGCCGCACGCTTGGCGCGGCTCGTGTCGCCCGCCCGCGGGGCCAACGGATTCCACATCTCGCTCCAGTCGGACGAGTTCCCCTTGTATGCAGGCGAAGTCGCCGGTTTTCTTGAGGGCTCACCCCACTGGATCGAAGCGGAGCTTACTCGCGACGGCCAGGTCCTGCTCCGGACCAAGAACGGAACCGACCGAGATCGCTGGTCGTCGTCCACCCCGGGTTGCGGTCCGCTGAAGCTGCGCATCCACGCGTTCGACCTTGAGACCGAAGCCCTTGCCCGGGTCGGGCCGAGGGCCGAGGTACGCGCATGGCTCCGACACTGGTCGGGCATCAGCATGTACCGCGATGGTTTTCGCGTCTGGCCCTACGGAGAGCCTCATGATGACTGGCTCCGCCTCGATCAACGTCGAGTGAACAACCCGGTCCTGCGACTAAGCAACAACCAAGTCGTGGGCATCGTCGAGATCACCGCCGACGACAATCCCGGGCTGAGGGATCAGACCAATCGCGAAGGGTTGATCCACAACGATGCGTATGCCGAGCTACGGGAGCTCGTGCTGATCGCTCTGACCGCTCTCGAGGGTGATCGTCATGCGCGCCGGCGCCCCGCGCTTCCGGCCGGCGAGACGGAGACGGATCAAGCACGAGAAGAGGGCGACCCACTGTCGGACTCACTCGGGACGCTGGAAGCCCTAGCCGACGAGGCAGGCGGGCGGGTGGGCACTCGGCTTCGCGCGCTCGGAGGACGGCTCCGAGATCAGTTCGACCAGCAGCAAGGCGACCACCTTCGCATGCTCGACGCCTACCTGCCGCTGGCAGCCACCGGGCACGTTTCGGGCCCGCTGGGACAGCTGATCCGTGACGAGCTCTCGGAGCTCCGCACGGCCGCTGCGGAGTTGCGAAGGGAACTGGGTGACACGCCTAGGGCAACGAGGGTCCGGGCCGTTGAAGACCATCTCTCCACCACCGTCGACTACCTCGATCTCCTAGTCGACAGCCCGTCACGAACGCTCCGGCGTCGGTCCGTGAACCTCAGAGTAGAGCTTGAGCGCATCGCGCTCATGATCGAACCCGAGCTCGCCACGAGAATGGATGGCGCCCGGATCCAGGTGAAAGGCGACTCGACCGAACTGCCCCGCGCCGAGATGCGCCCGGGCGCCGTGTTCACGATGATTTACCCCTTCATCCAGAACTCGCTCGAGTGGGGGAGGGAAGGGAAGCGCCTCACGATCTCCCTCGAGGTGGAAGCCACGGACGACAGCGTGGACATCACGGTCAAGGACACCGGGCGTGGAATCTCTCCCGGGCTCCACGAGCGCGTTTTCCATCCGGGTGTGAGCGGCAGCTCCGCAGGGACAGGCATGGGCCTCACGCTGGCTCGGAGTGTCATCGTGTCCCATGGCGGTTCCGTTAGTGTGGTGAGGGACCGTCGACGCCGTGGCGCGACCTTCCGGATCACGCTCCCGCGCAAGAGGGCGCGAGCCACGGCCCCACGCCGAAAAGGATGAGCCCCGGGCAACGCGAGCAGAGTAATCACCCTTGTTGGTCTCGAAACTGCCGCTTCCCGCGGTGGGCGCGCGGTACTGAGCTAGGTGTTCGTCTTGTGCGCTGGAGGGTAGACTGGCCGTCCTGGGGTGCGAGGCCCCACAAATCTCATGGACAACACCGAAGACGAGGACCCTTCCCGCAAACATGAGCCGCGTTTCAGGCCTCGAGCGCGGCTCATGGTGCTCCTCGGCGACCAGCTCATCCGGAACGCCGGGGTCGCGGTGTTCGAGCTCGTAAAGAACGCCTAGGACTTCTGTGCGCAAGCATGCAGCCAGTTACCCTAAGCGCCGCCGCGAAGCGGCGCTGCGTGGACTTTTGGCCACCCGCTACGCGGCTCGCTGTCGCGCAAATTGGTAGGTCCCGTTCGGGATGACGTGTGCGTGGATCATGGGTGAGATGTGCACCAGGGTTTCTGGCGAGACGGGCTCGGCGAGGCTGGCGAGTAGCTCCGCGATCTTCACGGTGTTCCACACGACGACGGCGTTCGAGAGCACGCTCAGTGCGCTGACCTTGTTCATGATCTCGGCATAGTCGCCGCTGCGGAAAACTCCGTGGTTCGCGTAGAAGAGCGCAGCGGCGAGCGCGTGCCGAAATTCCCCGCGGTTGAGCTGAAGCTGGACGCGATCACGCAGCGCCGCGTCCCCCATGTAGCGCAGAAGGTGAAGCGTCTTGACGAGTCGGCCGAGATGCGTGAACGCCTTGGACAAGCGGTCGGATGGGCTTGCCCCGAGGCGCTGCAAGATGACGTGTGCGGGCGCGGTCCGATCGCGAACCGACGTCGCAACGTGGACCAGCTTGTCCCACTGCTCGCGGATCAACGCGATGTCGATGGGGCCCCCGCGGAACAGCCCGTCGATCTCACCGTAGGACACGTCCCGGTCGAGTTTGTACAGGTGCTGCGTCTTCAGGTCCTTCAGTCGTGGCATGAAAGAGAACCCGAGCAGGTGACAGAGCGCGAAGAGTTGCTCGGTGAACCCGTGCGTGTCGGTCGTGTGCTCTCGCGGCCGTAGAATCGTGTCGTTCTCGAGGAGGCCATCGAGGACGTACGATGCCTCGCGCGCCGAGCACGAGATCACGCGGCTCCCGAAGACGGTGTGCTGGTCGGACACGTGGGTGTACACGTTCACGGCCCGGTCGTAATAGCCGAAGTAACGAGGGTAGAAGGACGCGAGAAGTGAGCTCGCCTGGATCCCAAACCGCTGCCCGTCGGACGACGAAACCCTGCCAGCTCCCCAGAGCGAGGCGAGCTCGAGCTGCTGGTGGTGGTCGATCAGAACTCGGTTAGCCGCCTTCAGCGTCTGGCGGTCCTCAAACCAACGGGCGACGCGACGCAACTCCTCGAGCGTGACGCCCTGCGCACACTTGGCCATCGTGGCCACGCCGAGGTTCGTCCCTTGGGCGACGAGGGCGGCCAGGATCGCGGGATACGGCTCCTTGATACGGCTCGTGTAGCCGCCGAGGGGCACGAGTTCGCGCGTGAAGCCGCACCAGCTATCGACCTCTGCGAGCAGTTCGCCGATTTGCACGCGAGGAAGCCGTGTCTCGATGAGCTGGCGCACCCTCCGGGCCTCTTTCGGCACCGGGAGCGCTTCGCGCCGCGAGAGCCGGAGCCCGCCATCGACAACCGACGCAAACGTGTTGGAGCCAAGTCCATCGCGGAGTGCGATCGCGACCTCGTTCAGGTCGTCCTGAAGATGGTCGAGCGCTCGGTCAGCCTCCGTCGGGAGTCGGAGCGCGGCGAAGGCCCTGGCTCGCTCTGCCTCCCACTGCTCCTTGCCGAGTACCAGGTTCCAGAACGACACATGGTGTCGACTATCGGCGAGGAACAGATCCCCCGCGCGAATCGCGTCGCGGACCGCCATGGCCAGGCCGATCTCCCACAAGCGCAGATCCGGGGTTTCTTCGCCAGACGCAAGCAAGACACTGTGCCACTTTCGCGGGATGAAATCGGTGGGTGCAGACGCGTCGATCTGACGGTCGCCACTGTGGAGCTTCCGCGCGTACTCGATCGCCGCGAGCAGGTCAGTGCCCGCGGTCTCAGCCTCCAGGGGCAATTTGAGGAACCGGGGAAGGTACTGCTTGAGATGACTGTGCCGAGCCTGGAGTGCCTTGAGCTGACCCAACTCGCCCAGGCGTTGAAACTTGCGGCAGTGGGAGAGCGCTTCGCGCAGTTCGCCCAAATCGATGTCTTCGTGGAGCTCGTCGATCGAGTCCGGCGGGTCGAGGAAGCGCTCGAAGGCATCGAGCACCTGAGCGAGGCTCTTACGCGTCTGGCGACGGATTTCCTTCCGCTTCTTGTCGACGGCGCGCCGCGCCCTGCGCTCCATCGAGGTCAGATACGTGCGATGCATTTCCACGACGTGGTCGAGCAGCGTCTTTTGCGTCTCGACGAGAAAGCACGCGAGCATCGCGTGGCGCTTGGCGGGCGCGAATCGGCGAAGGTCTCGGGCGCTGTATCGGCGAACGAGATCGGCGAGGTACGCCATCACCTCTGGCGTGGTCCCTCCGAAGTCGATGGCGTTGAGCGCAAGCCCATGAACGAAGTCGATTCGGTCGAGGTACTGGAGAATCGCCTTCGGCGTTGCCTCCGGCGGGTAGCGCTTCAGGTGGAAGAGCGCGGACCGGTGGTGCCCCTCGGTAACTTCGAGCAGTTCGTCGATGGTCTCGCAGAGGGCCGGCGGCAGGCCGGAGGCGATGCGCTCCCACGCGTCATTCTCAATCTTCGTCGTCGCTGAGCCAATGAGGCGTTTCAGTGTGGACTGCGCGGGCGCCTCCACGTTCCACGACCGGAGTGTGCTCCGCGTCATCGCCATCAGATCGCCGGAGTTCATCACCCCCTCGGCGACGCGCTCCTCCATCCACGCGCGAAGCCGATCCTGTGCATCCTCGTCGAACGGGCCGTAGCCCAGGTAGCGCCGAATCCGATGGGCCTGGTTCGTCTCTGTTGCTCCTCGTTCCGACGCCGATAGCAAGAGAAGTGGCGGTAGCTTCAGCTGGGCGCCGAGGTGGTTCAGGACGCGAACTGGGATCGCCTCGTAGCTTCGGGTGAATCGGCCGAAGTTGCGCAGGACACAGAGTTGAAGCGCGAAGCGGTGGCGGTTCGCCGCACCGCGGCAGCGGCGGACCTCGACGAGGTCTGCCGGTGACAACGTCCAGTCGCGCGAGAGTTCGTCATCGGAAGGGTTCTCCGGGAGACGGTCGCTCATTTCGTCTTCTCCGCCAGAATCCGGCGCACGGAGGTGCGCCCGATTCCAACCCGACGCGCAATCTCGGACTTGCTCAGCCCGTCGGCCGCAAGCTCGCGCACCTCGTCTGCGCGAAGCGCGGCGGTCGGCGGTCGCCCAAGATGACGCCCTTCACGGCGGGCCTGCTCGATACCGGCGCGAACGCGCTCGCTCCGGATTTCTCGCTCGAATTCGGCGAAGACGGCAACCATCCCCGCCATCGCACGGCCGGTGGTTGTGGTGAGATCGAACGCCTCCGTCAGTGACACGAATGCGACTCTCAGCTCCTGGAGCTCCTGGAGCGTGAGCACGAGGTCGGTGAGCGACCGCCCCCACCGATCGAGGCGCCAGACGAGAATCACGTCGATCTCCCTGCGTCGTGCTGCGCGCAGAAGTGACTCGCGGCCCGGGCGCTGCTTCACCCCGGACTCGACCTCCTCGACGCGGGCGACCACGCTCCACCGACGACGCTCGGCGTACTCCTCGAGCTGCCGCAGCTGCATCGCGATCGTCCGCTGATGGGGTGACGACACCCGAGCGTAGAGCGCGACGCGAAGGAGGGGTCCGGCCACCTCCGACCCCTGGCCAAAAACCCCCTTGGCGCGATGCCTCTGTTTCCGGGGCTTTTTGCCTCTCGAAGGCCCTGATTTCGACATGGCCGAAAGGTAAACGTTTTGGCCACCCGGGCGGAAGGCTGGATCGGCCGCGGAGCCTGGCGGGGCGGGCTCGGCTGCCCAGCGGCATTCGTGCTCTCAGTTACCCTAAGGCCAGCTCGGGGGCGCCCTTAGGGTAACTGAGAGCACGCTCGCGCCCAGGAGTCCAAGACGCCTCGTCCGACGACAAACGGGATCACGACGGCGATCGTGGTGGGCCCGAGCGGTGAAGAGATCCACACCGACGAGCACGGCCGGGTACGAGTTCGGTTCCACTGGGACCGAGACCACGAACCGGGCGAAGAGCAGTCGAGCTGCTGGATGCGGGTGGCACACCACTGGGCAGGCCCCGGGTTCGGCACGTTCTTTCTTCCGCGAATCGGCATGGAGGTGATCGTCAGCTTCCTAGAGGGCGACCCGGACCGCCCGCTGGTGACGGGCTGCGTCTATCACGGCCAGAACCGAGTCGGCGTGGAGCTGGACGCCAAGAAGACCCAGTCGCTCATCCGCACCAAGTCATCGCCGAACAGTGACGGCTTCAACGAGATGCGCTTCGAGGACGAGGCGGGCAACGAGTTCATCTACGTGCACGCGGAGAAGGACTACAACGAAGAGGTCGAGCACTGCCATTCAACGCACGTAAAGGTCGACCAGAGCAACACCGTCGACCACGACCAGACCGAGACCGTCGGCAACGACCAGACGCTGCTGGTGAAGGGCATGCGGGACAAGACGGTCGAGAACTCGGAGACGACCGAGGTGCAGGCCGACCGCACCGAGACCGTCTTCGGCAACGAGACGTTGACGTTGAAGAGCGACCGCATCACCGAGGTCGTCCACAACGAGTCGATCAAGATCGGCGACAACCGAACCAAGGAAGTGCTCGGTCGCGAAGATCAGCTGGTCAAGCAAGGGCGAGAGGTCATCGTCAAGGCCGACGACACGCTGCGGGTGCAGGAGGGCGGCAACCGAGTCACGCACGTGACCGGCGAGTACCGGATCAAGAGCGATGGCAAGTACGTGCTCGTCCAAGGTGACACCGAGAAGGTCATCCTCGACAGCGACCAAGTCTACGTCGAGTCGAGCAAGAAGGTTCACCTCGTGGTGAACAGCACGCACTTGGTCATGAACAGCAACGGCGAGCTCACGGTGACTGCTCCGAGCAAGATCGCGTTCGAGTCTGGGGGCACGAAGCTCGAGCTGACGCCGAGCGGTGTGGCGGTTGAAGGGCCCGATATTCAGCTCGTTGCGGGTGAATCGGCCCTCCTGCTGGCGGCGTCTGGCTCAACGCTCAAGGGAAGTAACGTGGACATTGTCGCAGACATGTTTGCGACGATCAAAGCCATCCTGGCCCGCATCAACTGACGAGGGCAGCCGATGCAGCGACGCTTTGAAGAACTCAGGGAGGCCCTCGGCGAGTTTGTCGAGCAGCGCGAGACGTTGATGCTCGTGCTCTGGCACAAGACTCCCTCCGGGCTCGCCTTCGCGCTCAAGTACCTCGAGTCGATGGAGCAAGCGACGCGTCGAGACCTCTTCCTCGTCTTCGGCCACGAGTTCGCCGACACGTCTGGCTACCTCGACGGAATGATGAGCACCTGCGAGGTCGACATTGAGACCGCAAACCGCATCATCACCGATGGCGATGCGGACGAGGGTGCGGTCTGTTGGGAAGCCATGCCCGCCGCCTGCTTCGACGCCGCGACGCCCAAGGACCGCGTTCGCGCGCTCGTCGAACACGTTCGGCGCTACTACCCCGAGGCGCGCCACCGGATCGTGCTGGGTCTGCTGCCACCGGTCATTGATGATCGAGAGGCGTACGCCGAGTTCGCGAGCGAGTTGGTCGCATGGCAGGGCTACGAGCCCTGGATGGCAGGTGTTCGGATCCTCGTCACCGACTCGCGTGCGGCGCCTCGGCTCGTTCCGGGTCTCGCGGAAGCGGACGCCTTCGGCGTCGAGGTGCTCCCTTTGGACTTCAGCTCTGAGGCGATGCAGGACGCGCTCGACCAGTCCGCGTCCGACCCGTCAGTGCCCGACGAAGAGCGGGTCAAGTCGCTGGTGCAGCTGGCGGCGCTCGATCACGCCCACAACCGGATCCCGGAGTCGCTCGCAAAGTATCGTGTCGCCTACCACTACTACGTGCGCGAGAAGAACAGCGTGATGCAAGGGCTCTGCCTGCTAGGGCAGGGCTACGCCTTGGAACGGGGCGAGCAGGTGGTCGACGCGCGGGAGCGCTTCCGTCAGGCCCTCGAACTCGGCATAGCGGACGACAGTGGTCAGATCATGCTCAACGCGCTGATGGCGCTGGGCGGTCTCGAGCAGCGCTATGAGCAATGGAGCGAGGCGGCGAAGTACTATGAGACCGCCTCGGGGGTGGCGAAGCACCTCAACAATCCCTTCTCCTGCGCGGACGCCCTCCTCCATGGTGGCGTCTGTCAGGTCGCGTTGAACGACACCCCGAAGGCTCGGGAATGGTGGGAGGCCGGGGTCACGATTGGAGAGCAGGGGCAGTACTGGCCGCGCGTCATCGATCTGCTCCAGCACTTGATCGAGATTGAGCGTCGCGAGGGACTCGACAACGAGCGCCGAGCTCACGAGCAGCATCTCGAAGCGGCGCGTCGTGAGGACACGTTCCAGCAGTACGAAATCACGCAGGCCAAGAACGCCGTGGAAGCGAGCGCCAACGGCGCCGGCGGCAACGGGACGGGGGCGAACTGATGCCAGCACCGACGCGAGCTGCTCCCGGTCGGACGGGAACCACGCGAGGGGTCTCGAATCGCTCGAGCCGCACGAGCTCCCCGGCTGAGGCCATGGCGAACGAAGCCATGGCCGCCGTGCGCGAGTACGGCTCCGACTACGTCACGAACGCCGCGAGCATGCAGGCGCAACTGTTCACGGACACCTTCGTCGAGGCATTCCAGCCACCCCCGTCCTCGAATCCCATCTGCGTCGCCTCCCACTACGCCAATGCGATCATGGGGACGATCTCGTACGTGGAGGAGATTCAGAACGTCGGGATAGCTGCTCTCTTCGCACCCCTCGCCGCGATTCTGCCACCGCTTCCCGCCATGCAGCTGGGCGGCATGTCGCTTGGGATCCCGCACACTCACGTGCACCCCCCGAGCCTGGTGCCGCCCGCACCACCCATACCGTTGCCCTCGATCGGAATCGTGACAGCGCCTGGCGCGCTGAGCGTCTTCGTCGGCGGGATGCCGGCTGCCCGGGCGGGTGATGTCGGGATGATCCTCACCTGCGGGACGATCGCCCCGCCCTTCGAACTCGTCATGGGCTCGAGCAACACCTTCTTCGCTGGCAGCCGCGCTGCGCGCATCGGCACCGACATGCAGTTCCACGACAACCCCGTGCCCATGGAGGGCTTCAATGCCTTCATGATGGCGGCAGGCGCTGTCACCGCTCACCTGAACGCTGCGAGTCAAGCCATCCAGGGCAGCCCTGGGGCTGCTGCGATGACCGAGCTCCAGCAAGCGGCCGAAGCCGTCGCTCTCATCTTGAAGCAGCAGCGCAAGCTCGACTGTGGTGGGCCGCCCGATATGGGGCCGATCCTCGTCGGCGCCTTCACCGTCCTCGTCGGTGGGGTGCCCATGCCTCCCGCGAAGGACCTCGGTGATGTCGTTGCCGGCCTACGTCGGCTCGGACGTGCGATTCGCTCGAGACTCAGAGGCGACTCAGAGGGCGGCAACGGCGAAGGCACCCACACCACTCATCCAGACGAAGCCAGCGAGGGCAGTGTGTGTCCGATCGGATGAAACGATGAGTGCCTCGCGACATGAGCGGTGCCCACGATCCCCCGAGCTCGTCGGAGATCCCGTCGACGTCATCACCGGCGCCGTCGTCGACGAGATGTGGGACTTCGTCTTCGATGGCCCCCTGCGAGTGGAGTGGTGGCGTGCCTATGACAGCCGCTGGTTCGAGGAAGACCGCGGTCTCGGCCACGGGTTCCGGCACAGCTACGAGCACTGGCTCGTGTTCGACCTCGACGGTGTCACGTACCGGCACCCACGCGGGTGGGAGACGCACTTCCCCCACCTGTCTCGCGACGGCCAGCTAGAGCGACGGGGCGGCTACACCCTCGAGCGAATCGATGAAACGACCTATCGCCTAACCCGCCGGGCCGAGCCGGCGCGGCTCTTCCAGCGTCCGTCGCCGTCCACCCCTGATGCGCGTCTCGCCGAGGTCCGTCAGCGAGGGGATGACGGCCGCGAACACCGAGTCGTCCTCGAATACGAGGAAGGAAGAGCGGGGCGCCTCAACAAGATCCTTACCCGCGGCCCCACGGGCGCTGACGAAACGCTCAAGCTCGAATGGAACGAGGAGGGGCACATCGCTCGCGTGGTTCATTGGGCCCGCGACGGCAGCCGCACGCCCTTTGTCGCCTACCGCTACGACGAGCATGCGTGCCTCGTTGACGCGACCGACATGTACAAGCAGTGTTGTCGGTTCGGCTATACGCCAGAGCGGCGCCTGCGACAGAAAACCGACCGGCGCGGCTACTCCTATCTGTACGAGTACGACGCGGACGGTCGATGCGTCTCGAGCTACGGCGAGGACGGCACAAACGCCGTTCAGTTGACCTACAAGCCGCTCGAGTACGAGACCACCGTGCTCGACGCGAACGGTGCCGAGTGGCTCTACCAGTATCGCCCCAACGGCGTTCTGACCTTCCGGACCGATCCCTACGGCGGAAAGCGCTTCTGGAAGCACGGCGACGACGGGCGGCTGCTCGCTGAGTACGATGAGGAGGGGTGCGAGACCCGCTACCTACACGACGCCGCCGGTGCGCCGACGGCGAAGGTCACGCCCGATGGCAAGACGACCCCGATCCCAGGGCCGGACGACCCGCCCGGACACCGCCTACCCCGGCTGCCGATCGAGTATGAGCTTGGCGACCTGTGGGATCGAGACTTCCGGTTGCCCGACTCGTACGAGCCGCTCCCTGGGCTCCCCGCGGCGGTCCGCTCGGAGCTTGTTACGAGTGACGACCCTCTGCGCGGGACGGTGCACGAGGTGCGCGACGCGCAGGGGTTGCTGCTTCACGAAGAGCTCGAAGACGGACGCAGGCGGACCTACGGCTACAACGAGAACGGTGGTCTGCGACGCATCACCGACTTCGATGGCTGGAAGTACAGGCTTGAGGTCAACAGCGACAACCTCATTACCCGTGAGCTCGACGGGGCCGACAACGCTACGAACTTCACCTACTCGGCAACCGAGAAGGTCACGGAGGTCTTCGATGCGAGCGGTGTGCACACCGAGTACACGCACGACCTGAAGGACCGCCTCGTAGAAGTCCGGCGCAACGGCGTCATCCGCGACAACTACGCCTACGACCTCGCCGATCGGCTGATCGAAAAGCGCGATGGCACCGGTGAGGTCATGCTCGCGCTGAAGTGGGACCGTCTGGGCCACCTCGTCAAGCGCGACCTCGCCACGGCGGACGACCAGCACTACCGCTACGACGGTCGCGGTCACGTGGTCGAGGCATTCACGGACAAGCACCGCTGCACATTCGGCTACGACTGGCGAGGTCGGCGCACCGAGGACAAGCGTGATGGCAGGGGCGTCACCCATCGCTTCGGTCGCGAACACCTCGAGCGCACGGTCGTGCTCGATCGCTTCCAGACCGAGTACAAGCACCTGCCCAACGGTGTCGTCGTCGTCGTCGATCCGACGGGCGGCACGCAGCGGATTCGCCGCCACGGTCGCGGTGTGGTCACTCGCGACTTCGACAATGGGCTGAGTGAGACCACGCAGTTCCACCCGCGAGGGGGCAAGGTCCTACGGCGCGTGCTCTTCGAGCGGCAGAGCGGGACGCCGCGCTGGGAGCGTCGCTTCGACTTCAGTGGTGATGGCGACCTGCTCGAGGTCCGTGACAGTGACCGCGGCCTCACCCGCTATGAACATGACGCCGCGCACCGGCTCGAGGCCACAGTCCACCCGGACGGAACCCGAGACGCTTACAAGTACAACCGAGCTGGCGCGCTCTTCGAGTCCCCAACCTTGGGCCAGGCCACCGTCGGTCAGGGCAACGTGCTTCGCTACGCCAACGGCGAGCGCTACGAGTACAACCCCCGCGGACACCTCTCCAAGCGCGTCCGAGATGGCGGTGAGCTTAGCTACGACTACGACAGCCGCGACCAGCTCGCCGTCGTCTTCTGGCAGGGCAAGACCGGTCGCACCTGGGGCTGGGACGCTGAGTACGACGGGCTCGGACGTCGCATTCGCAAGAGCCCCCTCTACCACGACCACCACTACTACTACTGGGACACCGACCGACTCGCCGCTGAGGTGCTCCCTGACGGACGCTGCCGGGTCTACGTCTATCCCGACGCGTTCGCTATGGTTCCGATGCTCTTCGTCGACTACGAGAGCGTCGACGCGGATCCGGCGAGCGGTCAGCGCTACTACGTCCTGACCGACCAGCGCTCGTGCGTCGAGCGAGTGCTCGATGACCAAGGCGCCGACGTCTGGCGTGCGCGCATCGACCCGTATGGGCACGCTCACGTCGAGATCGGGCAGGACTTCTATCAGCCGCTGCGCTTCCCTGGGCACTGGCACGATGCCGAACTCGGGCTGCACTACAACCGCTTCCGCCACTACGACCCCGCCCTCGGTCGGTACCTGGAGAGCGATCCGTGGGGGCTCAAGGGCGGCTTCAACCTGTACGCTTACACCGACAACCCCCTGACCCAGGTGG
>Ga0114933_10001575_pt1 | contig 25261 bp, 20 predicted proteins | sample 4SBtaG_FD_89691 | JGI IMG/M metagenome (GOLD analysis project Ga0114933, IMG submission 89691) | Deep subsurface microbial communities from Kolumbo volcano to uncover new lineages of life (NeLLi) - 4SBTROV12_W25 metaG | ecosystem: Environmental > Aquatic > Marine > Volcanic | place: Kolumbo... | reverse complement strand
TTGGGCAATCACGCGGACACAGTGGGGGGGTTCGCTACTCGAAGACGTTCACGTCAGTGCCGAACAGGTTTACCTGTCGTATGCCCACCACGCCATTGAACCCCAACCAGCTCCACTAACTGGTGATGTAGACATTCAAACTATCGAGGTCGACCTTGATCCTTCACTCACTCGCACCCTTGTCCAGGAACGGGCAAGGCAAGCTGCGGGAGCAACACTATCGACAGCGTCTGTCGTCGTGTCAGGCGGTCGTGGCGTCGGTTCAGCTGATGCCTTCGCCCCACTTGAGGAACTCGCCGAGATCCTCGGCGGAAAGGTGGGCTGCTCGAGGGCAGTCACCAACAACGGATGGCGTAGCCATGCGGACCAGGTCGGTCAAACCGGTACCCGGATAGCACCAGAAATTTATATCGCTTGCGGAATTTCAGGAGCGATCCAACATTGGGTCGGCGCGATGGCATCGAAGAATATTTTGGCAATCAACATTGACCCCGAGGCAAACATGGTTACCAAAGCCGGATACGCAGTCCTCGGCGATCTTCACGAAGTGGTTCCGGCGGTCGTCGAGGAAATAAAGAAACGACGGGGAATCGCCTGACAAGTGTCAGACCAAGTGGCGCCCTAACTCCCTACACGTTTCAATCAAGCGACTCTCCAACGCTTTCTTCTCATCTTCTTTTGGAAACCGGTACGCAGGACCATGCACATGGAGGGTTGCTGCAACCTCGCCCGTCTTCCCATACACAGGAGCAGCGACCGAATTCAGACCCTCTGCAAATTCCTCAAATCCCCAAACGCAACCATCACGCCGCACCTTGTCGAGGCGAGCTCGTATCTCGGACGGATCCGAGACACTCTTCGCAGAAGTTGTCGCGAGGTCGCCCATCAAATAGTGATCCAACGCACCCTCAGAGAAATGACTCAGAACAACCAAGCCGGACGGCACTAGATGCAACGGAGCGTATTCGCCTGTCCAACTCCTCACCTGAACTGCAGCGTCGGGCTCAACATGGTCTGCGTAGAAGATCTGGTCACCCTCTAGTAATCCGATCCCAGACGTTTCCTCAACCTCGATCGCCAGACGCGCCAGGTAGGGGTAGGCCAGGGCAGTTATATTTTTCCCCCCAGGGACATCAGTAATGACCCGAGAAAGCCCCTCTCCAATTTCATACATCCCCCGGACACCATCCTGTTTGACGGCGTCTTCCTCTTCTAGAGCCGCCAACAGACGCGCCACCGTGCTCTTCGGCAAATCGACCGACTTGGAAACTTCGGTGACACCCATAGGGGTTTCCGCCAACGCTCTTAAAATTGCGAATGCCCGTTTGACGGATTGAACACCAGCCATCTCAGCTCAGTACTTTTCTGTGCCACATTGTGGAACAGCATTCCAGACTTGCCTCTCCAGCGCCAATCTAACGCCGACCGGACCCGGCAACCCGGTCAACATATGGCGACACGAGAAGGGTTTACCCGGCGGCCTTGCCTTCTACACTCATGACAGTGGCTTAGGTGGCCTTAGCCACATTTGGAGACCAGATGAAACGACAAAAAGAGCACTCGCAGCCGTTACCACGCCTCGAGACACCTCTGATTCGGGAAAACGGTCAACTTCGTCCAGCAAGCTGGGACGAAGCATTGAATCTTGCAGCTAGCGGCCTTCAGAAAATACTGGAAACCGATGGACCCGAGGCCTTAGGTCTCTTTAGCTGCTCAAAGAGCACAAACGAGATGAACTATGCGGCCCAGAAGTTTATGAGAGCCGCGGTCGGCTCCAACAACATTGACTCCTGTAATAGAACTTGACATGCTCCCAGCGTCGTCGGTCTGGCGACAGTATTCGGATTAGGTGGTGGAACCTCTTCCTACCAGGAAGTACAGGAAACTGATTTCGTTCTCCTGTGGGGCTCCAACGCACGTGAAGCTCATCCCATTTATTTCCACCACGTCCTCAAGGGACTCAAGGGCGGCGCCAAGATGCACGCTGTTGATCCCCGGCGCACGGCATCAGCTAAGTTCGCCGACGCTTGGCTCGGTTTAAACGTTGGCACAGACATAGCATTGGCCAACGCTGTGGCGCGCGAGATCATTGCTTGCGAGCTACACGACAAAGCATTTATCGAACATGCAACGACAGGCTTCGAGGAGTTTGCCGCCCACGTGCAGACCTACACCCTCGAATATGCTTCGTCGGTAACTGGCGTCCCCGCCGAGGCAATCCAGGCTCTGGCCCACAGCTACGCAAATGCCCCAACCGCCCAGATACTTTGGACCCTTGGTATAACTGAACACCACAACGGCGTCGATAATGTTCTCTCGCTCTGCAACCTTGCTCTTCTGACAGGACACGTAGGACGCTGGGGATCCGGTCTCGTGCCTCTACGTGGCCAAAATAACGTCCAGGGTGGCGGAGACATGGGCGCCCTACCAAACAAACTCCCGGGCTTTCAAGACATCACCGATGACACCGTTAGGGGGATGTTTTCCGATACCTATGGCGTCGAACTCAATCCCCAGCCAGGGCTTCATCTAACTCTGATGTTCGAAGCAATGGCCAACGGATCCCTGAAAGGCCTCTATGTAATAGGCGAGAATCCGGCTGACTCCGAAGCTGACGTCAGTCATTCACGGAAATTGCTAGCTGAGCTGGATCTGCTAATCGTCCAAGATATCTTCCTTACCAGGACCGCCGAACTCGCCGATATCGTCCTACCCGCAACCGTTGCATGGGCTGAGTCCGAAGGTACCGTCACATCAAGCGAACGCCGCGTGCAGCGTGTAAGAGCAGCAGTCGACGCTCCGGTGGGAACACGAGATGACCACACCATCATTGGTCAGATTGCAAAGCTCCTCGGAGCGAAGTGGGTGGCCGACACCCCCGAAGCCTTGTGGAACGAGTTGCGTTCACTCTCACCAATGCACTCAGGAATGAGCTATGACCGTTTAGAGGAAAACGAGGGTCTCCAATGGCCTTGCACCGACCTCAATCATCCAGGGACCCCATTTCTTCACGGCTGGCTCTGGGAAGACGATCTAGGAGGAAGAGATAGAGCGCCATTTTCCGTCACGGAGCACGAAGGCCCCAAGGAACAGCTGACCGAGGAGTTCCCGATTCGTCTCACCACCGGGCGCGCTTTGGATTCCTACAACACAGGAGTCCAGTCGCGCGGCTACCAGTCGCCGATCAGGTCTGGGCTCGAACTAGAAATTAGCCACTTGGACGCTGAAGCGCTGAACCTTGCCCAAGGCGAACTGGTCCGTGTTTCCTCCCCGCGGGGTAGCGTCGAAATGGAGGTTGACATTAAATCCGACCAGGCTGCAGGTCTGGCATTCACCACGTTTCACTTTCCGGAATTAATCGACCTGAACCTCCTAACCAACGACGACTGGGACCCCAAGAGCGGTACTGCTGAATTCAAGGCGGCAGCGATCCGAATAGACAAACTCACTTCAGGCATGCCCCGTGTCTGACCTGAAATACACGGATTCGGATCCCGATTCGCATGAACGGGACGCTATTGACGCTTTCGTCACCGATCCTCCCGTAAGGCATGAGGGGGAGCGCTGGGTTGTCAGTGGTTTAGATCGGTCTCACGACTCGCGTCATTTACTCTTACCGGGCCTCCATTTGCTGCAAAACCTTAAAGGGTGGATATCGCCTGGTGGCCTAAACTATCTCGCCGAAAGACTACAAATTCCCGCTGCAGAGGCCTACGGAGTCGCTTCCTTCTACGACCTTTTCCAACTAGAAGAGCCGGAGGAAGGACCCCTCCATCACGTTTGCGTAGATCCGGTTTGCGCAATGGGCGGGTCGGCGTCCTACATCGAGGAGCTTCGCTCGAACGGCAGCCGCGTGCATGAAAGCCCTTGCCTCGGTCAATGTGAACGACCTCCAGGCATATTCGTCCAAATAAAGGGCGACAGCAACCAGGACCTCACAGCCACGACAAATCTTGAGCCCCAGTTCAATTCCACTACTTCAAATCGGCTCCTCCGTCGTTTCGGAACCAGCCAGCCAGTGGATTTAAATTCATACAAAGAGCACGGCGGATATCAAGCCCTCGGAACCGCCATCGAGTTGGGTGGCGATCGCGTCATCGAAATGCTCGTTGAATCTGGCTTAACAGGACGAGGCGGCGCTGCATTCCCGACTGGGATCAAGTGGCAATCGGTAGCTGACCATCAGAGCGCCCCGAAATACGTCGTCGCTAACGCCGATGAGAGCGAGCCCGGCACCTTCAAAGACAGAATGATCTTGGAGAACGACTCGTTCGCTTTGATCGAAGCTATGACCATTGCCGGCCTTTCCACAGGCTGCGAAAAGGGCTGGATTTATATTCGCGGCGAATACGCCACCGCTGCGCAACGCCTGAGCGAGGCAATCGCTGAGGCCTATTCAGCGCAACTTTTAGGAACCGGAATCCAAGGAACAAGCGTCACATTCGATCTGGAAATCCGACAAGGAGCTGGCGCATACATCTGTGGCGAAGAGACCTCTCTGTTTAACTCAATTGAGGGTTTTCGGGGTGAACCTAGAAGCAAACCGCCGTACCCCACCGACAAAGGGCTCTTCGGTCGACCGACAATTGTCAACAACCCAGAGACCTTTCTGAACGTGATCGAAATTCTGAATAACGGAGTGGACTACTACCAGTCGGCTGGTACACCAGATTCACCCGGCACAAAGCTCTTTTGTCTTTCAGGTGACATAGCAAGGCCTGGTCTTTACGAAGCTGGCTTTGGGATCACGTTGAGAGATTTGCTTTCAGACGCCGGTGGCGTCGACGGAGACCTCCAAGCCGTTCTTCTCGGAGGTGCTGCTGGATGTTTTGTTGGTCCCGAGGAACTAGACCTTCCACTCACCTTTGAGGACACGAAGGCCAACGACTTGACGCTGGGTTCAGGAGCAGTAATGGTCTTTTCAACCAAGGTGAACGTACCTGACGTTCTTGGCCGTTTGGCGGAATTCTTCCGCGACGAGTCCTGTGGACAATGCGTGCCGTGCAGGATAGGGACAGTTCGACAACACGAAGTTCTGCTACAAATTGGCGACGGTAAGGCGAACAAAGACCAGCTTTCCCTGCTGCACGACATAGATACTGTTATGACCGACGCTTCGATCTGTGGCCTTGGCCAAACAGCGGCTTCAGCTGTCCGGTCTGCAATAACGCTGGGCCTGCTGGGAGAGACTCGATCATGAGTGATTCGTTGCTAACCGAAGTCACTGTCTCCATCAACGGCGCAACAGTCAACGTGGCTCCTGGCACCACCATCCTTGAGGCTGCTGGGGTCGCGGGTGTTGAGATACCAACGTTGTGCTGGGCCTCCAATCTCACACCAGCAAACGCTTGTCGCCTCTGTGTAGTTGAAATGGAGGGGTCTCGGACTCTCGTGCCTGCATGTTCGCGAGCGTGTGAGCAAGGAGCAGTAATCCACACGGAGAGCGAACGGATCGCCGTGAACCGCAAAATGGTCCTTGAATTCCTTGATACCACCAACGACTTGACGCAAAGCCCCGAACTCCAAGAGTTGATCACTCGGTACGAAGCCGATTCCTCTCGATATACGGAGCCGAGCCGGATGCAGGACGAGATCAAGGTTGAAGATGACCTCTTTGTAAGGGCATACGACCGTTGTGTGCTCTGTTACAAGTGTGTCGACGCCTGCGGTGATGACGCTCAATTCACCTTCGCCATTTCAATGGCTGGCCGCGGTTTCGATACCCGTGTCTCTACCGAGTTCGAGACACCACTCCCAGAGTCAGCATGTGTCTACTGCGGTAATTGTGTTGGCGTCTGCCCCACTAATGCGCTGCAGTTCAAGAAAGAATTCGACCTACGCGAGGCTGGCCAATGGCAACCGGAGCACCAAACGACCACTGAAACGATCTGCTCTTATTGCGGGGTCGGCTGCACCCTCGAGCTTCACACGCAAGATAACGAGATATATAAAGTGACCTCTCCGGCCGACCATTCCGTCACGTCCGGGCACCTATGCATCAAGGGGCGATTTGGTTGGCAATACGTGCAGCCACCGACTCGACGGCCGTCAACGCCCGATATCTCTTCCTGAGGTTTCGTCTCGCCGAGGCAACCGCCATACTTAGCCCTTCCATCAGCCCTACCGCTGCCGACGGGAGCCGAGTGACTAAATCGAGTCGATCCTTAACCGCCTGGTCGCTGTTCTTGGGGATCGCGTTACTCCAAGCAGGTGTTGGGCTTCAACGGCCCCTCCTGGGCCTACGCGCAGAGGATGCTGGCTTCGGCGCTCTTATTGCTTCACTGGTCATGACCGCCTACTACGCCGGGTTCATTTTGGGTACTCGATACACCGGAAAGTTACTGTCAGAGGTCGGACACATTCGCACTTTCGCCGGTCTGGCGTCAACCGCATCAAGCATTGTTCTTTTTCAGGGTTTGTGGGTCAACCCGGTCGCGTGGGGCGTTTGTCGTCTGGTCTTTGGGTTCTGTGTTGCCGCCCTTTACGTCGTCGCTGAATCATGGTTAAACGACGTCGCTACCAATGAAAACCGCGGGCGGTTGCTGAGCTCCTACATGGTCTTAGCTGTGGGCGCCACAATGGTCGGACAGTACTCAGTGGGTCTTTCAAGTACCGCGGGATTCACACTATTTGCGGTTGCTTCGGTGTTGGTCTCCATGTCTTTGGTACCCATTGCATTGTCAAGTCGGTCTTCGGCTCCCACCTCAATTCCTGAACCGATGACCTTTCGAACCCTCTATTCCATCGTCCCGACTGGGCTTGTTGTTTGTTGTCTTACGGGCATGATGATCGGCTCGCTAGTCGGAATTGGGCCGATCTATGGCGCCTACCAAGGTTGGAGTGCTCTACAAATAGCCAACTTCGTGGGAGCTCCCCTCGTTGGATCTTTGATACTCCAGATACCGTTGGGTAGATTGTCAGACCGCGTTCCTCGTCGTGGCGTCATGACCGTCGCCTCAGCGGGAGCCGCTTCGCTCTGTTTCGTCCTTACCTTCCTAAACGGGACCGACGGTCTGTCTCTCCTTTGCCTTGTCTTAATGGGCGGCCTTGCGTATCCCACCTATTCCATGTCGGTTGCTTATACCAATGATTGGGTCAACGCCGAGCAAAGAATCGCTGCAGCAGCACTTCTGGTACGAGTTCACGGAATTGGTTCGCTAATCGGTCCGTTGGCGACGGGCCTGATTTTGACTCGGTCTGTGAAAAGCTTTTTCTATTTTCCGTTTTGTGTGCTTCTTGTCTTGACGCTCTACCTCCTGTACCGCATCTGCACCCATGACGCCCCGACTGTAGATGAGCAGAGTAAATTTCAACCGTTTCCGTTACGGGCCTCACGAATGGTTGCGTCAATGATGTACCGACGGCGCCCCTAATTCATCAAACTCACGTGGAGTAGTACTCAGGCCCCAATGGAGGCAATGGAGTATTGCCAAGAATCAGATCTGCGGCCTTCTCCGCCACCATCATCGTAGGGGCATAGATATTTCCGTTGGTAATCAACGGAAGCACGGATGCGTCAACGACCCGTAACCCGTCGACTCCGTAAACTTCCATACTTTGCGGATCGACAACTGCGGCGACATCAGATCCCATCTTTGCGGTGCCGCATGGATGCAGAGCTGTTTCGGCATCTCGTTTAACCCAATCCAAGATTTCCTCGTCAGAATTCACACGACCGCCCGGCGAAAGTTCGCCACCGGTAATTCCATCGAACGCAGCCTGGTTCAAAACCTCTCTTGCCGCCCTTACTGCCTCGACCCAGTCTCGTCTATCTCTCGCCGTGTCAAGGTAGTTGAAATGAATCGCCGGCTTATCGAATGGGTCCGCTGATCTTATTCGGACAGATCCTCGAGACTCGGCATTCATTGGACCTACATGCATCTGATAGCCATGGGAGGCTTCGGCTACGGAGCCGTCGTATCGCACAGCCAAGGGTAGAAAGTGGATCATTACGTTCGGATAGTCCGCATCTGATCGTGTTCGAATGAATCCACCGGCTTCAAAGTGGTTGGTGGCCGCGGGTCCGCGCCGAAAGAGCCATTGCAAGCCGATCCATGGTCTACGCCAAAGCGCGAGATTCGGTTGTTGTGTGATTGGCTTAAGCGCTGAATGTTGGATGTAGACCTCGAGGTGATCTTGGAGGTTCTCCCCAACTCCCGGTAGATCAACTAAGACTGGAGTCTGCGCTTTTTCCAACACTTCCCGCGGACCGATGCCACTGATCTGAAGTAGTTGAGGGGTATTGATTGCACCCGCACAGCAGATCACGTTGTTGGATTTGTAGCGTTTCGTTCGGCGGCCACCACCCAGGACAGTCCGTTCTACCGCCTCGACGCCAACCACACGATTCGCGTCGACCAGCACACGTGTTGTGTGGGTGCGGGTCTTTATCTTCAAATTCGGACGACCCATTACCGGGTGGAGGTAAGCCCGAGCTGCGCTCAGGCGCCGACCGCGAAAGACGTTTCGATCGAAGGCTGCAAACCCTTCTTGTCGATAGCCGTTGACGTCGGTTGTAAGCGAATACCCCGCTTCTTGGCAGGCGGCAAAGAACGCATCGAAAAGGGGTCCTTCTGCTGGTCCTCGTTCTAATTTGAGCGGTCCAGAGTCTCCTCGCCACTCGTCGGCGCCCGTTAAACAGTTTTCCATCTTCTTGAAGTAGGGGAGCGTATGAGAGTAATCCCAAGTTTCCATTCCTGGCTCTTCGCCCCAGCGCTCCATGTCCAAGGGATTTCCGCGTTGGAAAATCATGCCGTTAATGCTTGAACTACCGCCGAGCACCTTCCCTCTCGCGTGGTACACCTTGCGGCCACCTAACCCGGCCTCTGGTTCACTTTGATACATCCAGTCGTAGAAGCGGGACCCAAGCGGAAACGAGAACCCAGCTGGCATATGGATGAAGGCGTCCCAGATGTAATCAGGACGACCAGCTTCCAAGACGAGAACGTTGATCGACCCGTCCTCGCTGAGCCGGTTTGCCAATGCACAGCCGGCAGAACCGCCCCCGACGATCACATAGTCATAAATGTCATCGTCACAAAGATCAGCTTCTGTCACCACGACATCCTCCGTCGCTCAGGACTTCGTTCGCAGCGTATCCTCGCTGTCGTGGTGAGATGGTTTAACGTCCCGTGATTGGTGCATTGTTCGGTGTCGGAGCGGCCTTACTTATCGGGTTCTCAGACTTGTTTGGTCGTCGGGTAGCGCTTCAGTCGAGCGCGATCACGAGCGCGAGCAGCATGCAAGTCTTTGGTGCTGCCGCCGTCCTTCTCTCTTTAATTGCATGGCCTGGCGGTTTCAGTCCCCAAGATTTGACCTTGGGGGCGATTTCGGGCGCCGGATTTGCTGTCGGGCTGTGCTGCTACTACTTGGGACTAACCCGCGCGAGCTCCGCGATTGTTGCCCCGTTGGCTGCTGTTCTTGCAACATTGGTGCCTTTCGGCTGGGCGATAATGCGTGAGGTTGAAATTTCGGCCGTGTCCCTTATCGGTGTGGTCCTGGCCTTAATGGGTCTCGTTGCAGTGACAGCAGATCGCCAACGCAGGGGGTCCACCATAGCTGGAATCAAGTGGGGCTTACTTTCGGGTTTAGGGTACGGCGTCGGGCAAGCTGTATTGCTCGATGTCGCTTCGACTTCAGGGCCTATCGCTATAGCTGGCCAACGAGTCATAGCAGTTGCCTTGATGCTTCCTTTGGCTGTCTTAACGAAGAATCGGACCGTTGCCCCGCGAGGTTCCAGGACTGTCGGCGTAGCCGCTGGAATCTGCGCGGGTGGAGCGAGTATCGCGTTCTTTCAAGGTTTACGCTTTGACCCGCTTGCCACCGTGATAGGGATTTCACTGTTTCCTGTATTCACCGTCCTTGTCGGGCGACTGCAGTATGACGACGCGATAGAGAAACGCCAGATTGTTGGGATCATTCTTGCTGTCATTGGGACCGTTTGCGTTGTCGCCGGTTAATTAGCCGATCTCGTCCGGCTCTTCAGCTTTCCGCCTCTCAACGTATGCACACATGGCGTGGTCCGCTGCTTCGTCCAACGGAGGTGCTTGGTAGTCGCTGAGCATCTGCTTCCAAGCCGTATTAGCGCGTTGAGCCGCGCTCAACCCGCCTTCCTCAGACCACTGTTCGTAGCTATTGCTGTCGGCGAGCGTCGATCTATAAAAGGCACTCTCAAAATTTTCCAATGTGTGGCCATTGCCCAAAAAGTGAACGCCATGGGGGTTAGTCCTGAATGCTTCCATCGCTTGGCCATTGGACGTCATGTCGACACCATCGGCATACACCGCCATCATTCCCAACTGGTCAGCATCGAGTAACAACTTCTCGTAGCTGAGGGCGAGGCCACCTTCAACCCAACCAGCAGCATGAAGAACGAAATGAACCCCAGCCTGCATTGTGGGAAGCAATGTAGATAGCGATTCGTAGGCAGCTTGAGCATCGGGGCCTTTGGACGCGGTCAACATTCCCCCGGAACGAAAGGGAACTCCAACTCGTCTGGCCAATGCAGCCATCACATAGATGGCTAAACCGCCCTCCGGTGTTCCGAAGGTTGGTGCCCCTGTTGCCATCGACATCGAAGAAGCAAAAGTGCCGAAGATTACCGGCGCACCCGGCCGGACTAGCTGACAAAACGCCATTCCTGACAGTGCCTCTGCAAGGGCCTGAGCTGCGAGACCAGCGACAGTGACAGGCGACATTGCCCCGGCGAGGATGAAGGGGGAAATAATGCAGGCCTGGTTGTTCTTCGCGTAAACCTCGGCCGCTCCTAACATCGTCGAGTCCCAGCGCAACGGGGAAGAAGCGTTAATCAGGTTCGTAAGTACAGTTCTCTCCTCAAGGTCACCGCCAAATGCAAGACGGCACAACTCGATTGAGTCTGCGGCACGCTGCGGGGCCGTCACCGATCCCATCAAAGGCTTGTCGCTGTACTTCAAGTGAGAATAAACCATGTCCAAATGTCGCTTGTTGACAGGCACATCCACCGGCTCGACAACAGTGCCTCCACTGTGGTGGAGGTGGGGGAGTTGGTACGTCAGTTTTACGACGTTTTCAAAATCCTTCAGTGTCGCGTACCGTCGCCCATCATCAAGATCCGTGATAAACGGTGACCCATAATTGGGAGAAAACACCGTGTTGTTGCCTCCGATCTCTACGGAACGGTTGGCATTTCGTGCATGCTGGGTAAAGCTTGCCGGCGCAGTTTCTTGGACTAGCTGCCGACATAGACCTCGCGGGAACTTGACCAGGTCGCCTTCGACCTCGGCCCCGGCTGAGCGCCACATCTCTAGGGCGACAGGGAAATCCTGGAATGCGATACCAATTTCACTCAAGATAGTTTCGGCATTTTCCTCAATCTGACTGAGGCCCCCCTCATCGAGAACTTCCACTGGGGGGAGTCTCCGTTCGAGGAATGGTTTCGACACATCCGACTGCGCGGCTCGCGCTGCGTGTCGCGCTGACCTACCACCTGACCGACGGGTAGCCACCTTAGGTTCCCTTCCGCTGTGAACGGCGCTTTCGGCGCGCGCCTGCAGGATTAGACGTTAGAGGACGTTCAGGCATTTGGACTATTTTTTGGAGATTCGGGTAGGCAGCACTGGAGTGTGGAAAGCTCATCGCGTCAACAAACAGAGCTTGAAATCGTTCCTCGGTAGCTGTTTCGATCTTTTCTATCCCCTTCACGAGGTCCTCGACGACACTACGTTCGTGGTTCGATAGCAGGAGCCTGGCCGCGCCACTCCCGGCCGCATTACCGACAGCGCGGACATCGTCAAGTGGGCAATCAGGAATCAACCCGAGCACCATCGCATACATAGGGTCAATATGGGCACCGAAGGCGCCGGCAAGGCGGATTTCGTCTGGTGCTGTGCAGCCGGCGTGTTCCAACAAGAGATCTATTCCCGCACGCAATGCGGCCTTAGCAAGCTGAATCGCTCGGATATCTGGCTGGGAGATGACTATCGAGCTCCCCTCCCGGTCATCCGTACCCTCGGCCCGGTGCAACACGTAGGAAAATGTTCGACCGTCTGAGATCACACGATCGCTTGTGCTTCGACTATCAAGGATCACCCCTTCGGCCGTCATAAGACCGCACAAGAAAAGCTCACCCACCGCTTCGATAATCCCGGATCCACAAATGCCGGTTACTCCCGGGCTCTTCACCAATGCCGAGAACCCTGAATCAGACGACCATAACTCTGACCCGATAATTTTGATCTCAGGCTCAAAGGTGTCTCTGTTGATACGGACGCGCTCTATGGCTCCTGGTGTTGCTCTTTGTCCGTGCGTGATTTGCGCGCCCTCGAAGGCGGGACCCGTGGGGCTGGAGGCTGCGTACAGCTGATTGTCGTTGCCGAAAACAATTTCGGCGTTAGTCCCCACGTCAACGAGAAGTTGACGTTTGCTGGACTTGTGTGGGGCCTCCGCAAGAACTGCGGCGGCGGCGTCAGCGCCTACGTGCCCGGCGATGCACGGCGGCAGGTACACCGATGCTTTAGACCCAGGCAGACCGAGACTTGCAGCCGGGACGACAACTGAACGATCAGTCGCCAAGTTGAACGGCATTTGGCCAAGCGGGACAACGTCAAACCCTAGAAATGAATGATGCATCACAGGGTTGCCTACTAACACGATCTCCGTCACATCTTCGGCGGATCTTTCGGCGTCTTCCAACAAAGTGTCGATGAGCTCGGCGACAGCCTCGCGGGCCAAGCCGGTCAATTCCTCTTTGCCGTCAGGATTCATCATTACGTAACTGACTCGGCTCATCAGATCTTCCCCCAGCCGAATTTGGGGGTTCATTAGCCCACTACTAGCGAGAACCTCTCCACTGCTCAGCTCCATGAGGTGGGCAGCCACTGTTGTCGAACCCAGATCGATAGCGACACCCAAGTTGTCAACGTGGACACCCTCCCGTACCGAGTGCACCGTCGTCGAACCGAGAGTCCGCCTGAGGTAGAGCGTTACGGTCTCATCGGATGCACCAACGATTCGCTCCAATTCTTCCAACACGCCGGCGTCGTAAGTGTCAGGCACAAATTGCCATTCCTGCTGGCAGGCCATGTTGATCGCTTCTTTGATACCAACCGATTTGGTTTGAGCAGCGCTGACAGAGACGACACGAAGAGTGCTCACAGGGTCAAGTGCCAGCCCGTCTAGGCTGATCTCCTTTCGAATAATCGGGGCGTGCAGCTGACTTTCCGGAGGTACATCTACAACTAAGGGGCCGTATATCTTCGCTTGACAGCCGAGTCGCCAGCCGTCTGGTACCAAGCGTCGACCTTGATACTCCCGTTCGGTGGTACCAACGCCACTGAGGTGCTGAGGTTCAGACCGGAGAGCCCATTTAGAGAAATCCCCAAACGACGGGTTAATCTGACATCTTCCACACACTCCGCGACCTCCGCACACGCTGTCTAGGTCGACCTGAGTCGCTCGGGCAACGTCCAATATTGACGCTCCGTCCGCCGCCTGGGCTTCTAGGCCCGATGGCATGAAGACAATGCGGTGAACGTTCGACATGCTCGCCTCAGGTGGTTGCGGCCGAACCGCCGCGTCGGCGATTTCGACGAGCTCCCCTGGCGGAGCTAGCAACGTTCGAATCTCGATGTTCTGCAATCCAAGCCCCACAGTTGAGGTCATTACCCATCAACACATCTGCGCCCATAACCGCTGCTTTGACTTCATCGTGAAGAGGATTCATGATCGCCGAGGTCATACCCGCCCCAATGGCCATCGACAGAAATGTTCCGGTTACGACGTGGCGATTTGGAAGCCCGAAGCTCACATTCGAAGCGCCACATGTTGTGTTGACGCCTAGTTCCTCTCGAAGTCGTCGGACTAAGTGAAAGACTTGTCGACCTGCGTTACCCATTGCGCCTATCGGCATCACTAAGGGGTCGACCACCACATCTGCGATTGCGATGCCATGATCTTGGGCCGTGTGGACAATTTTTTTTGCGACTTCGAATCGCACGTCTGGGTCTTCGCTAATGCCCGTTTCGTCGTTGGAGATAGCTACGACCGCAGCTCCGCTTTTAGCCACTAGGGGCAAGACTCGATCCAATACTTCTTGTTCGCCCGTGACTGAGTTGATTAGAGGCTTCCCTTCGTAGGCAGCTATGCCCGCCTCCAAGGCCTCAATAATCGAGGAATCAATGGAGAGCGGAACATCAGTCACAGATTGAACTAATCGGATTGCTTCCGCCAACAAGGCAGGTTCGTCCGCAAGCGGAATGCCGGCATTGACATCAAGCATCTGCGCTCCTGCGCGTACTTGAGCGAGAGCATCTGATTCAACACGTGAAAAATCACCGTTCTTCATTTCTTCCGCCAAAAGCTTTCGCCCGGTCGGGTTGATTCTTTCGCCAATCATCACAAACGGGCGATCAAAACCGATAACCACCTCTTTGGTGGCTGAACTAATCACTGTATCTGCCATCAAACTCTCCGCTTCGGCGACATCAATTAGGTGGTCTGGTCAAAGACCCTGTGATCTTGGTGCCCAGCAGCGTTGCCTCTCTTGAATCCACCGTTCTTGACAAGTTGCTCAAGCAATTCGCCATCATGTTGGGCTTCGAGTTCCGCTGCGCGAGCCTCCACCTGGGCAGCGAGATCTTCTTCTAGCTCTTCTTCTTGGCGAATCCATTCGCCAACATAGGCTGTTGTTTCCGTTAAGCCGGCAACGCTCGCCGCCTGGTCTATGGCGTTCTGGAAGCGCTCGGACAGGACAGCCGTTTCGCGGTCACCGCCTCGGAGGGCCACTACTTGTGCCGGGATGTCCCTCCACGAGATGACAGCGAACGACGCAGCGCGGCGTCGAGTCATTGGTTTATCGCCACTGGCACTGGAGGTTGTACATCTCGATTGCCCTTAGATTGGGACGCCTTCAAAACAGATGTCTCAAGCTGACCCCATCCAGTGAAAATCGTCCGCAACGGCAAACCAAGGCGACCGGCTGCCGCAGCCGCGGCCTCGCGGTATTCACGGGCGTTCTCCTGGGTTAGGTGGACGACCCGGCGGTAATTGTCGAAGTACACCCCGAAAAGCTCCGGGTGGTCGTCTATGCCTAGGGTCTTGAATATCAACCGGTCGAAATGTTTGGCGAGGTAATCAGTGAGATAGAAGGTCCCTGGTTCTTCCTCATGGAGTTCATCGAATCTTCCGGCCTCAAGGTAGAACTCATAACAATGGGCGCCCGGTAACCTCTCAATCTGAAATTCTGAACAGAGGCGGTCTATATCCCCACCTGTCCCACAGTCGGCGTACCCAAGCAGGACCTGATCAAATTCTGGTAAGGCTCGCTCCAAGCGTTCTCGTATGTGGCCACAAATACGCTCCGGACGGTTATGCAGCGAGGCTGGTAGGTACTCAACTTCAACGTTCTTGATTCCATTCACGGTCACCAAGGATTTCATCTCACGGGCCAAAGCTCCGCAAGCCAAAATCAGGACTGCTTGTTCACTCACGCTGTAGCCCGCTTTTTCTGGACCAAGTCCGTTGCTGTTTCAGCGGCGACAGCGGCGTCTCGGCAATATGCATCGGCACCGATCGCATCACCGAACTCTTGGTTCAGGGGAGCCCCACCGACTAACACGATGTAATCGTCCCTGAGTCCCTGTTCGACCAGCGTGTCAATAACCACCTTCATGTAGGGCATCGTGGTGGTGAGGAGAGCCGACATCCCAAGGATGTCCGGTTGATGTTCGTCCAGAGCCGCTAAGTATTCTTCAACGTCAGTGTTGATCCCGAGGTCGATGACCTCAAAGCCGGCGCCCTCGAGCATCATGGCTACAAGATTCTTGCCGATGTCATGAATATCGCCTTTGACTGTCCCTAGGACGACTTTCCCTACTGGTTCGGCCCCTGTCTCAGCCAAAAGAGGTCGCAGTATTGCCATTCCGGCCTTCATCGCGTTCGCAGCGAGAAGAACTTCGGGAACGAAAAGGATCCCGTCTCGGAAATCGATTCCAACTATCCGCATGCCCTCTACGAGTGCTTCACCGAGCACGCGGTCCGCCGGCCAGCCGCGGGTGAGAAGTATCTCGGTTCCTTCGACGATCTCATCGGCCATTCCGTCGTAGAGGTCGTCATGCATTTGTGCGGTCAGATCTTCATCGTTAAGGGCTGAGAGATCGATTTCTTGTTCGTCCTCGGGTTCCTCAGACATCACCACACCCCGAGCCGGGCGGCCGTAACGAGTCAGCCCCTAGGTCAAACCACATTGTGGAACAGTACCGCATCATGGATCATTGTAGAGCCAAGACAACCTCTAGGATCGTCTCGACACAAGTTGTCTTATCCAGCATTTCAGTCGCGCCGGTCTGGCGCGGTGTGAACTCAACCTGACCTTTACCGAGACTTCGGCCCCCAATGGTCAGCCGATACGGAACTCCTATCAACTCCGCATCAGCGAATTTCACTCCTGGACGCGCTACTCGATCATCAACCAAGACATCTAGGCCAGCTTGAGTGAAGGCCGCTTCGGCCTCATTAGCTAAGGCCATTGCCTCAGAATCACCCAAATCCAGAATGGTTACCAGCACGTGGTATGGCGCCACTGCCAAGGGCCAGCACAACCCAGCATCATCGTGATGGTTCTCTGCTATCGCAGCGACGGCTCGTCCAATTCCTATGCCGTAGCTACCCATTGTTGGAACCTGAGCTTTGCCGTCGGCGTCAAGAACCGAAATTCCCATTGCTTCCGCGTATTTGCGACCGAGCTTGAAAATGTGGCCAGCTTCGATACAGCGCACAATTTCCAAAACGGCGCCGCAGTCGACACAAGCCTCGCCACTCTGTACTTCTCTGATATCAACCCAGGCGTCAACAGAGATGTCCCGTTCCACCGACACTTCTCGCAGGTGCCAATCATCCTCGTTGGCACCAGTCACCATGCCAATCCTGCCGTCCAGTGCTAAATCGGAAAACACCTTAAATTCTGTGACACCCACTGCCCCTAGACTTCCGGGGTTTGCCCCGAGCGAGGTGAATGTCTCTTCGCCCGTAGCAGGCCTGATCTCGACCGCCCCAGAAGCGTCTTGCAACTTCTGCAGGTTCAGCTGGTGGTCACCGCGAAGTAACGCCAATACGACCTCACCGTCCAACACCATGACCATCGTCTTTATCTGGTTAACGGCACTAGCTCCACCATCAATATCCTCAAGCTCCGCTATCGTCCGGACCCCCGGAGTGGGGAAGCGTTCAGCTGCATCAGCGCTCGACGATCTCTCCACAGCGTCCAATCTGGAAGTTCCTCGCTCAACGTTGGCGCGATAACCACAAGATCCGCACACCAACACGTCGTCTTCGCCGGCAGGTGAAGCGACCATGAACTCAACACTGGCCGATCCTCCCATGGCTCCTGATGAAGCCTGGACCGCCATCGCCGTGAGCCCTAACCGGTTAAAGATTCTTGTATATGCGTCATGGTGTGCGTCGAACGCTCGATCAAGGCCTTCGTCATCGAGATCAAAACTGTAGGAGTCTTTCATCGCGAACTCCCGAACGCGCAACAACCCACTTTTCGGCCGAGGCTCGTCCCGAAATTTCATTTGGATCTGATACCAGAGTTGGGGAAGTTCTTTGTAGGAGTGCAAAGAAGTCGCTATATGCGAGAAAACCTCTTCATGAGTCATCCCAAGCGCCAGGTCCGCACCCCCACGGTCTTGAAGCCGAAACATCTCGTCGCCCATGACGTCCCAACGGCCGCTCTGCTTCCATAAAGACGCTGGATGCATGGCAGGCAGCAAAAATTCTTGACCCCCTATGGCGTCAATCTCTTCCCGAACAACCTGCGCCACCTTTTCGTGGACACGTAAACCGAGGGGAAGCAAACTGTAATGTCCAGCATGTAACTGACGTATAAACCCACCTCTCACCAAAAGCTTATGGCTAGCAGCCTCGGCATCAGCCGGCGCGTCTCGAAGAGTAGGTATGAAAGCAGCAGACCAACGCATAACTCCACGATAGGACACCATCAGCAATTCTCTACGACGATTGCAAGCGCTTTCTTCGCCTCCTTTTGTAGCGGAATGAGTGAAAGCCAGCTACCATAGGTACCCGTTGGTCACACCGGAGACTTCGGTGGTGACGAACAGCACTTTGAACTAAGACGGCTAGTGCGTCAGTTGCATTAGCGAACGTACATTTCAATGTGCGGATAGGCCGGCCTTATGTGGCCCCACCGCCACATGCAACGGCGAGTCACGCAACATTTCGCGTAGATAAGAAGAACGAAGTGGTCGCATCTAATTCAACAATCGAATCTGAGGAGTCGAGCCCAAACAATGGGGCGTCGGTATCGCTCTTGGCGACAATGTCGTGGGAGCAAATAGAGGAACGCGCCCGACTAGAAGCTGATGGTGAGGCGCCCGCAGCAATGATCGCTGAACTCGAATCGGACCCCGTCCGTTGGCGGAATGTCCTCACGGACATGATCGAGGATGCCGAAGACACTCTCCAATCAATACGACGCCTTAAAGGGCCACAACGAAACCAGATCATCACGGACTTCGAGGCCGAATTCAGGTCCTTGACCGACGCTTTCGAACGGGCGACCGGCGAGCTTTACGACACCGAAGAAGCCGACGAAGGTGTGGACCTCATCCCGGACAATGCTGTAACCGAACCAGTAGCACTTCAGCTTTCGTGGACTTCAGGGAAGGTGATCGCCTGGGCTTCCGGCGCGTTCAACGAACCAGACTCCTCTGAAGCCGTACTCACTCGGCTAATCGATGCTGGAGCTCCCGAAAACGCTTGGGAGGACTACCGCAATATTGTTTTACCAACAGGCGTGGCTGCACCGGCACTAAGCGCTCAAGTGGGCGATATTCTCGGCTGGCTAGCAGCCTTAGCTACCCAACCTTGGGTAGAAAACGTCGAAACCGCGCCGCCAAATGAAGAAGATCTCGAATCCTCCGCTCTGCCAGAACCACCCACAGAAGGCGTCGACTCCGACAACGAAGCCAACGTCAACCAAATTGGTGCCAGCACCAGATGGCTCAGCCTCATCGCAGCGGCAGCGGTTGGCCTTGTCGCGCAAGGCCGGACGGTACCCAAGCTGCAACGAATTAGAAAACGCCGCAACAAGCGCAACAAGAACAACAAGGGCGAATTCATTGTTCAATGGACGCCAGGGATCATAAGCAAGCGCCGCCTCGAGGCATTCGCCAACTCGCTCCCGGGGTCCGTGACGGCAGCTGACCCGGGTCCAGACGCCCGTGCTGTTGTCCAATCAGCCCTAACTGGAATGGTCAACGCTATTGTCGCCAACGCTGCTGGAAGACTTGAAGTGCCGGCACCTCCACCCGATCCGAAAACGAAGAACGAAGTAGCGGAAACCTTTCTCGCCAACTTAAGTGGCAGGCCCTTTTCCGCTGCTGCCGACAACGGCTCAGATTTAGCTCGAAAACTTGAGCAATGGGCGCGACCAGTTACAGCGGTCGCCAAATATGCGTTGATTGTCCAACTTGACGAACCTGACGAGAGTGGCGCATGGCAGCTGAAGGTCCTGTCGCCAGGACCCGAGAACTCGATGGACCCAGTTGAGGTTGCAATGGTGAGTGGCTCCAATACTCGTCGCACCGAAGTAAAGGGTCAGTACACGCGACTGGAGCGTATGGTCCCTGCCTTGAAACGACCTGGCGGTCGCAGACAAGGCGAAGTGCTCCTCGACCAAGACGAAGCGTGGGAGTTGATGTCCAGCACAGGTCCAGCACTGGAATCAGCTGGATTCGACGTCCGAGTACCAGCGTTGTCTCGACGCCGACAAGTGGCACAGCTTCGACTTACCGCCGACGACGCCGACAGCATTGTCGGAGCACAGCAGCTAACAGCCGTCAGTTGGAGTGCCGTATTTGGCGAAGTCGAACTCACTGCAGCTGAGATTCAACAACTTGCAATGCAAAAAAAGCCTCTAGTTCAATCTCGCGGCAGATGGGTTGCCCTGGAACAAGCAGACCTCGTTGAAGCAGCCGAGGCGCTCGCCGAACGAGCAGACACGACTGAACTAACTGGGGCGCAGATGCTCCGCCACGCCCTTGGCCTTGAAGGTAGCGGTATCAGCGGGGGAGTGACCTTAGGAGGTAGCAGCTGGGCCAGTGACCTGCTTCATGCTGCCGCTGGCGTTGACTCCGACCCTGAAGTCCAACCAGACGGTTTCACTGGCGAGCTTCGCAGTTATCAAGCAGAGGCGGTTGGCTGGCTGCAATTTCTCGACGAGGCAGGATTAGGAGGGTGTCTCGCTCTGGACATGGGACTTGGTAAGACACCCACGATCTTGGCCCGCATTGGAGCCCAACCTGGTGCGGGACCTGCACTCGTTGTTGCTCCGCCTGCTGTTGTTGGCAACTGGGCAGCAGAAGCGAGACGCTTTACACCAGACATCAAAACCCTTGTCCATCACGGCCCGTCACGCGCTGACGGTTCAGACCTAAAGAGTGCGATACGGTCCGCAGACCTGGTCATCACAACTTATGGCACAGCCGTTCGCGATATCGACGACCTGTCATCGCTTCAGTGGGACCGAGTTGTCTTAGATGAAGCACAAGTAATCAAGAATCACCGAAGTGCTACTGCGAAAGAACTTCGAAAGCTGCAAGCCCGCAGCCGCTTAGCGTTGACCGGAACGCCGATCGAAAACGGTCTTGGAGACCTGTGGGCAATCATGGACTTCTGCAACCCTGGCTTAGTGGGTGGACGAACCTCGTTTATCGACCAGCTCAATCAAATCGGTGATGCTCAAGGGGCCGCTGAATCGGCGCTTCACACCCTGAACGGTGTTCTTGTATTCCGCAGAACAAAGGCAGAGCCGTTAATCGCCGCCGAGTTGCCGGATCGCATCGATGAACTCGCTCAATGCACAATGACCCCCGAGCAAATTGGCTTGTATCAGGCAGTGCTAGACAAGCTCGTCCGGGATACAGCCGAAAGCGAACACAACACCAGCCAACAAAAAGGGCTGGTTCTCGCTGCTATTACTGCCCTCAAACAAATATGTAACCACCCACTCAACTACGAGAAGGAACCTGACAACTTGGAGCTCGAAGGCCGAAGTGGCAAGCTCACCCGGCTGGAGGAAATCATTGATGCTGTTTTCGCAGCGGACGAAAGAATCCTGATTTTCACACACTTCGCCACTTGGGGCGAACGTCTCGCGAAATACCTCACCGAACGGACCGGTATCGACATCGAGTGTTATCACGGCGGTCTCGCCCGAGGCACACGCGACCGCCTAGTTGATACCTTCCAAAGCGGCGAAGGGGCTGGCGCCATGGTCCTTTCGTTAAAAGCTGGAGGAACAGGCCTGAACTTGACCGCAGCAAGTCATGTTGTGCTTTATGACCGATGGTGGAATCCAGCAGTTGAGGACCAGGCACGCGACCGTGTCTGGCGAATCGGACAGACCAAGACAGTGATTTGCCATCGCCTGGTGTGCCCGGGAACCGTTGACGAACGTGTAGAAGAAGTAGTTCAAGGAAAGAGGCGGATCGCCGACATGGTGCTTCCGAAATCAAGTTCTTTAGGTGACCTTGATGCAGAACAGTTACGTTCCGCTCTCGGGCTAGACCAAGAAGCCCTGCTCGCAGCTGACCCTGACGACATTTTCGAAGATACGACACAAGGCGCTAACCAGTGAGTAAACGACGTCGAAACTCGAGGATCCGTCGCCTAGGGGAAACCGGACCTAACTCTGAAACAGAAAAAGCTTCAAAGGAGTTCTGGCATGGTCCAAGCGGCCTGCCTGACGCTCCCTCAAAGATACAGATAACTGAAGATGCGGCTGCCGTCATTCGTAGTCTTGGTGAACCGCCGCTGACTGGTCAAGAAGAAGTCGCCGAACACTATTTCGATGCCGTCTACCAGCGGAGCGTCACTCTCGCATCTGCTCTTGCGGCAGCTGCAGAATTAGTGGGCGATGACGAAGACGACCCGGCCGTCTAAACAACGTCAGCTATCAGGATCGAAGCCGACAACTTTTCCGCGGTTGATGCTCACCCAATCCCGAGCTTCGAGGTAGGGCTTGAACGTTTCATAAATTGCTTGTTCATCAGTTGCTTGTTTCGGACGTTGTATTTCGTACAAGTGCGGAAATTCCATCCACGCGGTGACCGCATTCCACAACCGGAGTGCAGCGTCCCCTGTTGGCGGGTCTAATAGGACCGGACCAAAAAATGCTTGCCCGTCAGGGAAAAAGAGGGTCGGGACACCAAAGCCTCCGGTTCCCACGACACGATCGTGTTCCGTTTTAATCTCATCATGCGTAGATAGATCTTCTATTGACTGTTCGACGATCCCGGGATCAGCACCGATCTCTTCTAACAAGTGACGTGCTACATCGGGGTTGTGTGGCCGATGTCCATCGACATGCAGGGCTTTTCCTGCAACGGCGTACCATTTGTCGAGCAGATCCATATCCAGACGTCGCAACACGACTCCGATACGCATCATCGACCACCCGTAACTCCATTCGCGTTCCCAGGGGTGCTTCTTACCCTCTCGAAGGTTGATTTCTTCGAGGCTGAAGAATTTCCAGTTCACCTTCAAGTCGAGTTGGTCTCGGACATCTCGCATCCACAGGGACGTCTGATAGGCCCAGGGGCACATCACATCAAAGTGAAAATCGACTTCTGTGGGCGGAGAGTAGGTATCCATGACGTTCTGTCTTCCTCGTTGGGCGCAGTGATCAGCGTATTCCGATCATCGCCATACGTGCTCGATTTCCATATGGAAGCCGAAATTTGTAGCAATGTCTAAAAACGATCTCGGGCCACAACTTCTGAGACAAATCGCGCCTCAGACAAAGCGCCGGTGGGGGAGCGGCATCAATCAGCCTCGGCCATGTCTCAATAATTTGCCAGGCGTCGACCCAGTGCACTCCCCGGATTTGAAGGTTGTTTCACCATTGACGATGATCCGGTCATATCCCGCAGCGCGTTGCACCCGCCTCCACTCACCACCTGGCAGGTCGTACTCCACATCACCAATCCAGTTCGGGAGAATCTCGAGTTCCTCCATGTCGTAGACAAGCACATCGGCCGCAGCACCCTCTCGCAACGTGCCCCGGTCACGAAAGCCCGCTGCGTGAGCCGGAAGATTGGACAACCGGTAGTGAGCTTCTTCAAGGGTGACGACTCCTTCGTCGCGTACTAGCCATGTCAGGAAATCTGTTGTGTAGGCACCACCGGTAAAGAATTTGGTGTGCGCACCTCCATCAGAAACACCCGGTATCGCGTACGGGGATTCGGTCATCATCTCCGCCATGAATTCGGCATTCGACCCCTTATCAGGACCCAAAAACTCAACGTTCAGATCCCCACGCAACGACAGGTCAAGCATTACTTCGATGTGATGTTTCCCTTCGGTATCAGCAATTTCACCGACTGACTTACCCACGTACTCTTGTAGATCCGCTTGACGATTAACACCTTGAACCACCAAACTCCGCGGGTTGCCTCCAACGCCAGCCTGGATCACTTGCAGACGCTTGTCGGCCTCTTCGGCTTCCTCCATCAGGGCTTGCCGTAGCTCCGGATCTTGCATCTTTTCGATCTTTTCTTCTTTGGATCCGGTTGTTACCGCCCGCCATGCAGGTGAGGCGTCATAAAGGTTCCAATGTTCCAGGGTGAAGGCAAAGCCCGCCCGACCCGTGCCGCATTGAGCGTAGATCGGGAGGCCTTGTTCGCGGCATTTCTCGATCCAGCGCAGTGGCCTCCTGTGCACTTCAGGGTCCCGTCGAGCTGGGGCCACGACGTTGTGCAAGATTGGTCGCTGAGCTACACCCGCTAGGTCTTCAAGAAACGCTATATCGGCTCGAATATCACCGGTACCTTGCGTGATTTGAATAAAGCCTTCATCACGATCGGCCAAGACCTGTGCGAGGTTCAGAATATCCTCGTCGCACATAATGTCAGTAACCATTGGTGAGCCGTCAAAATCAGCTTGGACGCTATCGGGACCGAGTCGCTGGATAGAGAACCCGCACAATCCAGCGTCCATGCCTTCATGAAGGAGCCGCGCCATTTCCTTGCGCTCCACATCGGAGGCAGGGGTTCCGGCCTTAGCTTTCTCTAAACCCATTACATACGTCATCAGCGATGCCGTGGGCATGTACTGAATAACATTCACGCCCTTTGGAATTCGATCCAAGGAATCGAGGTACTCAGGAATAGTCTCCCAATCCCACTCCATGCCTTGTTTCATAGATTCGAAGGGAATTGCTTCCGTGCGCGTCATCGTCAACATCGAGCGCTCCCGAAAATCCGCAGCTACAGGAGCGAAGCCGAAGCCGCAGTTACCCAAAACCACTGACGTGACTCCGTGGTACCCGGAGATTGTGCACCACGGATCCCAACGAATCTGGGCGTCGTAATGAGTGTGTAAATCCACAAAACCAGGGGCAACAATCTTTCCAGTGGCATCAACCACTTCCTTAGCGACTCCGTCCGGACGCCCCCCGATCTTCGATATTCGGCCATCCTTTATCCATAGATCGCCCTGATAGCGAGGTACTCGAGTCCCATCAACGATGGTCCCTCCAGCGATGTGAATGTCGTACTCAGCCATACCTGCCCCCTTTGGTATGAGAACCGTCTATTAAGAAATTAGAAAGCCTCGTATTACAAGAGTAATCATCTGACAACATCTATGCGTGCAAACCAAATCAGTTCACTCCAGTCAAACCTTTGCAACAGCGGTGGGGGAGGTCTTGGCGTCACTCAAAGAGGGTGACGTCTTGAGTTATGGCGAAGTGGCCGAAGAGGCTGGCTACCCGCGAAGCGCCCGAGCAGTCGGCCAATTTCTGAAGGAAAACTCAGGCTTTCCCTGGTGGCGGATAGTGACTGCAAATGGGCGTCTAGTACCGGGCCACGAAGCGCTCCAAGCAGAGTTGTTGCGAGGTGAGGGCATCGAGGTGCATGACGGCCATATAACTGCAATGAAACGAAGGGCTCGTTAAAGCCACCTACGAACGCACTATTTAAATAAGATCGCTGTGTGGCCCGACCCAAGAAACCCAAAGCAGCTCCAAAACCCAAAAAACCCAAAGTGAACACGCTGCCTGAGCACGTCAGACTCGCTATCGAAGCAAAGCAGTCGAAAGGCGGAGGAAAACAAGCTGGCGACCGCGCGGCCGACCGCAACACTGGCTACGGCGGTGGAACGCCAAAGCGGACAGGTGGACGAGACCGTTAAAGCTTCACCTGCTTGGTCGTAACGGCAGCGGGGGAGATCGATCTCCCCACTGGAAACACGAAGCTCCACA
>Ga0114933_10001573_pt1 | contig 25272 bp, 18 predicted proteins | sample 4SBtaG_FD_89691 | JGI IMG/M metagenome (GOLD analysis project Ga0114933, IMG submission 89691) | Deep subsurface microbial communities from Kolumbo volcano to uncover new lineages of life (NeLLi) - 4SBTROV12_W25 metaG | ecosystem: Environmental > Aquatic > Marine > Volcanic | place: Kolumbo... | reverse complement strand
GTCGGATCCGTCCAGGCCAATCACTCGCCAGCTGCGCTGCAGCTCCAGGCCGCCCAGGTTGACCGGGGCGGAACCCGAGGTGGGGACCGTCTTGATCGCCGGACTCGAGAAGGTGTAGCTGGGCCAGACCGTGTCCGTCCAGGCCAGTGTGTACAGGTCGGCGACAGCGCTATCGGCCCAGGTGTAGCGGGTGTCGAACAGGCCCTTGGCGTCGATGCCTTGAATCCGGTTGGTAGACGGCAGGGCCGTTGTCGGCGACAGATCACCATTCTGGTAGACCTCGGTGTAGCCATCAGGGAAGGGGAAGAACTGGTTGCCCGCCACGTGCACCCGATGCATGAGATCGACGCTCACGTCGAAGGGCACGGCCATGCTGAAGAGGCCGTACTTGTTCAGCGGAGTGGCCTGGTTGTAGGTGTAGACATCACCAGCTTCGAACTCCTCGACCACCCGGCGGCCCATGTCCACCACGTAGACGTTGCCGTTGGGGCCGACGGCGATGCCCCGGGGGTCGACGAAGGGGTCGGTGGGATCCCCCTGGAAGGTGTTGCCCGGGTAGCCGTTGCCCCACTTGTCAAAGGTCTGCACCACCCGTTGTCCGCTGAGGCTGGTGCCCGTGGCGTAGACCACCTCTTGCTGGGCATGTCCGGGCAGGTCGTTCACGGCCACGCCCCACGGACCTTCGAGCCAGTTGGACCACTCGAGGGGCACGGCGGTGGTGCCATCGGACTTCACCAGGAAGCGCACGATCTTGTTGGCCCCCGCGTCGGCCACATAGGCCCAGGTGATGGGCGTGTGGCACCAGGACATGACGGCCACGTCCACCGGGTCGACCAGCAAGCTGGCGCCAAACGACTGGGGTGGATGGAGGCCTGCTGGCTCGGCCTTGATGGCCGTGAGTTGGGCCTGGGCGGGCGCTCCCAGCAGGAGCGTGGCGAGTCCGGTGGTGATCAGGGAGCGGCAGAGTGTCTTGGCGTTCATCGTTCGAGTCTCTTGGCAGGGCCGACCAGGAGGGCGCCTCCAGCAAGGTGGAGTCGACGCCTGACGCTCAGGCGAATGGGACGGCTTCACTCCCCTCCGCGCCGAAGTGGCCTGGGCACTGCCAGATAAAGTGTGGAAACCGCTTCTACAGTGAATCTCGTTGCCACCCCCTGGCCCTGGCATAGCCGCCGCAGACGGTAGAAGGGCTGTCACAGCCCACCAATGAGCGGGCGAGCGGGCTCCCCACCCCATCCTGAGTGAAGAGGTTGAATCGATGATTGATCCCTACAAGACAGGCCTGTCCACCTTGGTCGCCATTCTTGCCCTTGCCACCGGAGCCTCCGGTCAAATCAGCTCCCTCGATTGGAGCCTCTCTGGTTGCGCCGGCCTGCAAGGAGACTCTCTCGTGGTCTCCGCGCAGTTTGGCGGCTGCACCGTCTCCAACTCAAACGCCTCCTTCACCGCTGACCTCCAGGGCACCTACAACGCCACGGTGGACTGGACAGTCGCCCAGCCCGCTGTCTTCGGCTTCATCGCCATCACTGTGGATGGCTCCACAACCTACTCGGTGCCCGACGTGGCGGGCTGCGTCAACCCACCCTGCCAGGGCCAGACGATGGGCATCCCCATCGCCGTCGAGGCAGGCGATGTGGTCACTGTCCAGGTCAGTGTAAGCGGCGCCTTTGGGGGCAGCCTGAGCGCCACGGTCACAGGTTTCGACTTCACTCCCGACATCGGCATTCTCCCCGGGGGAGGCGCCCTCGACGCCTCTCTCCTGGGCGATGTCCTGGGAGTCGACGGCGCATCCCAGAGCGGCACGCCCATGGCCATCACCGGCGATCTCGACCAGGACGGCATCCATGACTACGCTGTGGGCGTCCCCGCTGAGAATCTCGTCCTCGTGCTCTCGGGAGTGGATCAACAGCTGCTCCACGCCCTGCCAGCCCCAGGCTTGGGTGGAGGCGAGAGCCTCGACTGCGTGGGCGACATCGACGGCGACGGTGTGGACGACCTGCTCGTGGGACGTCCGAACGCCAATGGGTTCCTCGGTCAAGTGGATTTGTGGTCCGGGGCCACCGGCCTGTTGCTGTTCACCCGCCCAGGCGAGGATAGCTTTGACGCCTTCGGCGAAGCGGTCTCTGCGGCAGGTGACATCGACGGCGACGGCACCCCGGACCTGCTCGTCGGAGCCCCCGGCGATGACGGGCCCTCCGGATCAGACGGCCTGGTCTCGGTCTTGAGTGGCGTCGATGGTTCGTTGATCGACCAGTTCGGCGACCCCCGCGGCAGTCGCTTCGGCTCCTCCCTCGCCCTCGTGGGCGATGTGACGCAAGACGGTCTTGCCGACCTGCTGGTCACCGCCGCCATCAACGGGGCCCCCGGAAGCCTGGTGCAACTTCGTGATCACGTGACAGGCCCGGTCGTCGCACAGTTCTTCGGCGCCACCCTGGGTGGAGTGCTGCGCATTGCCGTGGCAAGCGCCGGTGACCTCAACGGAGACGGCACGCCCGACTTCGCCATCGGGACCCCCAGCGCACTGACCAACGGCGTCATCACCGGTGAGCTGGTGGCCTACTCAGGCGCAGACAACTCCCCGCTGTTTTCCCACCCAGGGACGCCAGGGAGCGCGTTGGGACACAGCCTGTCCGCTGCCGGCGACGTCAATGGTGACGATCTCGACGATCTCATCGTGGCGGCTCCCTTTGACGGACCGGGGCGGGCCATCGTCTTGGGCGGCCCTGCAGGCCAGGTCCTCTTTGAGATCGAACCCCAGCTGCCCACCAGTCGCCTGGCCATGACAGTGACGGGCGGCGGGGATGTCAACGGCGACGGCTTCGATGACGTGCTCTCAACGCGCCTGCCCTACCTGGGCACCAGTGAGACCAGTGCACGGATGATGATCGTCTCGGGATCGCCGGCCGATCACGTCGCCCCCTCACTCAACGGCTCAGGGACCCTCCTGCCAGACTCCCTCTTGCAGCTCACAGTCTCCGATGGGCAGCCGTCCGCCGAGACGACGTTGGTGATCGGCAGCGATCACATCGACCAGGCCTTCCACGGCGGCGTGCTTGTCCCCGTCCCCGAACTCATCCTGGCTGGCTTGCGCCTGGACAGCAGCGGTGGCCTTGTCCTGGCCGGTCGATGGCCGAACAACCTGCCGCCGTTCGCCTCGATCTGGGCTCAGGCCTGGACAGCCGACCGGGACGCGCTCAGCGGCTTCAACGCAACGAACGCCCTTCAGCTCATCGCGCCCTGACAGTGAGGAGAGGTTTGCACGCTCCATCGGCAAGGCCCTGAGGACGCCCACGGCTCAGCGCCCCGGCAAGCCAGCCCCTGCGCTGAGGCTCAGCAGAACCGCGACGTCATGACCATTGCTGGAGCCGCCGCTCACGATGACGGTTTGAGTGCCCGAAGACATGACCACCGTGGTATCGACGGTGAAGAGATGCCGGGTCAGCAGAGTCATCTCCACCGGATCCAGCTCCTCGTCCAGGACGACTTCCATGGTCTCCACGGGCCGTTCGATCTCGGTGTGCTCAAGAAACAGGTCCAGACCGAATGTGCCGTCGGGCAAGGGCACCGCCTGCACCTTGACGACCAAGCCCTCGTGCACGGTCTCGATGATCGGATCGGCGATCTTGCGATCTCCGGGCTGCACAACGTGCAGCTGCCAATCGACGACGAAGCTCTGCTCGCTGCTGATCTTGAGCTCGCCCCGCTGACGAGGAAAGGTCGTCAGGGAGGGCGCTGACACCCACTCAACGCCCGCCTCGTCCAGATCAGCCAGGAGCGCGACCTGCTGCTCTGACTCCAGCAACGCGATGGCACTGTCCGACGCGTAACCGAGCTTCGCGAACGTACCAGAGGCCACCTTCAGCACCTTGGCCTCCACGGTGATGACGCCCCGATCCGTGCGCTGCTTCTCCAGGAACGCCTGCACCCACAGCTGCTGCGCCGGAGTGCATTGGGCCACCAACGACGAGCCAGCCATGGATCGGACCTGCCCCGGAAACTCACCGAACGACGGCGTGATGTAGGCCGAGATCATGGTGGCCAGATCGGCGGCAGCGTTGATGGCCAGCTGCCGCTCCCCCTCCAGCTCTTCGAGTTGCTCCTTCCAGGTCTCGGCGTCGTAGCCCACGTCGCTCTGCAACAGCTGGGCGTGACGAACGTCCGCCGCATCGAAGCCGCTGATATCGCCCACCTCGTAGAACTCCAACACGGCGTCGTTGTGAGCCTCAAAGGGGACCAGCACCGGCTGGGTGACCACCAGGGGCTTCGCCCGCCTGAACTCCAGTTCTCTTTCTTGATCTTGGGCGGTCAGGGAGACGGCCAGGGTGGCGAGCAGCAGCAGGGTCTTCAGGGTCGTGTCCATGAATCGGTCCAGGCCAAGGCGAGGGTGCGAAGGGGTTGTTCGGGGGAGGGACGGGCCGCGCGGTGCGTCGTGACGAAGCCAGCGGGCTGATGGACTTCGCGGGTGGTGCCCGACGCGTCGGTCTTGCTGACCATGATCTTCAAGGCGAGCACCCGGGCGACGACTGGAGGCGCGGGTGCAGACTCAGCCGATGACAGAGGTGTGGGCAGCGGCGAGGTCTCTTCGGGCAGCCAGCTGAACACCAGCGCCAGGAGCAGCACGGCTGCCGCTGCGGCCGCCGATCTCCCAGGCTCGCTCGCCCCCATGGCCACCCATCGGCGGCCTGCTCGTCTGGCCGGCCGGCCTGTGGCCAGCGTTGCGGGCACAGCGGTTCGAGCGCAGCCCGACGGCTCAAGAGCCGCCGCTCGCTGAGCCACCGCCGCCAGCCGACTTGTCAGCCGGTCGATAGGGACCAGATCGTCTGGGTGGCTCAACAGATGCTCGATGACCAACTCGTCCTGCAGAGGGTCACGGCGTTCGTCGAGCGCCGCCTGCACGGCCTCCCACACATCTTCGGAGATCACTGTGCGTCTCCTGGTACGGAGTGCGGGGCAGCGCTCGTCGGGCGACCTTCCGCCAGACGTCGTCGAGCCCGGTGCAGGTGGGACTTCACCGTGCCCGCAGGCATGCCCAGCTCAGCAGAGATCTCCTGGACCGACCAGCCATCCCGGTGAAAGCGGCAGAGCACCTGCCGCTCTGTGGCACCCAAGGCCGCCAGGTGATGCTCAATCTCTTCCCTGTTCGCCACGGCGCGAGCCGCCTCTGCGTTCTGGGGCGACGACGGTTCGGGCAAGCCCTGCTGCCCCGTCACCGGCCTGCGCCGAGAGCGCTCCCGCTCGTCGAGGAACACCCTGAACGCCGTGCGCCTCAGCCAGGGCAGCAGGTCGCGCTGCTCATCGAAGGTGTGGGAGTAGCGCAGCGCTCGCTCCATGACATCTTGCACCAGGTCGTCCGCATCGAGAGTTGACGGACCCCGCCCTACCAGCCGCTCCAGAAACGAACGCACCTCTGCCATCTGCTCCAGCAGGCGCTGCTCCAAGGTGTTCGTCCCACTTGATCGACTCAGACGAGGGTTCACACCTCTCCATACCGCAGGGCCAGGCCTAAGGTTGCAAGAAGATCAGCGACGAGCTGAACTCTCCAGCAGGCGATCCATGGCACAGACGCCTAGCCCTCTTGCACCATGGTCACGATCATGGCGAGTTCGTCGGGACCTGTGGGCAGCTTGACTGTGCGCGGAGCATAGCCCGGGGCCGTGAGCTCAACTTCCAACGGAAGCTCCCAGAGCGTCAAGCCCATCAAGGGCCAGGGGACTTTGGCCGTTGAACTGGTTGCGCCCGCCTGTGCGCTGAACTCGTAGCTGCCGCCATCGGTTGGCCAGAGGCTCCCCTCTGCGATCTGGGCACCTTGGTGCAGCACCCGCGCCTCCAGCCTGGTGCCCAGGGGCCAGCGGGAGGGATCTGCCATGGCGTCAGAGAGCGAGGTCGGGGGCGCACCTGTGTGGCTCATGAACTCGTCTGCATGGGGCTGCGCCGATCCCAGCACGACCAAGGTGAGACGGCGAGGCGGAGGCGGGCTGGCGACCACGAGCTCGTGGGTGCCTGGCAGCGGCGCGATGAGATCGAAGAACTGACGGTTGCCTGCGGCCACGCCCAGGGGTGAGCCCCCGATGCTGGCCACCACCCACACAGGCCCTGCAGGCAGACCAAAGACCTCGGTCTCTCCAGTCGATCCCGTGTTCACCTGATTCATGCGGATGGAACCCTGGGTCACGTAGAGGCGCTCGTCCTGGTCATCGAGAAAGACCAGGTTCGCACCAGAGACAGCGGCGCCAGCTTCGTCCACCACTCGCAGCTGCAGACTGCGTCCAGGCATCAGATCGACGTCGAAGACATGTTCGCCCACCTCGAAGAACTCGGTGGGGCTCAGCCAGGGCGCGTAACCGGGGGCTCTGATGGAGAGGTACAGCTCACCGGAGTCGAGACCCGTGAGTTCGAAGTAGCCCCCGGCGTCATGGATCTCTCGGGGAGACCCGCTAGAGCCAGTCTCTGTCTGACGCATGGCGGTCGCACTGAAATGCTCAATGGGCTCCCCGGTCAGGGCATCCTGCACGCTGCCCCTCAGGGCCACGCCGCGCATGGCCACACTGTCCAGGCGAATGAGCACGCCCTCATTGCCGGAGCGTTCGCTCACCACCATGGTCAGGTCCCGATCGTCAGGGTCGCTCACGCGCACCTCGAAGTGCCCGTCATAGAGCTGCTCGAACCGAAAGCGGCCCTGTGCATCGGTGACCGTCTCGTCCACATCGAGCACCCACTCCCAGGTCGTGGGACGACCAAAGCTGGTGTGCGAGTAGGTCACCAGGCGGTCGCCGATCAGGCTCATGGGGGCACCAGCGAGAGGCTCCCCCTGTTCGTCTACAACCTGCCCGGCCAGGACACGCTCTGGATCGAGCCAGACGTTCACGTGGCCCTGACCGTCAGCGGGAATGGCCACGTTCTGCAAGACCTGGATGGCATGGCCGGCGGCCGCGACCATCAGAGCTGTCTCTGCCGCCGCGTCTGGCTCGCTACCAGCACCAAACAGCGAGCCCAGCTGCGAGAACAACCCGCCAGACGACGGCTCTTCTGCGGGGAGGGACCACAGCAAGCCTTCGAGGTGAAAGCCCCCTTGCCCGTCGGTCACTGTGGAGCGACGCACACCCTGGCCCTGCATGGCAGTCACCCGCAAACTCACCTCAGCACCCGCCACGGGAACGCCGTCCCCATTCATGACCGTACCGCTCAGGCTGACTCCCCGGGTGAGCCGGACCTCCAGGGGGCTCTCCTCCGCACGGCAGTGTCGGCTATATGGCAGCCAGGGTTCGTGGCTCACCGCCAGGTGGTAGCTGGTCGACGCCACCGGCCCCAGGGCGAAGTGGCCGTCGGGCCCGGCAACCCCTCGCAGGGAGACCGGGTCAGACCGGGAGACGCCATCGATGCCCGTGTCGTAGCTGCCATCGCTCGACCAGGTCGTGCCTCCACTCCTTGCCACAAGTGTCACGCCGGCCACGGGCTGTCCGCCCTGGTCGATCACACGACCGGACAAGGTACGGGCGACTTCGAGTTCGAGGACGATGCCGTCGACGTCCGCCCCCGGGGGCACCTCGCCCCTCGCCAGCCAACGGCAGACCATGCCCGGAGCCCTTGCCGACAGCAGGAACGCCGGGCCCAACTGCTCCATCGTGAAGCGACCCTGAGCATCGGCGATGGACTGCAAGTCAGGCGGATCGTCACCGCCAGCCTGACCGAAACGGGGAGAGTCCGTGGACCAACCCAGCACTTCGGCGCCCGGCACGGGCTGGCCCTCGGGCCCGAGCACGACTCCGCTCACCGTGGCAGGAGCGGCCTGGGCCACGACCTCGTCCTCGGCGGCGGCTTCCGTGGCGACCGGAACCGGTGCTGCCAAATCGACCGCCGTGGATTCCAGTCGAGAGGCGGCGACATCAGTCACCACACGGGGCTTCATTGACACCAGCGGCGCAGTGTCAGCCTGCAGAACGGGCACTCTCGCTCCGGGAGTCTCGCCCTGATCACCCAGCAGAACGATCAGGGAGCCAACAATGGCCAGGATGAGCAACAACAAGACCACGTGCAGAGCCTTCATCGACGATGCATCCCAACTTCTTCCGGAACGGTTTCTTGAACACCACCTGAAAAGCGAGCGAGCTGGAGCATGCCGCCCACCTGGCAGGGGCTGCCAACATCTGCTGGCCCCTGCTAACTCCCAAGGGCCACGGCCGGCCCGCTGAAACGGTTGTAGAGCCAGGCTACCAGCCAGCCGCCGATGGCGCCGTCCGCAAGACCGTACACCGCGCCCAGCAGCACGTCTCCGAACTCAGGGACGCCGCGGTAGCCGGGATAGACCGAGGCCATGGCCAGCAAGAAGTCCTTGCCGAAGTAGTCGCCGTCCGTTGCCAAAGAGATGGCCAGAAGCCCGGTGACGAGCAGGCAACCGGACCAGAGAATGCCGAGCGTCAGCGCCAGCGCTTTCCCGTTCAGTTTCATCACACTCATCCTCCGCGAGTGCGCCGCCCGGCTGTGTCCCTGGCTGGCCGACGGCGCCGGTATGATCGCAGCGCCAGGGTCTCAGCAGTGTAAACCTTCAGCGTAAGAAGCACTCGCCTGCGCTGCGAGACAGCTCTTGCCGTGGGTCAGTGAGAGAGCCTCAGGCGACCGCGAAACTTGTTGAGAGCCGCCTTGAGCCGTGAGGAGTAGTTGTCGGCAGTCTGGGTCATCTGCGCCCTGTAGCTATCCAGTCCTTCGACCTTGGACGTCAGGGTGACGTAGTCCTTCTCCAGCTGTTCCTTGTCTGCGGGCGTCATCAGGGGGTTGTCGCGGCCGACGGAGAGGAGCTCCTCACTGGTGCGGCTGACCTTGTCAAGATCAAGCTTCATCGCCACTGCGCCCTCAAGGCTCGCTGCAATGGCCACCGGCAGTTCCTGGTCGAGCCGGCTGTAGATCATTCCGCCGCTGGCCAGGAGGCCGCTGACCAGATCGCGGGTCTCTTGATCTACCTCGGCGATCGCAGCGGCCAGGGGCTCGCTTGCGTTGAGATAGGCCTGGGACAGATCGCCATCAACCATGACGCCATCGATGCCGTTCACGATGGCGTCCATCACCAAGGCGTAGTTGAAGCGGCTCTCGTCAAGCGGTTGAGACGCGAACGCATCAACCTCCGTCTCGAGATCTGCGAGAGCCCCGTCGACCGTCGTCCACTGTAGCTTCAACTCGTCGCTCAGGCCGTCGACCTCTGCAAGCTGTGGCGAGAGGTCTTGCTTGAGGGTGAGATCCTCCGCGTTTGGGCGCAGCTCTTGGAGGAGGTCGCAAGAAGAGAACGCCGTGAGAGCAACGGCGAGCGCTGCCGTTGAGAGCAGCCGGTCCATGGACATGAGAAGCTTCCCAGAGGGTCGAACGGGGACAGAGGGCGTGAGCGGGCCGAGGATCGTCTCTCGGCCGAGGCCAGGTGCCTCCCCTCCACGGCCCAAGCGGAGACGGGGCGCTTGACGAACACCCTGTTTCTCGGATCACACGAAACGTCAGCGGATAAGCCACACGGCGTCAGCCTCAAGAGCCCACCGCCTGGCCCGCCGGTTGGCCCAAGAAGAAGGATCGCGGAGCCGCGAAAGACAAGAAGCGCACCGAAGCTGCGATCGAGTCCCCATCAATACGCAGGCAGTGGTAAAATGCCGCCCCGGCCGGCACGGGGAGACTCCCTAAGCAAGGGAATCAGCACGACCGGGTTCACTTCTCAGGAGAACATCATGCTTGCAAGTTCACACGCCCTGCGTACGGGCGTCGCCCTTCTCGCACTCAGCACCGCTGCCTTCGGGTTTCAACTGAGCGCCGATCATCCCACCACTGCCCCCGCAGGCACAGGGATCTACAACGGTGGCGGCGGCCCTCCCTTCCAGTACGACGACGGGTCGACTGAGAACGGTCTGGGTCTCACAGCTGGCGGGCAGATGGCCTGGATCCACTACTTCGATGCGGCGCCCGGTGGCTCCGTCATCAGCCACGTCGACGCAGCCGTTGGCTCTGCAGGTGGCTCCAATCCTCCTGCAGGAGGCATGGTCACCGTCTATGTCTGGGACGACCCCAACAATGATGGCAACCCCAGCGACGCCGTCCTGCTGGGCTCGGGCTCGGGCGTGGTGACCGCGCCTGGCACGGACACCATCGTTCAGTACGACCTCGACGCAGCAGTCAATGTCAGTGGCCGCTTCTTCGTGGGAGCCATGACCCAGCACACACCGGGCACGTTCCCCGGTCCGTTGGATCAAGACCAGTCATCAAATGGGCGCGCCTGGGTTGTGGGTGACACGGGTTCGAACTTCGATCCCACGAACCTGAACGCCAACGACGTGCCACCTGTCGAGCTCGACTCCATCGGTTTCCCGGCGGTGTGGCTGTTGCGCGCTGGTGGGACGACATGGGTCGACCTGGGCAATGATCTCGGCGGTCTCGCGTTGGCAGGCTCCGGAACCACCGCTGCCGGTCAGCCGATCACGCTGAGTCTCTCGGGAGCTGCTGCGAGCTCGGCTGCGACCTTGGTCATGGGCTTCTCGGCGCTCAACGGAGCGTTCAAGGGCGGCGTCATGGTGCCCAACCCGGACATCGTGATCCCAGGCTTGGTCACCGACGGTAGCGGCGATCTCGTGATCCCGGGCAACTGGCCCGACTTCCTTGCTCCGGGCAGGGTCATGTACTTCCAGTACTGGCAGCTCGATGGCTCCGGCCCCCAGGGCTACAACGCCAGCAACGGACTCTCGGGCACCGCGCTGTAACCCGAAGTTGTCAAACCACGGCTCGGGCAGCGCCTGAGCACCATCAACACCACGAGCCCTCGGCGGTTTCCTGACGGAATCGCCGGGGGCTCGTGCGTTGGTCAACCGCTACGAGAAGAAGCGCTCCCAGCGGGTGCCGCTGAAGTGAGCTTTCAGCTCTGCGAAGTTGCTGATCGCGTCGGCCACATTTCGCTGCCCCTGCTTCTTGAGCGGCGAGTGCAAACGAGCCTCCTGCACACCCAGAAACTCCTGCACTCCGGCCATGCAGGACTTCGTGTCGCCGGCGAGGTCGTCGTAGGACACAACGAGGACGGGGTGATCTGCGAACAGCTCCCCACAGGCCCCCTCTCTCTCTTCCGTTGCAGTGAAGAACCGCTCGCAGTCTGCAGGGTCGAGAATGACGCTGTGGTTCACGGACTCGCCAGCCATGCTGTTCCAGGCCCCCGTAAGACCGGCCAGCCGCAAGGACAGAAACATCGCCAGCTTGTTGGCTCGCTGAATGTGAATCACCCGCAGATCTCGGTCGGCCCTGATGAAGTCTGCGAAGGCTGCGAAGCGTTCCCTGACTTCGGCGAGGTCGTAGGTCGCCGCCATGAACGCTGAGAAGTCGTCGCGCTTCTTCTGCGTTGCCAGCGACACGTGAGCCGTGTCCATCTCGCTGAGAAAGAAGCTCCCCGCGCCGAGCTGGGTGTAGATCATCTTGTATCCCACCGCACGGGTCTGGCCGGGATAGGCGCGATAAACGGTGTTCGACACGTATCCGATCGGATCGCGCACGATCTCGTCCAGATCATGGCCGCGCCGGGAGAGCAGGTGAAAAATCTCGCCGAAGCACACGATGTCGGGGTGTGAGCTGAGCAGGGACTGCAGGAAAGTCGTCCCGCTCCGCCCTGCCCCGAGGATCACAAAACGCGTGTAGGGAGCGGGGTTCATTGGGGGGATCCTGCGCTCTCACGACCGTGGCCTCCAGTGCAATCTCCTCGCCTGACAGCCAGGACGCTCAGGGCACGGCGACCTCTCGCCCTTGCAGCTCCAGCATTTGGCGCTGATACTCGAAACAGATGATCCTCGGATGCCGCCGCCCCGAACAGCCCATCCGCTCTCCCCTCTCTCCCACCGTCCCAAGGCGTTGCTCCATGAAGAAGGTCGCCCCCGCTCGCCGTTTCCTGTTTGCCCGCCCCTTCGTCGCCTCCGTGCTCTGCGGCGCCGCTCTCGTCTGCGCCCAACCCGCGGCGCTCGCTCAGTCCATGGACGACGTGCCCACGCCTGGGCCCACCCTGCCGGGATCGCTGCACGGCAGCGAAGCCCTCGCCGCTCTCGGTGATCGCCTCGACGACGTGGCCGCTCAGCACGATCTCGACAGCGACGCCATGCGCTCGTTGCTGAGCGACGACCCCACGGTGTGGCTCACGGCCGCCGAGCGCCTGATCTTCGTGGACATCCCTGCCGCTGACCGCTTTCAACAGGACGACGGGCCCAGCTGGTCCGGAACGATCCCCACCTCTCAAGCCTTCTTGCTGCACACCAGCCCGGGCAACGATCAGGTCATCTACCTCGACTTCGACGGCCACAAGAGCAAGAACAACGGCTGGGGCCACAACATCGACTTCCCGCCCTTCAACACGTCCGGGAGTTCAGCCACCTTCACCACCGGCGAGCTGCAGTCGATCATCGCGCACTGGGAGTACATCAAGGAAGACTTCGCACCCTACGACGTGGACGTCACCACCGAGGAGCCAGACCAGGACCACCTGAAGTTCAGCTTCGTGGGTGACCAGAAGTACGGCATCCGCTGCGTCTTCACCCAGGCCACGGGCGGTTTCGGCAACGGCATCGGCGGCGTGGCCCAGCTGGGCAGCTTCAAGTCACTCTGGGACCAGCCCTGCTTCGCCTTCAACAAGGGTGACAACACGGGCTCCATGACAGGCAGCCACGAGGTCGGGCACTCGCTGAACATGATCCACGACGGCCTCAACGGATCGACCTATCACCCCGGGACGGGCAGCGGCGCCACCAGCTGGGGCCCTATCATGGGCGCACCCTTCGGCAAGACCGTGGTGCACTGGAGCAACGGCGACTACGCCGGGTCGACCACCACCCAGAACGACACGGGCTTTCTGTCCAGCCCGTTCGCTTTCGGCCTGGGCGTGCTGACAGACACCGCGCCCGACGTGGTGGGCGCCGGCGAGCCTCTGCCCATCGCCTGCCCGGGCACGTCGTTCGCCACGGTCTTCGGCATGATCCAGACCCGCACAGACGTGGACGTCTACGAGTTCAGCACCAGCGGCGGGCCCGCCACCATCACGGCCACGCCCTGGAACCCGGGGCCCAACCTCGACATTCGCCTCGAGCTCTACGACGGCGCAGGAGCGCTCATCGCCTCCCATGACCCGAGCGGACAGACCAACGCCAGCATCAGCCAGAGTCTCGCGGCCGGCAGCTACTCGGTGCTCATCGACGGCGTGGGCAAGCCCGGCGTCTACAGCGACTACGGCAGCGAAGGACAATACGACCTGACCGTGAACGCCGTGCCGTCCGGTGCCTTTGCAGACCTGGGCTCGGGCCTGGCTGGCACGGGCGGCGTTCCCGTGGCCACCGGCAGCGGCCTGCCCTGCGTGGGCACCACGGTCTCGGTGGACCTCACCGGCGCACGGCCCAACGCCAGCGCCTGGCTGGCCGTCGGCATCGGCCAGCTCAACGCTCCCTTCAAGGGCGGCCTGCTCGTGCCGAACATCACCGTGGGCGGCGCGTTCATTCCCAGCCCCACCGACGGCGCCGGCGCGGTGTCGCTGCCGTCGACCTGGCCTGCGGGTGTGGTCGCCGGTGTGCCCCTCGACTTCCAGTTCTGGGTGCAAGATCCGGCGGGGGTTGCAGGCTTCGCAGCGAGCAATGGGCTGGAGTTGATCACGCCCTGACCATGATCGCCAGTGAACCCTTCCGAGTCACAACAGACGACGGATACTCCCTGGCCGCCACGATCTTTCGGCCGCCCGCCACGCAGGCGATCGACCATGTGGTCCTGATCTGCTCGGCCATGGGCGTGCGCCAGGCCTACTACTACGACTTCGCCGAGTACGTGGCGGAGCGGGGCTGCGCGGTGATCACCTTTGACTACCGCGGCGTGGCGAGGTCGGCGCCGGAGCGCCTGCGGGGCTTCTCGGCCCGGCTACAAGACTGGGGCCAGCTCGACATCAGCGCCATGATCGCCCACGCCCGCGAGGCGTTCCCCGATCTGCCGCTGTCGGCGGTGGTGCACAGCGTGGGCGGCCAGGTGCTGGGCCTGGCGCCGAACATCACCGAGCTGAAGAGCGTCCTGGCCCTGGGCGCCCAGAGCGGCTACTGGGGTCATTGGGATGGTTCCGATCGCCTGCGTGTGTGGTCGCTGTGGCACCTGATCATCCCCACCCTGTCGCCGCTCATGGGCTACTTCCCCTCTCGCTGGTTTGGTCTGGGCCGCAACATCCCCCGGGATGTCGCCCGCCAGTGGGCCCACTGGGGACGACATCCGCGATACCTCATGGCCCGCATTCCCGAGCAAGAACGCCAGGGCTACCAGCGCTTCACCGGCAGGCTGCGCTCGGTCACAGCCAGCGACGACTGGATCGCCACCGAACGGGGCTCCCGCGCGCTGCTGGAGTTCTACTCCTCGGCGCAAGGAGAGTTCTGCCTTGCGCGACCGCAGGCCCTCGGCTGTGGCGAGATCGGGCACTTCGGGTACTTCAGGCCAGGGGTGGCCGGCAAGCTGTGGCCCGCAGAGGTGGACTGGTTGCTGGGAGGGTAGGCCTCTGCCTCCCGCCTCACTCCGTGATCCCCTCCAGCCCGTTGCTCGCCACGAAGCCAGACGGGCCCGCTGCGCTCGGGATCCAGGCCTGGAGGTAAACCGAGAGCCCGGCGGGTACGCCCGCGGGCCAGGTGGTCGGCAGGTTGAACTCGCCTGCACTGCCAGTCGTCAGGGGCAGCAGGAGATCAGGGCTGGGCACCAGGGTGCCACCCTTGAACGGGACGCACAGCTCGTTCACTCCGAGCACCAACCAGGCCGGGCTGGCAGGGGCGGCGTCCGTCAGAGTCAGCGTGAGCGCGCCGCCAGCTGCGAGATTGCCCGCACCGCCCAGCTCGGGAGCGCTCCCGGTCATGGGTGGTAGCGCCTTGCCGTGGTCGACCCACTGTCCCAGGACACGGACGTCGACCGCTCCGCTATCCCACGGTGCGGGCGTCCCGTCGTTGGGAGTCGCACCACCGGCGAAGACCGCGCGGTCACCGAGATCTGCCACGGCCAGCGAGTTGCGCGCCAAGGAGAGCTGCTCCACGCTCCAGGTCCCGGTCGCCGGATCGAACACATCCACTGAGTCGTGATCGAAGTTCATGAAGCCCATGGTCGGGTCGAAGAACGAATACGCGCCGCCGGCGAACAGCACGCGGCCTCCCTGTGCCACGGCGGCCATAGAACGCCGCGGGACAGAGAGCTGCTCCACGGACCAAGCCGCCGGATTGCTGGGCGGGCCCACGCTCGAGTCGTAGATGTCCACCGTGGTCACATCAACGGGGATACCGGCCATGTTTATCTGCCCGCTGGCGAAGTAGGCGCGCGTGCCGTCAGAGACGGCTGTCAGCTGGTACCTTGCCTGTGACAGCGCGACCTGGGACCAGGCCGCGGGGTTGGTCGGCGAGCCGATGCTGGAGTCGTAGACGTCGACCACATCCGTGTGGCCACCGCTCCCTTTCCCTCCGGCGAACAGGGCATAGGGCCCCACGCTGGTCGCCGCCAGCTCCTGGCGCGCCACCGACAAGCTCGTTTGGGTCCAGTCGTCCGTCGCCGCCTCGTAGACATCCACCCGATCGGATTGGTCTGGCGTCCCGAACTGGACCGGTACGCCGCCTGCGAAGAGTGCGTATCCACCGACGGTTGTGGCAGCCATGCCGTAGCGCGCTTCGGACAGGCTCGCCGTTGACCAGCTGTCTGCGTTCGCGTCATAGATGTCCACGACCGTGCTCGCCAGAAACATCGGGCCGCCGTATCCGCCAGCGAACAGCGCCTCGTCGCCAAGGGTGACAGCTGCCATGAAGACCCGCGCGCTGCTCAACGTCATCTGGGTCCAGGCACCGGACGACGGATCGTAGGTATCGACCGTGTCGTAGAGGGTCGTGTTGGTTCCACCGCCCGCGAAGAGCGCCCGGCCTCCCACAGCGGTGGCGTCCATGTTCCAGCGGGCAGGAACGATGTCCGGTTCGGTGCTCCAGCTTTGTGCTGAGAGCGGGCTGGCCGCGAGGGCCAGGGCGAGCACAGATTGAGTCAGGGTCAGGCGTGGCATGGTGGCGCTCCAAGAGTTGCCTGGGCGCACAGGTGTTCTTGCCTCGCCCGAAACGGTGATCACTCGGCTACTCAGCCGAGGTCCTGCTTGCGTGTGGCGCGATGCCTTCGGAAGCAGGTTCAACGACCCAAGTGCGAACCGACCACGGGGCTCCCATGCCTTTCTCCAAGAAAACCGAGAGTTGGCTCGTCCCTGCTCCCCGCGCGGCCCCGAACTTCGCCTCGGCTCAGAGGCGCGAATCGCCCGCTGCGCGCATCTCGCGCCGGAGCCAGGTCCGCGCCAGGTACCAATCGGCCTCGACCGTCTTTGGCGCGATACCCAGGACGTGAGCTGACTCTGCGAAGGTCAGGCCGCCGAAGAAGCGCAGCTCGACCACCCGCGCCCGGCGCTCGCTGAGCTGGCGCAGCGCCTCGATCTTCTCGTCGAGATCGAGCAGGTCTACGCTCGTGTCGTCGTCCGTGGCCAGATTCTCATGCAGGGTCACCCGCGCTCGGTCGCCGCCACGCTTCTGCGCCCGTTTCTTGCGCGCGTGGGCGATCAACACCTGGCGCATCAGATGGGCGGAAGCGGAGAGGAACTGGGCCCGGTCCTCCCATTGGAGCTGGTCCTGGTCCACCAGCTGCAGGTAGGCCTCGTTCACGAGGGCCGTGGGCTCGAGGGTGTGGTCCCGCCGCTCTCCGCGCATGCGCGCGCCCGCGATGCGCCGCAGCTCGTCGTGCACCAGGGGCAGCAGCTCGGCCAGGGCTCCTTCGCGATCATGGCGAGCGCGCAGCAGGAGTACCGTGACCTGTCCGGAGGGGTCATCGACCATGCCGAGCATTCTATGTCAGGCTCGGCGGCTTTGTGAGACCATCCTCTTCGATGAAGGACTCACAGAGCTTTGATCGAGTGGCCGACGTCTTCGAGGGCGCGCGCGAACTGTCAGGGAAGCTACGCGTCGCCTACCTTGACGAAGCCTGTGTGGGCGACATGGCACTACGCTCGGAGGTCGAGTCGCTGCTCGCCGAGTACGGGCGCGCCGACCAAGAGCTTGATCCGGTGGTTCATGCAGACGCGCTGCGCCATTGGGCCAATGAGACCGCCGAGGCAACCACCGGCGCCGGGAGAGACGGCGACCTGCCCCCCATCGAGGTCCCGGGCTTCCGCATCCTCTCGCTGATCGGCGAGGGTGGGCAGGGAGTCGTCTACGAGGCCGAGCAACAACAGCCACGACGTGTGGTGGCACTCAAGCTCCTGCGCCCCCATCTCGGGGGTTCGGGAGTCGAGCGCCGTTTCGGGCGCGAAGCCCAGGTGCTCGCGCGACTTCAGCACCCCGGGATCGCGACGATCCTCGGGTCGGGTGTGGTCGAGAGCGCGTACGGGTCGTTGCCGTACTTCGCCATGGAGCGGATTCGCGGATCCACACTCGTGGAGTCCTGCGCAGCACGCCGGCTCAACGTGCACCAGCGCGTGGCGCTGCTCGCCGAGGTCTGCGACGCCGTCGCGCATGCACACGGCAAGGGCGTCGTGCACCGCGACCTCAAACCGTCCAACGTCCTGGTCGACGACGAGGGTCGAGCCCGTGTCCTCGACTTCGGCATCGCCCGGGTTCTCGATGCGGACTTTGATCACGCCACGCTCGAAACCCGTACCGGTGATGTCATGGGGACGCTCTCGTACATGAGCCCCGAGCAGGCCTCGGGACGACCAGAGGGTGTCGACGAACAGACCGACGTGTTCGCCCTGGGCGTGCTGGCCTTCGAGCTGCTCACCGGAGAACTGCCGCGAGACCTGGCCGGGCGGCCGATCCCTGAGCAGCTGCGTCTGCTCACTGATGGCGAGACCACGCTGCTGGGTAGCGTCGATGGCTCACTGCGCGGCGACCTGGAGACGATCGTCGCCAAGGCCATGGCGCAGGAGAAAGCTCGGCGCTACTCGAGCGCGACCGCGCTGGCGGGCGACCTCCGGCGCTATCTGCGCAGCGAGCCCGTCCTGGCGCGCCCCGCCACCGTCTTCTATCAGATGAGCCGGTTCGTGCAGCGCAACCGCGCCCTGTCCCTTTCCTTCGCTGCGTTGTTGGTGGCTCTCGTGGCGGGCACCGTCGTCAGTCTGGCGCTGTACTTGCAAAGCCGGGCCAATGAAAACAATGCCCGCTGGCAGAGCTACGTGGCCAACCTCACCGCAGCGGTGGCACAGCTGGACGTGGGCACGGGGGGCGTCACCTCGTACCTCGAGAGCTGCCCCGAGGAATACCAGGACACCTGGGAGTGGCGTCATCTGCGGCGTCGCGCCGATGTGAGCCTGGCTGCGCATACCGTTTCGGACGGCATCGTTCACCAGGTCGCCCTCGGGCCGGACGGTCTCCTGGCCACTGGCGGCGGGCGTGGGCTGCCCGGCAACTACGGAGCCCGGGACTACCGGGTCCGCGTCTGGGACTTCGACGCAGATTCGCTCGAGATCCGTCCGCTGGGAGATCTCGGGGCGCACCAGAACGCCGTTCGCGGCCTGTCCTTTCGACCCGGCGGCGACGAACTCATCTCGCTCTCCCGCGCCTATCCTGACAACCGCTCGCTCTCGGACGCATACCCTGACGACGTGCCGGGTGAGGTGCACCTCTGGCGTGCGAGTGATGGCGAGCAACTCGCGTCTCTCGATTGCGACGGGCTCGGCTTGTCGCCCGTGGCGGTCGCGTGGCTCCCGGAAGCTGCTGCCCCTGCCGAGACCGGCACTTTGGAGAGCGGCCTGCCAGAGAGCGCCCCCGCAGCGTCGCTGCGCATCGCGGTCGCATGCCTCGACGGTGTGCATCTCTGGGAGCCCGAGGCTGACCGCCTGACCCCGCTCGCCGCTGTTGAGAAGGTCAACGTCCTGGCGATCCAGAAATCCCCCGGATACACACTCCTGCTCGCCGGGCTGGCAAACGGCTCGGTCGCGATGTGGGACCTGGACCCATCGGGGGGCGCTGAGCTACGGGGGAGCGTCAACCTTGGCCCGTATGTCGACCCTGATGCAGAAGGCTACATCGCTGGTGTCAGCGCGCTCGCGGCGAGCCCGGATGGGCGGCGTTTCCTCGCAGGGCTCGAGGGCGGCGCCCTGGTGCTCGTCGATGCGGAGAGCGGTGTCGTGGAGAGCCTTCTCGACGGCCACACCCGCACGGTCACTGCCGTGAGCTGGTCAGAGGACGGGGGGAGTGCCTGGTCGACCTCCCTCGACAAGACCCTGCGAGGCTGGGCCTTCGAGTTCGCATCGGACGGAGAACTCATCAGCGCCGAGGGCGCCCAGGTGCACCACGGTCACGCGGGCTACGTGACCTCCCTCGCCAAGGTGGACGACAACTCGCTCTTGATCACCGGCGCCTACGACCGAACGCTCCGGGTCTGGGGGGACAGCAGCCGCTCGCCGGTGTTCCGTGCCAAAGAGGGGCGTCGAAGCGGCGCGCCCTATTCGCTCGCCTTCGACGTGGCGGGCGACACACTTGCCTGGCGGCCAGATTCGCACCACCTGGCCCTCGCAGACCTGGCGACGGGTAAGACACTCTTCTCGCTCCCACGTTTCGTCGTGGACGACCCGTCCTACGACGCACGCCATGGCGGCCTGATCCACGGGGTGAGTTTCCACCCGGGGGGCGAGGCGCTCTACGCTGTCCACTCCCAGGGCGGACGTCTGCGGCGCTTCAATGCGCGCACAGGAGATCTGGAAGCAACGCTCGGCCCCGCCCTTCCTGCCCTCTTGTTCGTCGGCTTCAGCAATGACGGCACGCGCTACGCTGCCTGCGTCGAGGTCGAGGGAGAGTGGCATCTCCAAGTTCGCAGCCTCGCCACCGGAGAGGTCGAGCCTGGATGCTCCTGGCCGGTCGACGCCGTGTCACAGACCGTCAGCTTCACGCCGGACGACCGCCACCTCGTGCATGCTGTGGAGCGCTCGATCGTGGTCCGCGAGCTGCCCTCGGGAGAGGTCCGGCGCACGCTGGAGCTGCCCGTGGAGGTGAACCACCTGGCCTGCTCGCCCGACGGGGCCTACGTCGCCGCCACGAACTACGATCCCGATGATCGCTCCCTCTACATCTTCGATCTCGCCACGGGTCAGCGCAGCCGCCTGGAGGGGAACGTCAAGCCCTACAGCCTCTCCTTCCTGCCGCACAGCTCGCGCATCGTCACCGGCAACCGAGACGACGGCACCGTCAGCCTGTGGGACGTCGAGCGCGGCCTCACCCTGACCCTGACGGACCTCGAGGGCACCATCCAGTGGGTCGCCGCCTCGACCGACGGCACGCGCATCGCCGCGGTGGACGGCGCCGGTGTGCACCGGGTCTGGGATGCGCGCCCGATCGCCGGCAGCGGTGATGGTGCCGGGGTGCGCTGATCAGACGGCAGAGCTGTCACCCAGCCAAGCCAGAATCGCATACCCTTGCCACTTCGAACGACTGCCGTCTGCACACGAGGACTCGCCATGAACAAGACCGAAGTGCTGGCCCTGCTCCGAGCCAACAAGAACGAGCGCGGCATCGCGAACTGGAAGAAGATGAGTTCTCGGCCCGGCAGGCTCAAGAGCTTCGGCATCGGCCTGACCCAGCTGCGCAAGCTAGGCAAGCAGATCGGCAGAGACCACGGCCTGGCCCTCAAGCTCTGGAACAGCGACGTCTACGACGCCAAGATCCTGGGCCTGCTGATCGACGACCCCAAGCAGCTCACCCGCGAACAGGTCGAAGAGCAGGTCGAGAATCTGAAGAGTGGCAGCCTGGCCCACGTGTTCGCCTCCTGCGACGCGACCCTGCCCAAGGCGCCGTTCGCCAACGAGCTGGCCATCGAGTGGATGAACAGCGACCACGAAATGCGCCGGCACTGCGGCTACCTGCTGGTCTACGAAGCCGCGAAGGACAATCGCAAGAGCGCGCCCGATGACGCCTTCTTCCTCGACTGTATCCGCCGCATCGACCGCCTGATCGACGACGAGAAGAGCTTCATTCGGTGCGCCATGGGTGGCGCCCTGCTGGGTGCGGGCAAACGCAACCTCAAGCTGAACAAGGCAGCTCTGAAAGTCGCCCGCAGGGTCGGGCCCATCTCCTATGACTACCTCAAGAACGACTGCGAGCCGCTCGACCTGGTGAAGCACCTGACCAGCGACTACGTCACCAAGAAGCTCGGGCTCTGAGTGACCTGCTCACCGTGTGGCCGGCCACGCCTTGCGCCAGCACGACGGATCGACTCAACGGCAAACCCCGGGAGAACCGCCGGTCAGTGGCCGTAGCGGCCCCGGCCATCCAGGGTGCCTGGCGGGGGCGGGTAGACGATGGGCTCCCCCACCGTGAGTTGCGGCAGCGGTTGCACGCCCGCATCTGCCATGGTCAGTTGCCATTCTTGCGAGAGCCACAGGTGATTGATGCTGGGCAGCACGGTGCGCACGGACAAGAAGGCCTCGGCGCCAGCGACCACGACAAAGCCAGCCTTCTGCAGCAGCGTGAGGGTGGACAGGTGCGGCGACCAGAACCGGGCGCGAACCGGCATGCGCCCCCCACCCACCACGGCGCGTAGGAGCGCGTGACCCGAATCGAAGTCGTCGGGGGCGACTGACCAGTCGATGATCAGTCGTTCGCCGCCGCGTTCTCGGGTGATCGCCACGCCACGGAGCTCGCCCCCTCGCCACGCCTGCCAGCCCAGGTCGGATGCACCTGGAAACACGGTCCGCCAGGCATCGAACCGACCATCCCGCTGCACACCGCAGACGCCCACACCCAGCCGAATCTCTGCGCCCGGCCCCTCGAGGGCGTTGGTGATTCTTATCTCGTCCGCGCTGGGGCCTGCGGGGAGCGGGAAGCCGACGGCCCGGCACAGGTCGATGGACGTGGCGATCGCCTTGTGTCCGCGGGTGTGTCGCAGAAACCACCAGTCGACCTCGTCCCACTGGCCGAAGACCACCGCGAGGCGCTCCCGCACCTCGAACTCCGACCGGAACATCTGGTCGATCTCCATGAAGAGGCTGTGCACCCCACCCGCGCGGTACTCCTCAGCGATGAAGCAGGCGTTGAAGCGGCCGAACATGTGCGCTGCACCCTTCACCAGCATGGGCACGTGGGAGACGCCCAGATGACCGATGACACGCCCGCTCGGGTCGACGGCGACGATGCTCGAGCAGCCGTGCGGGTTGTCACGCATGGCGTGGGCGACTTTTCGGCGGGCGAGGCGGGCGTCGCTGCGCTGAACCCGGGCGAACCCGTCGGCGATGCCGTCGGAGTCAGCGGCGGTCGCCACACGAATCTCGGACTGCCCCATCAGAGTCTCCACGGCCTCTCGTTTCTCAAGGCTTTGCCTGCGCGATCTGGCTGAGCCGACTCATGCAATGTCGAAGTCGGCCAGCGTGTAATACCAATGCTCGCGCAGGTAGCGCGGCTCGAGTTGCGCCGCGAACGGGCGCGCGATCATCATGTACGGCGACGGCATCACTCGAAACCCCCAGCGCTGAAACTCACCGAACCATGTCGAAGAGCTGGGGCAGACGAACACGACCGTCTGGTCGCCGCGCGAGCCGTGGACGCTGCGCACGGCACGCTGCAGAGCTTGGCCTGCGGCCTGATCGTCAGGGTCACAGAGCCAGTCCACGATCAAGCCCGTGTCGTGTCCCATCAAGCGGTCGCGCCGGTGGACCGCGTAGGCCCTGAGCGTCCCGTCGACCGCGTCTCGGGCGAGGGTGATCGTGTACGGTGCGCCCGGCGCGTCGCGGAAACGCCAGTTGAGAAACGGGGCGTCCCTGCGGGCCATGCACCGGTAGCGCGGTGCCAGACGCTCGTAGAGGGCGGTCACGTCCTCGTCGAATGCGACCGTCTCCTCGACACGAACGCTGGTGTCTGCGGTCTCCTGTGAGTCTTCCTTGGCCACCAGCATGAACTGCTGGCGCAACATCCAGTAGTCCATGTAGCGGCTCGCGATGCGATAGACGCTCTCGTTGGGCAGGCCGTACATGACGGCGTCGCCACCGGGGATGGCGAACGTCGAGGCGTAGGCCTGTGCCAGACGCACGAACAGGCCGGGGTTCCTGAGGCCCCGGCGCACCGCGGGGTCGGAGCACGAGTCGCAGTTGTGTCCGAAGGTCAGCCATTCGCCGTCGGCGCACACGTTCATCGGGACGCCGCCGTAATGGCCCACGACCCGTCCCTCGCGATCTTGAGCCACCAACCCATGCGAGCCGGCGGGGTTGCTCCCATACTTCCAGTGCCACCATTCGGCATCGAACACGGCCTGCTTGTCGTCGCCGCCGAACGCGAGAGTCATCAGCCGCGCGATCTCCTCGGCGTCGGCCGGGCCAGACCTGCGCAGAAAGAGCCAATGGGCTTCGCTCGCTACCTTCGGTTCGGTCTTCATCCGCCGGCTCCCGCCCCGCCCACCGTCGTTCTGGCATCGAGCCTTCGCTTCAGAGGCTGCCCAGGATGCTGTGGTTCCAGGCGCCGAAAGACCAGGCTCGCGTTGGTGCCGCCGAAGCCGAAGCTGTTGGTCATGACCGTGGCAAGACCCGCGTCGTCGAGGCGTTCGGTGACCAGGGGCAGGCCGTCGAGTTCAGGGTCAGGATCCACCACGTTGATGGACGGAGCGATGAAGTCGTGCTCGAGCATGAGCAGGCTGTGGATCGCCTCCAGGGCCCCGGCGGCCCCGAGGGAGTGGCCTCCCATGGACTTGCTCGACGAGAACGGAGGGAGCGCGTCGCCGAACACCTCGCGCATCGCGTCGACCTCGGCCAGGTCACCGATCGGGGTGCTCGTGCCGTGGGTGTTGATGTAATCGATGGATGTGTCGACTGTAGCCTGGGCGAGTCGCATGCACCGGGCCGCGCCCTCGCCCGATGGAGCCACCATGTCGGCGCCGTCAGAGTTGGCGCCGTAGCCCACCAGCTCGCCGTAGATCTTCGCCCCCCGCGCCTGTGCATGGTCGAGCGCCTCGACCACGACCATGCCAGCACCGGCAGAGATCACGAAGCCGTCCCGTCCCTGGTCGTAAGGCCGTGACGCCCGGGCAGGGTCGTCGTTGCGCCCGGTCGAGAGGGCACCCATGGCGTCGAAGCGGCTGGCGATGCTCCAGTCTTCCTCCTCGCTGCCCCCTGCGAACACCAGGTCTTGCTTGCCCCACTGAATCTGCTCCATGGCGGCGCCGATGCAATGGGCGCTCGACGCGCAAGCGGAGGTGATGGAGTAGCTGACACCCTTGATCTCGAAGGACGTCGCCAGGCATGCGGAGACGTTGCTGCCCATGGTCCGTGGCGCGGCGCAGGGGCTGACGCGTCGCAGCCCCCGCTGGCGCAGGGCGTCTGCACTCTCGATGACCCTCGCACTGGACGAACCACCGGCGGCGGCGATGAGGCCGACCCTCGGGTCAGAGATCTCTCCCGGCTCGAGCCCGGCGTCTGCCATGGCCTCCCCCATGGCGACCCAGGTGTAGACCGCCGCATCGCACATGAAGCGGCGGGAGCGCCGATCGAGGTGTGCGTCGAAGTCGAGGTCAACCCGCCCCGCGACGTGGCTGCGCAGCCCCATCTCCCGGTAGGACTCGTTGAACACGATGCCCGAGCGCCCCCCGCGCAACGAGGCGAGCACTTCGGCCACAGTGTTGCCGAGGCAGGAGACGGCCCCAAGGCCGGTGATGACGACGCGGCGCATGCAGGTCTCCGGGAGGCTAGGCGGGGAGGTCGTCGAGAATGCGGACGCGCCGTGGCACCTTGTAGTCTGCAAGCAGAGCCTGGCAAAACGCGATGAGTTCGGCCTCATTCACGGGGTGGTGGATCGTCACGGTGGCCATGACCCGCTGCTTCTCTGGCGGCCCCGGCAACGCGCTCACCGCGCTCTCCGCCACGGAAGGGTGGGACTCCAGCACTCGCGCCACCTCGGCCAGGGACACCTTCCAGCCGCCGACGGTGATCACGCCCTCTCGCAGTCCGTCGAGAGAGAGGAAGCCGTCGGCGTCGAGAGAACCGACGTCGCCCGTCCAGTAGCCGCCGTCCACGAAACCGTTCTTGCCGTCCAGGCTCTCTCGGTGCACGTACCCGGCAGCTATCGCCTCCCCGCTGATGACGACCTCGCCAGCCTGGCCCGGGGGCAGCGTCTTGCCGTTGCTGTCCACGATGCTCACGCCGACGTTCTTCATGGCGCGGCCCACCGAACCGGGACGCCGCTCGACTTCCGAGGCGACCTGCATGGAGATACCTCCGGTCTCTGAAGATCCGAAGTGCTGGACGATCTGCGCGTTGAACCGCCGTCGGAACGCCTCGATCTGGCTGGCCGCTAG
>Ga0114933_10001571_pt1 | contig 25276 bp, 23 predicted proteins | sample 4SBtaG_FD_89691 | JGI IMG/M metagenome (GOLD analysis project Ga0114933, IMG submission 89691) | Deep subsurface microbial communities from Kolumbo volcano to uncover new lineages of life (NeLLi) - 4SBTROV12_W25 metaG | ecosystem: Environmental > Aquatic > Marine > Volcanic | place: Kolumbo... | reverse complement strand
TTGATCGGCCTTGGCATCGACCGGGCCGAAGACGGTTATGGGCTCGAGAGGGGGCTTGCGGTTTGGGAGCTGATCTGGGGCATTCTCGAGACCGGGGGTGGGGTTTTCGTCATGTCGATGTCGGGAAGCGCTGAGGGCGTCGGCATCGGCTTGCCCGTGACGGGGCTCGGTCTCTACCACCTGATTCACGCGGTCTGGTCGTTCACGACGGGCCCGCCTCCGAGGCGGCGGCGAGCGGCCTCGAGTGACTTCGAAGACGGCGAGACCGCACCACCACAGCCGAGTTACGACCTGACGCTCACACCCCTTCCGTCCGGGATGGCGGTCGGGGTGGGAGGCACGTTCTGAGCGAGCTCGCGCCAGCGAAGCGGAGTCAGCGTGAGTGTCGGCGTCGCCCCCGATCCACAGGGGGCCGCCGAGGGGGGCGAAACACTGCGTGAACGCCGAGGACGCGAGGCACACCTCGAGGACACGGGTGGCTGCGCGTGCCGACGATGGGCGACGGCTGTAGGCTCGTCCCAGCTCGAATGCCTACTTACTCTTCAGCCGCGCTCGTGCTCTTGGCGCTGGCCCCCATCAGCGCCTGCTCGCACTCGCCCGTCACCATCGACGCGGGCCCGAGTGTCGATGCGGCAGCCGCTGCGATGATGGACTCGGCCGGACCGCAACCGGACGCTGGCGCGAGCGTCGATGCGTCCGCCCAGACGATGACGGACGCGGCCGGGCCGGATTCAGGGAGCGACGCCGGCGCGGGTCCCGTGGCTGACGCTGGTCCGGCAGGCCCGCGCCCGTGCGCCCCACTCGCGGTCTCGGGCGTACCCGCCGCCGTCCGAGAGCGCTTCTCACTGGATCCGTTCTACACAAAATACGTCGACATCGATGGCTTGCCGCTCTTGTCTTCGAGCCGGGTCGACGACCGCGCCTTCGTGGTCGCCGCGGACGTCCTGCGGAACATGCTGGCGGGCCGGCCCGACGTGCGTGATGCGCTCATCGCCTCCCGGGTACGGGTGGGCATCATGGCCGAATCCGAGGTCACGACGGACATGCCCGAGCACAGCGACCTGAACGAGGCGTTCCCCGAGACCGACTGGGACACGCGCGCACGCGGCCTTGGTGCGACGCTGGCGAGGCCACTCACGAGCGTCGGCGAGGAGAACCTGCTGGGCCTCCCGGCCGATCGTTATGGCGGCGAGAGCATCCTCGTTCACGAGTTCGCACACACGTTCTTCGAGCTCGGCGTGGCTCGGGTCGCTGGCGCCGCCGCCATGCGGGAGCGGCTGACGACTGCGTTCGACAACGCCATCTCCCTCGGGCTCTTTGCGGAGACCTACGCGGCGACGAACGAGCGAGAGTACTGGGCCGAGGGTGTGCAAGATTGGTTCGACACCAACATCGAGGCGGTTCCTCCGAACGGGATCCACAATCACGTCAACACGCGCGAGGAGCTCCGAGCGTACGACCCGACCCTCGCCGCGCTCGTGCTCGATGCTCTGGGGCGTGAGGACGGCTGGCGTCCACTCTGCACGCTCCCGCCCTGAGCGCCCACGAGGGGACGCTCCTCTGCATTCTCGTCATGTTGGAGGAGCGTCGTCGTCGAGTCCCCGGGCTGGAGTGCGCGGAGACGAGTGAGCAAGATAGCGAGCGCCGACAGCCCAAGGGCGCCGAGCAGGATGGCGATGCCGTGCGCTTGTTTGGTATCTCGAGGAGCGTCGTCGTCGGTCCCGGACCGAGCCGGTGTGCGCGGAGAAACGAATGACGAGGTGGGGAAGGCTCTGTGGCGCGCCGTTGGACGGGCCACGTCCGAATCGCGACTCCTACGTCCCAGGAGCTCACTCGCTTCAGACTACTCGGCGTAGAAGGTCACTCGGCTACAGGCTTCGCAGAGCCACGCCCGCAGCGTGCCGGCCTGGTTCTTCAGCTTGCCACTCCACGCACTGGTGCGGGCCTTCTCGTCAAAGGTAAACGCCAGCCCCGAGTGAGTGATCCCGTGGCCGAGCTGGTCGACAACGTTGATTGCTGATAAGGGCTCCGCGCAGTCGCTGCATTTCTTGCTGGTCATCGCGTCCGAGCATACCCCACCCGGGCCTCAGATCCGCACCGACAGCCAGACAACAACCCGCCGGCGTGCACGGCATGCGCTCGCCTCGCCCTCACTGCCGCTCCTCGGCGTCGTCACTGCTGAAGAGCGCCTCGAGCTCGGCCGCGGTCTGCTTGGCGGACGCGATCATCATCTCGTCGTCGTCGCGGATCTCGTACTGCTCCTCGAGCAGGCGCTCGTCGTACTCGCGGAACTTTCGCACGGCGCGATAGGACTCCGTGTAGGGCAGGTCCAACTCGAGGAGGGTCTGCCGCGCGGCCTCGAGGCTCGACGCAAGAGTCTCGCGGAAGATGTGTTCCACGCCAACATCTCGCAGCTCGTAGACGTGTCGGCGATTGCGAGCTCGCGCGATGACGATGACGTCAGGGAACGTCTTGCGCACGATGCGGGCGGTGGCGACCGAGGCTTCCACGTCCTCGATAGCCACGACAAAGACCTCCGCCTCTTCCACCTTGGCGGCGCGAAGGATTTCGAGCCGCGAGGTGTCTCCGAAGTGGATCGAGCCGCCGTACCGCTTTACGAAATCGACCGCGGTCGGGTCGGCCTCGAGCGCGGTGAAAGGGATCTGCTTCATCGCGAGGATGCGGCCGACCATCTGTCCGAAGCGCCCAAACCCAGCGATGATCACCGGCGCGTGCTCGTAGCCGTCCCGCTCCATCTCCCGGCCCGCGCTGGGCAGAAGCCGCGCCCCGAGGTCCCTGAGGGTGAAGAGCACCGGCGTGACAGCCATCGAGAGGGCGATCACGACGATCAGCAGTTCGACGACTTCGGCGGAGAGCACGTTGGACTCGAGCGCGACGCCGAAGAGCACAAACGCAAACACGCCGCCATGCGAGAGCGTGATCGCCAGGTTCGCGCTAGAGATGTTGTCCAGCTTCGAGCCGCGGCCCACCCCGAAGAGCACCAGGCACTTGACGAGGACGAGCCCGACCACGAGGCCGAGCACCTCCCAGGGCTGCTCGGCGACCAGCGCCAGCCGGGCGCTCATGCCGACGGCGATGAAGAAGAGCCCGAGCAGGAGCCCCTTGAAGGGCTGAATGTTGGCCTCGAGCTCGTGCCGATAGGGAGAGTCGGCCAGCAGCACGCCAGCGAGGAACGCGCCGAGTGCCATGGAGAGACCGACGTCCTCCATGAGCAGGGCCGTGCCCGTGACCACGAGCAGGGCGGCGGCGATCGAGATCTCCGAGCTTCGCGCGCTGGCGACCAGGCGAAGCAGGAGCCGAAGGACGAACCGGCCGATCAGGACCACGGCGGCGATCGCCCCGAGCGCGATCAGCGCGCTCATCCACGCGGGTCGACCCGAGTCCTCCGCGCCGGAACCGAGCATCGGCACGACTGCGAGCATGGGAATGACCGCGATGTCGTGGAAGAGGAGCATCGAGAACGCGGCGCGCCCATGCGGCAGGGCGAGCTCGTGGCGCTCCCCCAGGATCTGGACCGCGAGCGCGGTCGACGACAACGCGAGACCGGCGCCGATGACGGCGGCCTGCGTTGGCGGCAGGCCGAAGAGCCAGGCGGCCCCGCCGAAGACCACTGTGCAAGCCGCGACTTGCGCCCCGCCGCCGCCGAAGACGCTGACGCGCATCTCCCAGAGTCGCGCGGGCTCGAGCTCGAGCCCGACCATGAAGAGCAGGAGCACGACGCCGAACTCGGAGAACGCGAGGATGTCCTCGACCTGACTGATCAGACCGAGCGTCGACGGGCCGATCACGACCCCCGCGATGAGGTAGCCGAGCGTGGAGCCGAGCCCGAGTCGCTTGGTGAGCGGCACGGCGAGCACGGCCGCGGCCAGGTAGATCGTTGTCTCAGCGAGCAGGTGCACGGCCCGCACCATAGCCTGCGCCCTGGGGTCCGGGGCAGGGGGCGAGGCTCTGATGGGATTCGCTCCTGATCGCCGCCGGGTCGAGCGTGAAGCGGCTGATGCTCGATGGGAGGTCGGCGCCCCCATCATGTGCGAGGCCGTCTCCCGTGTCGGAGCGCTGTCGAACGTTGAGGCGGCGTGGACGCACCCTCACCCGAGATGAGACTGTCGCTTCATGAAGTTCGCGACGGTCTTGACGGTGATCGCAGCCTCGGGGGAATCGTGTCCGCGGGCTGCCAGTACGAGGCGGCGACAGACGCATGCTACGCGTACGTCGAGACCGCCGGCGCGCGCATGGCCGAGTGCGGCGTCGTCCCGACCGCGGCCGAGGGAGAGCGGGCCATCTTCGCGGACCTCGAATCGAGGGGCTTGAACTGCGACACGAGCCCCACGCGACTGACGGATGAGACCTGCTTCTACGAGCAGTGCATCCCCGAGCTCGAAGTCATGGACTGCGCGACGCTCGAGGTACCGGCGTCGTGCCAGGACAAGATCCTCTACCGCTCCCGCTGAGCGCCGCCGCCGGCTTGGTCAGGCGCTCAACAGCCTCCGTGAGGCGCGTCGTGGTCCCGGTCGGCCTCGCAGGTCGCTTCGTCGAGATACCAGACGTGCGTGTCATCGGGGTGGTACGCGATTACGTTCCGCCCCTCCACCCACTCGATGCGGTGGTCATCGGCGGACACGACCGTGATCGGGGTGACGCAACCCGCGGCTCCGCGCATGCCCGGCATGCCTTCCCTCGGGCCGGGGCGCCTCAGCCACCGGCGACCGAACCCCATGCTGTACATGGCGAAGGTGACTGGGCCGCCGTGTAGCGGAATGAACTCGCGCTCCACGGAGACGCCGCTGCCCCACGCCTGGCGGTAGCGACGCTCGAGGGTGACGCCCTCAGGGGTGGGTTGGAACCGCCAGCGCTGGCAGGTCGGCTCTCCCTGCGCGTCTGGCCGCAGGAGCCAGACCCGGCCCCGGTAAGGCGGCGGAGCGATGGCCTGGACGCGTCGATAGCCCTCTGGAATCGTCGTGGCCGGGGGCTCGGCAGAAATCGGACGCGCTCTCACGCTCGTCGGAGCGGTGAGCACGCGCGGGCCTCGGTGTGCCGGTTCGGCCGCGGTGATCGCCGTCGCGTCTTCTTCGATCACGGGAGCCGTCGCCACGGCGCGCACCGCTGCGGGCGCGGCGACTGGGGCCGTCTCGGCGGTGAGCCGAGCTGGGTGGGTGGGGCGAGGGCTCGGTCGCGACGCGGAGTGGCACGCGCTCGCCAGCAGCGCGGACAGGAAGATGAACCTCATACGTCCCCTGACACATGGTTGGTGGTCGAGTTCCCGATGCACGATGGTAGGCGCGATCGCGCCGCGGTGGCATCGCCGCTCGCGCCCGTGGAGGCCCGGTGCTCGCGAACTTCGGGCCTCCAAATTGCCGAGCCTTCCAACGTTAGCGCACCTGGACGCGGTAGCCTCGGGGCATGACCGAGGGTGACCGCGTGACGATTCGGGCGGCCAGTCGCTGGGGGATGCACGAGCTGACGGTCTCTCTGCAGACAGGCGAGGGCAGGATCCGGAGGCGGGTCTCGCGACTCGACTTCGACGAGACCCACGAGCTGCATGTCAGCGATGCGGATCTCGCGCGGCTCCGAGAGACCGCCGCCACCGTGTGTCGCGAAGACCAAGACCTCGCGACGGGCGATCCCATTCACGCCATCGGTGAGGAGAAGGTCTGCGTGATCCTCGGAGATCGCCGCGTTCAGGTCCACGACCCCTACGGCCGGCTCACGATGCCCGGCGCGGGCGACCTCGCCCGGCTCGGAGAGGAGCTCGCCGACAAACACCTGCCCCTACCGCGAGACCTCTGAGCCGCCGCGTACAGGCCCCATTCGGCCCGCCCGAGCGTCTCCCCTACGTCAGCCGAAGCAGACCGACAGAGCGATCGCGATGACGAGGACCACGCCGACCGCGACGCCGACGGCAGCGATGTAGTCATCGGTCGCGCGCGCCCAGAGGCGGAGGTGCCTCGCCTCGAGTTCCCGCAGCAGCTCGCGCCGCGCCCTTTGCGCGTAGAGCGCATCGGTGAGGTCGGACTTCAGTCGATCGCCTGGGTGGAGCGGGGCGGCGCAGTGTCGGCAGGTCGCGGCGTCGTTCTCGAAGGCTGCTTCTCCCCCACATCGAGGGCAGGCGCCGAGCGCCCGAGCGTGCGCCTCACGTTCCGCCTCGGCGAGCACGGCACTGGCCCGCGCGTGATCCGCGGCGATGAACCCCGCCGTGCCAGGGCCCTGCTCTTCTTGGTAGCATTCCTTGCAGCATCCGAGGGTGAGGCTGTAGGCATACCGGCCGCATGCGGCACAGGTGCCGGCCGCTCCCTCCACGGGGGCCCAGGGTTTCGCGGGGGCGAACACCGTCATCAAGAGGACGGACGGGGCGAAGGAGAACGCACCGAAGACGAGCGCCACCGCGACCCGCACCTCAGGGTCCGCGCGCATCGTGAGGAACGCGGCGACGCTGAGCCCCGAGAGGGTGATGAGCGTGTGCAGGACACGCCGCTTGGCGCGGTCGGTCGCGACCGCTTCGACGCGCGCATGCTGTCGCGTGATCGCTCGTATCCACACGCGTACGACCACGGAGGCTCGCTCGGCGAGCCCGGCGCCATACCGCACCCGTCGCTCCGAGGCCCCGAGCTCGGCGTCCTGGCCGCACGAGCGACAAACGCCCGCGAGCAAAGCTCGGGGCGCGCCGCAGAGGGGGCATGTGTGTAGCGAGGTCACGAATTCTTTCATTGCCAACAACCGCCAGCGCGGCGCGAGATTCCGCAAACCGTGGGGCGGTCGTGCGGGCCAACGAACGGAAGCTCTCGACTTTGAGAGTCGAGACCGATACCCAGTTGTATGGCCGAGGCGAAGCAAGGCGACCCCACGATTCCGAAGACCAAGGTCCGCTTCTCGCTGCGATTGAAGCTCGGCCTCATGGCTACGTTCCTCGCCGTGGTCCCGCTGGTCGGGGTGGGGTTTGGCCTGATCGATGTGAACCGTGACGCCGTGGAGGAGCTCAACCGCGAGGCTCAGCTCCTCGTCCTCGAAGACATGGCGCGGACGATCGAGCAGGGCTTCGCAGAGGCTGAACACGGGCTGGGGATTGGCGCGGCGATCTTTGCCAACCAGTCACTCGACATCGATCAGCGTCTCGCGCTTCTGCACGCGCTGGTGGAAGGTCACGAGACGCTGGAGCACCTGATCCTCTTCGACGCCGAAGGCGCGCAGATTGCGGTCATCGAGCTCGACGGAGCCGAGCCGCTCGAGCTGCCCAGCACGCTGCCCCAGCCCCTGCTCGACGCGCTGGTCGAGGAGGTGGGAGCGACCGGCGAGGTGTCGATGGTGGGGGGCGACGCGCGCGCCCTCTTGGTGCGGCGCATTCGGGTGGAGGGGCGCACGACCGGGTTCGTCGGCACGCTGCTGAGTCTGGCCCCGGCGCAGGAGCGGCTCGAGCATCTGGCGCACATTGCGTTTGGCGGGAGCGACCAGATCTTCGTCATCGATCGACAGCAGCAGGTCTTGGTGCACGCGGACGCATCGCGCGCCATGACGTCGGCCTCGGGCGAGGGCATCCTGGAAGGGGCGGGCCCGGAGGACATCGCCGTCCTGCGTCGCTCCGGTGAGTTCGACTCCGCGGATGGCACGCCGATGCTCGGCTCGACGATGCCGCTCCCGGAGCGAGGTTGGGCGATCGTGGTTCAGGTGCCGCAGACCGTCGCCTACGCGTCGATCGACAGGATGACGACGATCACCACCGCGATGGTGGGTGGCACGATCATCCTGGCGCTCATCCTCGGCGTGTTTGTCGCCGCGCGGCTGGCCAGCCCGGTACGGATCCTCGAGGAGAGCGCCCGGATCATGGCCGGCGGGAATCTCGAACATCGAGCGGACGTGGATCGGAGCGACGAGATCGGCTCCCTGGCGACGACGTTCAATCACATGGCCGCCGCACTCGCCGCGAAGATCGCTCAGATTCGAGCGACCCTCGTCAGCTTCGAGCGCTTCGTTCCCCGCAAGTTCCTCGAGGTCGTCGCGCCCGAGGGCATCGAGAACATTCAGGTCGGCTCCTACACGAACCGGCCACTGACGATTCTCTTCAGCGACATCCGCGGCTACACGAGCTTGTCTGAGCGGAGCACCAACGAGGAGATGTTCCAGCTGCTCAACGAGTACCTGCCGGCGATGGGTGAGCCGATCGAGTCTTCGGGCGGCTTCATCGACAAATACATCGGTGACGCGATCATGGCCCTCTTCGATGCGGAGACGACCGACGGTGCCGTCGACGCCGCGATCGGCATGGGAACGGCGCTCGAGACCTTCAACGCGGACCGCGAGCGGGACGGCAAGCCGACGATCGACATCGGGGTCGGGCTGCACCGAGGCGAGGTCGTGATGGGCACGGTCGGGTTTCGGTCGCGGATCGACTCGACCGTCATCGGCGACTCCGTGAACCTCGCGGCGCGGGTGGAAGGCCTGACGAAGAAGTACGGCCGTATCTTGATCACCGAAGCCGTGCTGCGCTCTCTCACGAGCCCGGAGAAGTACAAGACAACGTTGGTTGACGAGACCGTGAAGGTCAAAGGCAAGGAAGAGCCGGTCGTCCTCTATGTTGTCGACGGGTACGCCTGAGTCGCGGCGCGCCCAGGCGACGAGCGATCTCGCTCACGCCGCTGCGATGAGGCGCCGATGGCGCCTCTCTCGGGCGTCGAGAAACGACCCACCTTCCGTCGCAAAAGCGCGCAGCCAATAGCGCAAGCCAAGCTCGTCTTCGGCGGGGCGCCAGCCTGACTGGGACCCGCACCGCACTTGCCAATGGCTTCCGTCTCCCGCGTCCGAGGCCGAGCCAGGTAGCCCCGCGGGCTCGTTCTGCCGGATGATCGGGTGTGAGCCCGTCCATGGGCGAAGGGCGGTGGAGAGCCGGGTCAGCATGGAGCGAGGCTCACACGAGGCGTCGCAAAGTCTCTGCGCCTCCTTGGCGGAGAGCAGGTCGTTGTGCGGAACCTGGCGCCTGAGCATGACGTACGACTCGATGCGCTCGAGGGACCACTCAGGCAGGAAATCCAGCGCCTCTCGGGAGCCTTCGAAAGAGACCCGCCAGCGCCCGAACCGAGGCTCGAACCGCACCCCGAAAACGCTCGTCTGCACCCGCTCGACGAGGCTGGCCAGGTCGTCCGACGAGGCTGCGTCGGGGTCGGGGCGAGGCGCCATCGTTTGACGCGCGCACCATTCGAGCCACGCAGACCCGTCGAGCTCCCGGCTGGGGTCGACAGAGCGCTCCGGAAGCCCAGAGCCTGCCTGGCGCACCGAGTGCTCGACGAACGCCTCGGGCAGCGAGACCTCGTGGGCCTCGACGTAGTGCGCCAACCCCTCGGGCCACACCCACGTCCCGTCGGTCAGGTCGCGAGAGCCCATCTGTTGATCAGGCACGGAGCATTCGTCGAAGCGGCAGTGGCTGTGGCCCATGCATTGATGGAGCGACGCGCCGTGGGTGAGGTAGCGCGTCAGTTGTTCTCGCTCGGTCGCAGAGAGCGCGCATCGAGGCAGCTCGCTGGGATGAGGCCATCCGACCGGGGAACCCGTCTCGTGCGCGGAGGTTGGTCTCCAATAACCGATGGACTTGAGAGGATGCGGCATGATCCTGGCCCGGCTGACGGGCGCATGATCACCGATGTCGCATCGACGATCCAGGACCCGTCTCCGCAATGGAGACCGAGTCCGCGGGCTGAGGCACTATGGGGGCATGAACACGGTCCCCAAGCTCTCGTGCCTCGTCATCGTGCTTGCGGTCACGGGGTGCGGTGGAGAAGCGAGCGTGGACGCAGGGGATGCCGTGGACGCGGCGCCCGCACCCGACGGGGGCCTCGTGCTCGACGGAGGTGGACCTCCCGTCGACGCCGGAGGGGCCGGCGTCTCTCGGTGCTACGACGGGCTGGTCGAGGTGACCATGGACGGCGCACTCGCCGTCGCGCGGACCGAACACTATGAAGTCGTAGCTCAGGCGGACGTGGAGCGGGCCGAGCGCTTCGCCCGCATGCTCGAGGCCGCCTTCGAACCACACGCGGCGTTTTTTGCCGGGAGGGCTGAACGGGGCGGCGAACGCCTGCGCGTGCGCTTCTTCGCGGATACCGCGGCCTTCCACCTCGGCCTCGCCGAAGATGGTCTGTCTGCACTCGGGGGCGCTGGCGGCTACTTCCACCCTTCGACGGAGACCGCCTACGTCACCGATCAGCCCACGCGATACTACACGCGCGTGCTCCTCCTGCATGAGGCCGCGCACCAGTATCAATACCTCGTGAGTGGCGGCGAGGACCCGCCGTTCTGGTACGGCGAGGGCGTGGCTGAGTACATCTCGCTTCACCATTGGGACGGGCGCTGCATCGAGCTCGGTGTGCTCCCCCTCCTGACGCAGGAGGACCGGCCGGCGGAGGCGCTCTCGATGCTCGAGGGGGGCGCCTTGCCGCTGGCTGGAGTGGTGGACGAGTCGTTGACCGCGTCCCGTGCCCTCGCGTGGGCTGTCGTGCGGTACTTCCTGCACGTGGACGGCGGCGCGCTCGCGGCTGACTTCCGCCGCTTCATGGCCGTCGTGGCCGGTGGGACCGATGTGCGGGCTGCGTTTCGTTCCGAGCTCGGGGAGCCCTCGAGTCACGACGCGCCACTCCTCGCCTTCCTTCGGGCGGAGCAGGAGCCGATGACGCCGACCTTCTTGGAGTGGACCCACGTCGGGCCCGAGGCGATCGACGGGGAGTCTGACGTCTTCACCATCGCTCCGGTCAAGGAGCCCGTGGCACGTTTCCATGCGAGCTTCGCCGCCCCGGATACGAGCGGTTGGGCGGCGGGTGTTCTGCTCGGCTACGAGGCCCCCGATCGCTTCGAGGCGCTGGTCGTCTCCGACACCGGCATGTTTCGTCGGTTCGACGTCGACGGTAGCGCGTTCTGGAATCCGGTCGGGGCTGCGCCGGCCGCGGTCGCCGGCCGCTATGAGTTTGATCTGGTCCACACCGCGGGCCGCGTTTCCGTCACGGTCAATGGAGAGGTCTCGGCTTTCGACACAGCTCTGCCACCAACCTCGGGCCTCGCGCTGAACGCTGGCGCGGTGCGCTTCGAAGAGATTCGGTGGGAGTGAGCAGCGCTCGAGCCGAGGTCGACCCGAGCGCGCTCGTGAGCTCCGGCTCAAGCGACGGAGGCTGACTCACGGCAAGCGTGCACATCCTCGACGAAGGAGCGCACAGCCGCTTCGAGGCGGTCGTCGACGATGGCCAGTTTCGCCTTTACCTCGGGGACCTCGAGGCCCTCCTCGACGGCTCGTCCGATGGTCAGCTGAAGGTTGACCAGCCACGCCGCCTCCTCGGCGTCGGCGTCGCTGCCCAGGCGATGGGTGATCCAACAGGTCTCGGGGTGAAGCCGGTGGGGGGCCGCCAGACCTTCACGCATCAGCTCCGCTCCGACGGTCGGAGGTACATGCAAGTCGATGTGACCCGTTCGGTGCACGTGCCCGAGCTCTCGGCCATGCACGTAGAAGCCGATGGTGTTGATCGGCCGGGGGCGTATCTCGAGCTCCGGGAGTTGTTCGAGCCGCTCGAGCAGCGCATCGAACGATCGCTTCATCGCGTCGCTCAGGTTCTTCACGGCGGTGCGTGAGAGCTCGGGCTCGTGCTTCTTGGCGGACGGCCGGACCAGCGGCCGCGCCCAGATCGTCGCGATGACGGCCGTGATGCCCGTGGCCACGGCGATCCCGCCGAAGAGACCGCGAAGCCCACCGAGCTCCGAGCCGAGGTAGGCGAGCGGAACCGCCAGACCGAGGCTCTTGATCGTCGACAGGACGGTTGAGCGCACGGCGCGGTCGACCGCGTTGAAGGCCGCGCTCGCGACGCTCACGACACCGGAGGCGCCGTAGCTGAGCGGCACGATCCAAAGGTAGTCCCGCGTCGCTTCGATCACTCTCGGGTCGGCCGTGAAGAGCGACGCGAAGAGTCCGGCAAGCGGGAGCAGGAGGAGCCAGGCGGCGGTTCCCCAGGACAGCACAAAGGCGTTGGAGAGCCGGATCGCCCGCGCGACGCGGTCCTCTCGGTGGGCGCCCCAGTTCTGTCCGATGAAGGGCGTGAGCGCAGACGTGAGTCCCCAGGGAGCGATCATCAGCAGACCCTCCACACGGCTCCCGACACCGTAGGCCGCCACCGCTTCGCTGCCCTCGCGCGCGATCAACGCGAGCATCACCCCCGCGGCGACCGGGCCGAGAGCGTTCGTAATGGCTGCCGGCACGCCGACGGAGACGATCTTCTTCCAAGAGTCGAGGAGCGCCGCCACCGACGGCACGCTGAAGTCCAGAAGGCCGCGCCGCTTCAGAAGCCAGAGGCCGACGGTGAAGGTGACCGACCTCGCGCAGAGCGTCGCGATGGCGGCGCCGGCGAGCTCGAGCTTCGGCGCGCCGAACCAGCCGAAGATGAGGATCGGGTCGAGGGCGCCGTTGACCAGAGCCGCGACGATCATCAGGTACATCGGCGTCTTTGCGTCGCCGCCCGCGCGGATCACGCCGTTGGCAACCATCGGCACGACCAGGAAGACCGAGCCCCCGAACCAGATCGTCATGTACGTCGAGAGCTTCGGCAGCAGCTCCGGCTCGGCGCCGAGGCTGGTGAAGATGACGTCTTGCGCGAGCACCCCCGTGAGTGAGACCGCCGCGACGATGAGGCCGGCGAGGAGGAGCGCGTGGGTGGTCAGCCGGCGAACCGCCGCCTCGTCGCCGGCGCCGATCGCCCGAGCGACCGCGGAGGTCGTGCCGACGCTCAGCCCCAGCGCGACGCTGATCACGAGCATGATGACGGGGAACGTGAAGCTCATCGCCGCAAGCTCGTCGGTGCCCAACTGCCCGACGAAGTAGGTGTCGACGAGGTTGAGCGCGACGAGGAACACGATCCCGATGCTCATCGGGAGCGCGAGGCCGAAGAGCGCGGAACCCACGGGTCCGGAGACGAGCGTGGCTCGGGGGGCGTCGGCCATGCCCGCGAGTATGGGGCCCTACCGTCCGGATCGACAGTTGTGCGTTGGGCGCAGGCCAGGGTAGGAACGCGGCTCCCCGGACGCGTCTGCGCGCGTCAGTCTGCTTCGGCTTGGTCGAGCTTCTTCAGCGCCCGCTTGGGGGCCACGAGCCGGTAGCCCTCGACGAGCAGAAACCGGACCGTCTCCCAGTCCACCGTGCCTTCGAGCCGCACCGCGACCCAGCCGCTCGGGCCAAGGTACTTGGGCCGATAGAAGCGCTCGGGGTCACCCCCCACCAGCGACTCCTGCACGCCCGCCTCGGCTTTGATCCAGACCGCGCGGCGCCCCTCGTCGTAGCTGCCGCTGTGGTAGGTCGCGAAGGTCTTTCTGCCGCCCCAGAAGGTCGGCGCCCCGTGGGAGAGCTTCTCCGAAGTCTCTGGGAGCGCCCCGATGATCGCGCGCACCCGCTCCAAAGGATCTTCATTCACGCGGCGATGTTACCACCGGCGGCGCGTCCGGCGCTGCGCCGGAGAGCCGCCGGGGCCGCGCTCAGTCCATGCCCAGATCGCTGACGTCGGGCCTGACCCGGAAGGCGAACTCACGCGCCTCTCGGATCTTGCCAAAGACGACGTCGAAGGACGTCAGAACGTGCGCGGAGCCGTCGTCCATGGGGTCGCTGCTCGGCGACACGGTGTAGTCGGCGAAGACGTGCTCACCTGCTCCGTAGAGCGTGAGCTGCAGGACGTGCAGTCGGCCGCCGAGGCGCTCTCGGATGCTGCCGAGCAGCCCGCCGATAGCCTCTTTCCCCTCGTAGGTTCCCGACTCCGGGAGCGCGTCGCTCCGACACCACTTGGCGTCCTCCTCGAAGTGGGTGAGCGCTGCCTCCATGTCGCCCTCGGCGAACGCGACGAACGCGTTGTTGACGACCGATGTGTTGGGTGATTCCTGACCCTGCATGACTTTATCCTCCGTCCCTCGTTGACCGAACCGGGTGAAGCGCAGCTGCTCCGCTCAACGGGTATGTGCGCACCGTTCGGGCGCGCGCCCGCGTGCCGTCGATCTCGTTTGCTCTGCGCACGCTCGGGGCGCTTGGAAGCCGCGTTTCGACGAACGTTCGCCCGCGCTCTACGGGATGGTCTCAGCGCACGCGGCGAACCCACGCTCCAGTGCATCCGCATCCATACCGAGCCCCAACACGACGAGGCGACTCGTGCGTGATGCGTCGCCCCAGGGCGCGCCGAGGCTGACCTCGATGGCCTCCCCCACGCCCTGAAGGATCACGCGGTTCGGCACCCCCGTCATGGCGAGGATACCCTTGACCCGGAGGATCCGAGCCTCGACCGAGCCGAGCGCCTCTTCGACCCAGGCGCCGAAGCGGTCTTCATCGAGCGGGCCGTCGACCGAGAGCGAGACGGCGTCGATCGGCCGGTGGGTCTCGCTCCGAGCGGCCACCGGGAGCAGACGCAGGACACCCTCTCGCTCGTTCAGGATGGCCTCGAGGGCTGAGGATCCGGTCTTGCGCTCCCCCTCCACGCGTCCGTTGCGTGCGTGCACGACGACCGCGCCCGGAGCGTACGACTCGACGCGCGACTGCACCGTCGTGAGATCGACGTCGGCGCATCGATCGATGTGCGAGAGCACGACGACGTCAGCGAAGCCGAGCTGCTCGACCGCGAGGTCGAACGCCAACGCTCGTTCGATCCGTGTCGCGTCGACGACGGTCACGACGCCGTCGAGGCGGAGCCGCGCCTTCGCGCGCCCCCGGGTCATCGCGCGGATGACCCCGGCCGGCGACGCATCCCCGGAGGTCTCGACCAGGATGCGCGTCGGGGTCGGCATCTCATCGGAGAGCTCCGAGAGAGCCCGCGCGAGCTCGGCCTGGGTCGCGCAGCAGACACAGCCTCCGGTGATCTCCCGCACCCGGGAGACATGCGCCGAGAGCAACGCTCCGTCGATCCCCACCTCACCCGCTTCGTTGACGATCACCGCGGTTCGTTCGCGCGAGAGCTCGGTCAGCCACGCCTCGACGAGCGTGGATTTGCCGGCACCCAGGAACCCGGTGACGATCGTGACGGGGATGGGTTGCACGGCCTGGGTTCTAGCAAACGCAGGGCCCAGGATCTTCGAATCTGAAAGATCGCCTCCCTGATCTGGAGGGTCGCGAGCGCGCCAGTGGGCTCTCCGTACATCTCGGCGTCGGAAGCTCCGGACTCGCTTGCCGGCCCGATCCTTGCTGGTCTAAAGTCGTATCTGTTCACGCGTCTGTTGGTTGGCGGAACGTGGGACAGTATCCCCTCGGAGGTGTGTGTGAGGGCTCTCGTAGTTGATGACTCGAGTACTTTGCGTGAGCACGTGCGGCGCACGCTCGAACCGGGCGGCGTCGAGGTGCTCGAGGCGCAGGACGGAATCGAAGGCCTCGAACGCATCCGCAGCATGGGTGCAGGGGTCATCGTCTGCGACGTCAACATGCCCCGCATGGATGGCCTCGAGATGCTCGATGTGATGAAGGCCGAGGGGCTCGACAACCCGGTGCTCATGCTCACGACTGAGGGCGATCCGGAACTGATCGAGCGCGCCAAGAACGCCGGCGCCAAAGGCTGGGTGACGAAGCCGTTCAACCCCGAGCATCTGCTGGCCGCGGTCCAGAGGCTTCATGAGCGCTTCGTGGCGGCGTCGCCTGCGAACCGCGTGGCGGCGAGCTGATGGGACTCGTGGACGACATCCTCAAGGATCACCTGCTCCCTCTCTTCGAGGGGTTCGAGCTCGCGCCGATCGTCGACGGCAACTCCTCGCCGCCTGATCAGCTCTTGACCGGCCGCGTCGAATTACACTCCGAGCGGGTCACCGGATCCGTTGGTGTCTGCGGCTCGCTCGCGACGATCGAGGGCACCGCGCCTTTCGGGGGCATCGACCCGCGTGACTGGGTGGGCGAGCTCGCGAACCTCGCCGCCGGACGGCTCAAGTACGGTGCGCTCTCTTTGGCGCAGCTCCGGCTCAAGCAATCGACGCCGGAAGTGATCGGCGGTGAAGGTCTGCCCGCAGCTGGCAACGCGACCCGCGTCATCAAGCTGCGCGGCGACGGCGGCACGCTCCGCGTGTGGTTGGAGCTCGACGGGCTCGAGGACATCTCGGCGCTCGGGCCGATGGCATCGTCGACGCGGGTGCGCGCGATGCCCGCGGGGCAGAGCCTCTTTTTCGATTGAGCTCGACGAAGGCAGGGACAATGGAGATATCGAGCGGTCGCTCTCACGCCACATCGGGATCGGAAGCGGTGCAAGAGGTCACCGCTGGGTGGCGCTCCGACCCCGAGATTGTCTTCGCCTTCTGTTCCACCGAGCAGTCCGCCGATGAAGTCTGTGCGGCCCTTGTCGAGCGCTTCCCGGACGCTCTGATCTCCGGCTGCACGACCTCGGGCGAGTTCGTCGGCAGCGAACACAGCAACGGCTCGTTCGTCGCCAGCGCGATCTATGACTCGGGCATCCGTTGGGCGGTCGAACACATTCCCAACATCTCGTCCCTCGACGCCGCGGGGGCCGATGAGGCCGTGGCCCGCCTCTTCGAGACGGTCGAAGTCGACCGGGGGCGCTTCGAGCCCGATCAGATGGTGTGTCTCCTGATGGTCGATGGCCTGTCGATGTCGGAGGAGCGCGTCAGCGCCTATCTCGCAGAGGCCCTCGAGGGCGTGCCGCTGGCGGGCGGGAGCGCTGGAGATGACCTCAAGTTCAAGAGCACCCAGACCTTCACGAAGGCCGGCGCCAGTTCAGACGCGGCCGCCGTCGTGCTCGCGCACGCCGAGTCCGCGACGATCAAGGTCATCAAACACCAGCACTTCCTGCGTACGCAGAAGTCGCTCTGCATCACGGCCGCGGACGCGAGCACCCGCACGGTCATCGAGATGGACGGCTACCCGGCCGCCGAGTCCTACGCCGCGGCGCTGGGCCTGAAACGGGAGGAGCTGACCGACGACATCACGTTCCTCAACCCGCTGACCTTCGCGTGCAACGGGGAGCTCTACGTTCGCAGCATTCAGAGCCTCAACGAAGACGGCTCCCTCACGTTCTACTGCGGCATCGAGGAAGGCATGGTCCTTCACATCGGTGATCACGAAGAGATGAAGAAGAGCCTCGAGCGCGATCTCGATCAGCTCCGCGGTGACCTCGGCGAGGCTGATTTCGTGATCGGTTTCAACTGCATCCTGCGCGCGCTCGAAGCGGGGCAGAGAGAAGATCACGGGGCGCTCGGCGAGGTGCTGATGTCCTGCACGCGCAGCGCGATTGGCTTCGATACGTACGGCGAACAACTCGACGGACTGCACATCAACCAGACCCTGGTTGCGGTCGCTTTCCGAGCGGCTTGAAGGGGCGGTCATGGAGAACACGAGCTGGGAGCGTCGCGCCAACGCGGCGGAAAAGACGGTCGTCGTCCTCAAGCGGAAGGTCAACGACCTTTACGATGGCGGGCCTCAGAGCCAGATCCACCGGCAACTCGAAAAGGCGCGTCTCCGAGAGGAGCGCAACCGCCTTCGGACGGACCAGCTCGAGCGCTACAGTCAGGAGCTCGAGGGCGAGGTAAAACAACGGACGCGCGCGATCCGCGTGATCCTCGACCACGTCGGCTTCGGCTTCCTCGTCATCGATCGAGACCTTCGGATCCAGAGCGGCTTCACGCGCTCCTGCGAAGGTCTCTTCGGTCGGGCGCCGGTCGCAGGCGAGACGCTCTCGGAGCTCTTGGGCATCGTCGGCACGCCGGCCGAGCGACAGCTGCTCCTCGGGGTCGATCAAGTCTTCGAGGACATTCTGCCCGCTCACGTGAGCAGCGCTCAGCTGCCCTCCCGATTCGAGCGTGAGCGGGTGCTCAAGCTCGACGCCAGTGTCGTGCGCGACGACGCCGACGAGGTCGAGGGCCTTCTGATGACGGTCAGCGACATCACGCGCCTCGAACAGGCCGAGCGCGAGTCCAAGTCCCGTGAGGTGCTGCTCAACATCCTGAGGCGTCGGGCCGCGTTTGAGCAGTTCGTCGCGGACACCCGGACGGGCCTCGCCACGGCGTCCCAGGTGGATGACGCGGTCCTCGTTCGGCGCGTCGTTCACACGATCAAGGGCAACGCAGCTTCCTGGGGCCTCGATGAGCTCGTCGAGAGAGCCCACGCTGTGGAGAGCTCCGACGAGATCGGACCCGACGAGATAGCGGGCCTCGGCGAGTGCCTGAGCGAGTGGCTCGAGTCCAACCATGCGGTGCTCGGCGTCGACTACGGAGACGCTCAGCCGGTCTTCGAGATCACGGGTCAGCGGCTCGGTGAGCTGCGGGCGATGTTGCAGGACCCGGAGCGATCGGACGAGGTCGCGGGCTGGCTCCGCGCGGTCGTGCGCTGCCCGGCCCACCACCTGCTCGGCCCCGTGAACGCGTTTGTGCACAAGCTCTCGGGCAGGCTCGACAAGACCGTTCAGTTCGACCTGCGAGGGGCCGACCTGCTCGTCGACGGTGAGCTGATGCGGCCGGTCTTCGCGGTCGTCCCGCACCTGATCCGAAACGCGGTCGACCACGGCATTGAGCCGCGAGCCGAGCGAGGAGAGAAGGCGCCGCACGGCCAGCTGACGATCACGATCGCGCAGACCGATGAGCGGTGGCTGGTAAGCGTCGCCGACGACGGACGCGGGGTGCCCTACGAGCAGCTGGTCGCCAAAGCCGTGAGCCTGGGTCGACTGACAGCCGACGCAGCAGCCCAGCTCGGCGACGATGAGCGAGCCGCGTTGCTCTTCGCCGATGGACTCTCGACGGCGGCGACCATGACGGACATCTCTGGTCGCGGGATCGGGATGTCCGCCGTGCAGGCGGCCGTGACCTCGGCCGGCGGGGCTGTGGCCGTGACCACGTCCGTTGCGGGTACGCAGGTCGAGATCTCTGTACCCAAGGCGCTCTGAGCCGACCCTGAGATCGGCTCCGCGCCAAAGCGGTCGATCACCTCGGAGACGTCACTGTCCGACCGGTCCAGAGCGCGGCGGCGCGGGCAGGGTGTACCGGCAGTCTGCGCCGTTGTGCATGCGCCTGACCAAGCGCATTTGATTCCGGCAGGAGTTCTCGAAGCGCTCATTGTGGTCGGGCAGACGGTTGCAGCTGTCCAGGTAGGTGTCCCAGCACTCGACCTCTCTCGCGCAGGCTAGCCGGAGCTCGAGTACGTTGGCGGTCGGAGTGACTTGCTCGGAGTTCTGGAGACAGCGGAGGTGCTCCCTACCGCTGAGCATCAACGTCAGCGCGCGGCTCGAGGCCGCTCCGTCGGGGAGAAGGCGCGGGGCCGGACTGGGCGCGGGCGTTGCCTCTGGGAGCGGGACGGCAGGCGGGATCGGCGCATACGGGCGGACGGGTGCGGTCGGTTCCGCCGGCGCGGTGGCATGGCCCGCGCTCGCGTCCGCGCCGCGGTCGTTCCTGGACACGATGAAGAAGAGCCCTCCGACGAACGCACCGAGGAGCACGCTGACGGCGAGGGTCGCGGCCATGATGATGGCTCGCCGGCTTCTTCTTTGCCCAGCGTGGAGCTCTCGCGAGCTCGCCGACCTCGACGACGACGGCCTCGAGGAGACCGACTGAGCGGCGGGCGAAGACGCGGGCGCGCGATGCGCGGATGGGCGGCGCTCCTCGCGCGCAGGTGGCGGCTCTGCCGCCGCGGAGACGGATCCGGCCCACGCGACGGCGCCCACGTCGGGGAACGCTTCGAGGCGCTCATCGGCCGCTGGAGCGGGCATCGCGGCGGTGGCTTGGCCGGGCTCGGCCCCAGCGTTCTGGGCGAAGCCGGAACCGCGCTCGTGCTCGAAAGGCTCGAGGGCTCGCCGGAGCGCCTCAGCGGACGGGAAGCGCTCGCTTCGGTCCCGGTGCATCGCCCGGTGCACGATGTCGGCGAGGCCGCTCGGGAGCCGGGGGGCGACGCTCTCCATCGGTTCGTAGTCCCCCTCGAGGATCTGGCTGATCAGCGTCGCGACGTTGGGCCCTCCGAAGGGCCTCGTGCCCGAGAGCGACTCGTAGAGCATGACGCCGAGGGAGTACTGGTCCGCGCGCCCGTCGACATCCTCGGCGCCCCGCCCTTGCTCCGGCGCGATGTAGTGAGGCGTGCCTACGACCCCTCGCGTGGCGGTGAGCGCGCCGAAGCGGTCGGTGTAGCCCGGTAGGTTCTTTGCCAGGCCGAAGTCGAGCAACTTGACCGTCTCGCGGCCCCGCGCGCCGACGAGCAACACATTGGCCGGCTTCAGGTCGCGGTGCACGATGCCAGCGGCGTGAGCTGCCCCGAGGCCCTCGCAGACTTCACGAGCGAACCGAACGGCGTCCGCAGGCTGCATGACGCGTTGCTCCCGAAGGAGGGCTCTCCAGGTGCGGCCTTCGAGCAGCTCCATGAGGATGTACGGGCGACCATCGGCGAGCTGGCCGACGTCGAGCGTCTGCACGAGTCGCGGGCTGCCGACGCGGCCCGCGACGCCCGCTTCGCGGATCAGCCGCTGAGCGGCGCTCAAGTGCATGCCGTCACCGGCGTGGAGAACTTTGAGCGCGTGCCGGTTGTGGGTCAGCTCGTGCTCGACCTCGTAGACCGCGCCGTAGCCGCCCGAGCCGATCTTGCGCAGAACCCGAAGCTTGCCCAGGAGCGTTTGCCCAACGAGATCTTCGCGCCCGGACGTCACCCTGCCGAGGATAGATGATCCTGCCCGGCTCCCGAACGCTCAGGTCGGGGAGCGCTCACCCACGGCCGTGATGAAGGCGCTTCGGTCCACCCGACGCGTGGCGCTCCGCACCGCCAGCGCCTCGCTTCTGTTGGCCCCGCGCGCTCCACAGCAGCCGTCCGCGCACGTGGTGACAAACGCGGTCTCCTGAAGGGCGTGTACCCGATGCAGAGACGCGACCGGCGCGGCGAGGGCCTGATTGCCACGGAGTACACGACGCTCGTGCACGAGCTTCCCGGTGTCTGTCCGGTGCCACCGCTCGTCCACCATGGCGCCCGACACGACGTGCATCCAGGCGCTGGACTCAGCGTGGTGGTGCAGCGTCGTGGACGAGCCTCGCTTGAGGAAGACCGTACGCACGCGTCGCGTCGCGTCAGCTTCGCGACCGTTCTTCGAGGGATGGGCGAGCATGCACTGACTACGAGCACGTGGCTCCGGTCGCGCGCAACATTTTGGCGAACGTGTCGCGTCGTGGGGGCGACCGGTCAACGCCCGAGGAGCAGGGCTCGGACCCGCTTCTTCTTGATCCGCCCCCGCTGAACGTACGCGAGCATCTCGTCCGCGAGCTCCCGCTTCACGGCGACGGCGCAGGCGTGCTGCATGAGGTCGATGCGCCCGATGGCCTCTCCCGGGAAGCCGCCATCCTTGATCAGGGCGCCGAGCACGTCTCCCTTGCGCAGCTTCTCGCTTCGGCCGGCGAGCAGCATCAGCGTCCGGTTGGGAGGCGGGGCGAAGCGGACCTTGCCCGCGGGTTGGGGTGCCGGTCCCTCTTCGATGCGTTCGCCCATGAAAGCCTCGATGCGCTGCAGACGTCGTCGCTCGACGGGGCCGTCCACGACGCTCAGCGCCAGCCCCGACTGACCCGCCCGACCGGTGCGGCCGATCCGGTGCACGTGGTTCTCGGGATCACCCGAGAGCTGCGCCACGATCACGAGCGGGAGCGCAGGGATGTCGATTCCGCGGGCGGCGACATCGGTCGCGACCAGGACGCTCGCGCTCCCGTTCGAGAACTGCAGGACCACGTCGTCTCGATCGCGCTGCTCGAGCTGACCATGCAACGTCAGCGCGGCCAGGCCCTTTTTCCGGAGGGTGGAACCGAGGGTCTCGCAACTCTCCCTCGTCTCACAGAAGATCAACGCGGTCTCGGGCCGATAGGCGGCGAGCAAGTCCACGATGAGGCGCTCGCGGCCTCCCGATGCCGTCCGAAAGACGAGCTGCTGGAGTTTCTCCGGCTCGACCCGAGAGGCGACCGAGACGGAGATCGGCGATCGCTGCATCCGGTTGCGGAGCCGCTCGATGCCGGGCGGAAACGTGGCCGAGAAGAGCAGCGTCTGGCGTTCGCTCGGGCACTGGTCGACGATGGCCTGCACTTCGTCGATGAAGCCCATGTCGAGCATGCGATCGGCTTCGTCGAGCACCAGCACGCGCAGTTGCTCGAGACTCAGCGCTCCCGTGCGCAGGTGGTCGCCGACGCGGCCCGGAGTGCCCACGAGGACCTGCGGTCGCCGCTCGAGGGCTGAACGCTGCTTCTTGGCCGGCCGGCCCCCGCAGAGCGTCAGCACTTGGATGTTGGCCAGACGTTGGGCCAGGCGGCGCAGCTCTGCGGCGACCTGCTCGGCGAGCTCGCGCGTGGGACAGAGCACGAGCGCCTCGGGACCGGTGCGCGGCGCGTCGAGGCCGTTGAGCAGAGCGAGGCCGAAGGCCGCCGTCTTGCCGCTGCCCGTTTTGGCGTGCCCGGTCACGTCGCGGCCGGCGAGCATCGGTGCCAGGCCCTCCCGCTGAATGGGGGTCATCTCGGTGTACCCGATCTGCGAGAGCGCTTCGAGCAGCTCGGGGCGGAGCGGGAGCGCCGTGAAGGAGGTCGACATCCACGCACTCTGGCACGGCGCCGGGCTCTCCGTTACGCGACTCGCCCGGGGTGGCTGGGGCTGGGTTCAGCGCTGCTCGACGTCGACCGCCAGCAGGGTCTGTCCGGTGGCGGCGATGTGCTTGTCCGCCGAGGCCTGCGGAGGGCCGTCGTACCCGTCCCACCAGTCGCGCGCGTCGGCGGCGCTCCACCCCGAGATGCTCAGCTCGTCCAGCGCGCGGGCCATGTCTCCGCCGTTCTCGAAGCGCGCCGACGGCTCCTTGGAGAGGCAGCGCAGGACCAACGCCTCGAGCCCCGGGTGCACCGGTTCTCCGAGCACCGCCGATGGCGCGCGCGGGCTCTCGGTCAAGTGTTTGCTGCACAGTTCGATGACGCTGGGTGCCTCGAACACCTCCCGACCGGTGAGCAGGAAGAAGCCGACCCCGCCGAGCGCGTACACGTCCGACGCGGCCACCGCGCCATCAGCCGATCGGATCGACTCGGGCGCGAGGTAGTGGGGCGTTCCGACGATGCTGTTCTGCTGCGTCAGCCCGGGCTCCGAGCTCTCGATGTCTTTGACGAGGCCGAAGTCGAGCACCTTGATCGTGTCGGCGAGGCCGCCGCGGTCACAGACCATGATGTTGGCTGGTTTGACGTCGCGGTGCACCAGGCCCTTGGTGTGCGCCTCGGCGAGCGCGTGGGCGCACTGCGAGAGCAGGGCTCGCACTCGGCCCGCGGGCAGCGGCCCGTCGAGGGCGGAGAGCTGCTGTAGATCGAGGCCAGAGAGGTACTCCATCGCGTAGTAGAACTGACCGTCCGGCGTGTGACCGTAGTCGTAGATCGTCACGCTGTTGGGGTGCTCGAGGCGGCTCGTCTGCACCACCTCGCGCTCGAACCGCGCGAGGCTCTGAGCGCCGATCTTCTCGATCGGCAGAAGCTTCACGGCGGTGGGGCGGCGCAGCAGGACGTGCGTTGCTTCATACACGACCCCCATGCCGCCCTCTCCGAGCAGACGCTTGAGCTCGTACTGCCCGAGCCGCTCGGCCTCCTTCATCGCGCGCTCGAGGCCGTAGATCACGCTGGAGATCACCGCCGCGATGACCACAAACGCGCTGCCGCAGACGGCGAGCCAGATGTTGGGGACGAGGTTGTTGTGGAGCCCCTGCGGGATCATGGCGACCGTGGGAGCGGCGAGCACGATCAGGCCGATCACCACCGTTCGGTAAACGCGGCTCGGGATCAACGCGGAGCGCAGCACCAATACCAGCCCCACGAGCATGAAACCGAACGCCGGTCCATATGTGGGCAAGAGCATGCCCATGTGGGCGTAGGACGCCGCGAAGAGCACGGTCGTCGTGGCCTCGGTCCACACAAGCACGCGGTGGGAGAGGCGGAAGCGCGCCGTCACGAACCAGCCCACCCCGAGGAGCACGACGACCGTCGTCCTGACGGCGGCGATCTCGTCGTGCACCCGCGCCGCCTGGTCTGGGGCGAGCCCCGCGTGCTGCAGCGTGAACGCCAGGATGCCGAGTCCGAGCTCTATCAAGAAGATCGTCTTGAAGAAGAGCCGCACGCGGTCTGCGAGCAGCTCAGCGTCGAGCGTGGTTGCCGGGCCGCTGCTAGCCACGTTTCACTCCTCGGGGCGCCAGCCCGTGCTCTCTTCGCGTTCGCCTGGCACGGCGCACGGCTCCGGTCGCGTGATGCCGTCCGGGTCCAGTCGAACGTCGTGGCCGAGCGCGGAGGCAGCGGCGTGGGCGAGCCGTCGGCTCAGCTCCGGTGCTTCGGCCGAGCAGCCTTCTTGTTCGACGCCGAGGAGCGACTCGCGCGCGCCAGCGGAGTCCCCGGCGGCCTCCTGGACGGCGGCGGAGCGCCACAGAGAGTAGGCGTAGATGGGCTCGCCGAGCCGGTTCATGCCGAAGCGGAACGCCGCGAGCGAGGGTTGGGGCCTCCGCTCGGCCGCCGCGACTTCGCCTCGGATCATCCAGGCGAGTGCCAGCAGATCCCCCGCGCCCGGGTGGGCCTCCGTGAACGCCTCTCCGAGCTCCCCGGCGTCCGACTGCTCGGTACGCCACGCCACCCAGAGGATCGCGAACTCGATCCGGGCGCTCAGGTCCTCCGAAGCCCCGCGCTGAAACCGACGACCGAGGCGGGTGAGCGCGTCGTATTCTTCACGCACCGTGGTCTCCGCGAAGAGGAGCTGCTGGCGCGCGTCGCGCTCCCGCTGAACGAAGACCTCGAACTCCGCGCGATCCGCCTCGTCGAGCATGGCCTCCTCGGGGTTCTGGCTCATTTCTGCAGCCGCCTCGGCGCGCTCCCGGTCCTGGTCGCGCTCGCTGCGGCGAGGGTTTCGGGCCGGTCGACGCGATGCTGATCCTCCCCGGGCGCGCCGGGCCGCGCGTCGCCGCCTTCGGGCCCTGCGGCGCCGGGTGCGGGTGGACTGCTTGGCGTCTGGTCCGAGCGTCTTTCTGCCGCCCGCGCGTCGCCGCCGTCTCTCCTCAGCGGCCTCGGCTCTGCGTCGGAAGTCCTCGTCGGCGCGCTCTCGCTCGCGTTCTCTGTCGCGCTCGGCCTCCTCGGAACGGCCCGTGCCTTCTTGGCCGCGGTCGCCCGAGCTCATCGCCGCGCGTCGCCGGAAGTCCTCGTCCTGCCGTCGGCGCTCTCGCTCCGCCGCGTCGAAGGAGTCGTCCGAGCGGGAGGGGGGCCTGGCCTCGGATTCGTAACGGGCGCGCTCGTCATCCTCGGCCTCTCGGCGCGCGCGTGCGCTCGCCTCCCTCTG
>Ga0114933_10001570_pt1 | contig 25300 bp, 25 predicted proteins | sample 4SBtaG_FD_89691 | JGI IMG/M metagenome (GOLD analysis project Ga0114933, IMG submission 89691) | Deep subsurface microbial communities from Kolumbo volcano to uncover new lineages of life (NeLLi) - 4SBTROV12_W25 metaG | ecosystem: Environmental > Aquatic > Marine > Volcanic | place: Kolumbo... | reverse complement strand
GTTTGATAGCGTTGACAGGGGACACCGGCTTCGTTGAATATTTTGAGCCAATGTTCAGTTGTATTTGTGAGCAGAACTGATTGCACTTGATCTCGAATATCTGTTTGATACGCTTTAATGTCAGCGGGGGGTTCCCAGCTGGGATCGGTGACCCTTGGATCATCGATATCAAGCAGGGTGGCGATTTTTCTTTGTAAAGAATCAACAGCGGCTGAAATCACAATTACGCCGTTTGAGGTTCGTAAGAAGCCGTAATATGCACCTGTGACGACATGGGGAAGTAGTTCGTCCTTACGCTCTATCATCCCACTCCATGGGTCCGAGTCCTTGTACGCCTCCTCTAAGAAACTGACGTACTCTTTTCGCCAGTCTGCTATGACGTCAATATGATGTGCGTGATTGTTTTGAAGGACGAGCGCAGCCTGTAATAGCGCGACGTCAATTCGCTGACCTATATCTGTCTTTTCCCGGTGATACAATGCAGACGCTATGCCCCACGAAAGTAGCATGGCTGCCATGTAGTCGATAATCGGATCCGGTCTCAGAGAAGGACCTTCCGGACCGAGATGAGCCAAGCCTGAAAATGCCTGAATTGCTGCATCCATGGCAGGATTTCCTGCCATGGGTCCTTCTAGTCCATATCCGGTATTTTCAGCGTATATCAGTCGGGTGTTTTGTTTTTTTAGAGTTTCGTAGTCGAGTCCGAGGCTTTTAGCGACCCCAGGCCTAAAATTGGCAATGATTACGTCTGCCTTTTCACATAGTGCTCTGACCGCCAAATTAACTTCTGTGTTTGTTAGATTTACAGCGACGGAGCGTTTACCTCGGTTTTTATTCAGATACTGAATTCCTTCTCCCGGTATGATCGTTCCGTTGCGTCTAGTTTGATCTCCTTCTAGTGGTTCGATTTTTATGACATCTGCACCAGAATCGGCCAACAACTGTGCGCAGTATGGTGCAGCTATGAAACGACCTAACTCAATTACTTTTAGCCCTACAAATGCACCATGATGCTCACTAACCACGAGGTAAACCTAGTCCGCGAGTTGCAATAACATTTCTTTGGATTTCACTTGATCCCTGAGCAATTGTTCCGGGAATTGCCGAGATATACCCGTTTGCAGAGGTTCTGAGATCGCGCCTCAAACTGCCACCATTACTCGAAGTCGCCCATTTACTGAATGATAGATTCCCGAAGAGTCCATCGATTCCCACGTGCAAGTTATGGATTGCCTGATCGACCTCGCTTGCAAGCAGTTTTGTAATCGACACCTCGTAATTGGGAATAAGTCCGGAAGCCTGTTGAGACACCACTCTATAAGCCAGCAACTCAGAGACCTTCGTAGAGATACTCAAGTCAGCTAATCTCGTCCTTTTGCTCTCTGATGTGTGACCGCTTTGCGGGACCTGGTGAGCCGTAGTAGCTTGTTTTAGTGCCCTTCTTAGCGATGCAATACGAGCTATCCCCGATCGTTCGAAATCCATGGTTGATGCATTTACGTACCAGCCTCGGTTTTCCTCCCCGACTATGTTTTCAATAGGTACCTTTACATCCTCAAAATGTACTTTGTTAAAGTGATGCTCACCTTGCATGTCAAGAATAGGTTCCACCACCACCCCTTCCGCATCGAGCGGAATGATTAACATTGATAGTCCTCTGTGTTTGGGTGCATTTGGGTCAGTCCGAACGACTGTCCACAGAAGATCTGAGTAATGAGCCCCACTGGTCCATTTTTTTTGACCATTAACGGTGTAGAAATCACCATCTTTTACAGCCCGCGTATTTGCGGACGCTAAATCAGAGCCTGCATCAGGCTCTGAGAGTCCCATTGCGAACGATAATTCTCCCTTCGCAATCTGCGGAAGGTACTCTTGTTTCTGTTCTTCATTCCCGAACAAAATTATCGACGGACCTACCTGTTGGACTGCTCTACGATGATGTTCCTGGGGAGCACCTACTTCTGCCATTTCTTCCATGTAAATCATTTGTTCTGTGTAGCTGAGTCCGGCTCCACCGTATTCTTCTGGCCAGGCAACAGCAAGCCACCCAGCATCAGCGGCCATGCGACTGAATTCTGGTGAAGATCGCTCCTCGCGACCCTCACTCGTGCCTTTTGCTTCTTGTGCGCTCCAAAACTCGTTTGTAAGTGTGGACTCGATAAATGTTTTGATATCTGATCTGAAATTTTCTTGCTCGTCAGTAAATCTAAAATCCATCATGAATCCCTTCCCTACGTGGCTAACTCAGTGGTCTAATGTAACCGAATTTACAACTATTTGATTTCCAACAGAATTGTAAGTTGGATACTTACGAGGAGATGGCACGGATGTGTTCGACTCCTAGTCCACAGCATCCTCCTAGTATCTGTACACCCATGCTTCGCCAGTCCGCAATATGATTTGCAAAGTATTCTGGTGTCGCAATATCAACGAATTGCCAACTTGGTCTCTCGAAATATCCAGAGTTTGGATATGCCCCTATGGGTCCATCCCATTTTTTCTGAAGCGCCTCGATCCCTAATGTGGTATCACCTATCTGACTATGCATAATGTGAATTGATTGCACGTTAAATGCAGTCACCGCATCAAGTGTTTCGCTGAATAGACGACTAGCATCATCAAACATTGCTAGCTGACCTGATTTCTCATTAGTCCTGCAACTTAAGCCGACCCAGACTTCGACGCCAGTTTTCAATGCTTCTTCGATCGCAGGTATAGCGACCTCGGGCTCTTGCATCATTTCTAACATGAGTAAATCTGCTCCGGCTTCCACGAGCAGTTCACTCTGTTCGCGGTAAGTAGCATGAAGTACAGTCGGATTTAACCACTTCGCATCAAGACCACGTTTGTCGGCTCGTGCATCAGAGATTGAGCCTGCCACTGCAACTTGCACAGACGCGTCAGAAAGAGAACCTGCCACAGCTACTTGTTCAGCTTCAGTTTCTTCAATAGCTTGTTTTGCAATTTGGACAGCTCTTTGGTTCATCTGCGCAACTTGATCTCCGTAGCCCGCGGGTTCAAGCATTTGGCGCGACGAGGCAAATGTGTTTGTGATGATCACTTCTGCGCCCGCGGCAATGTAATCTTTGTGAATCTCTTTCAAAACATGACTGTGAGTGGTGACAGAGGGGCCACACCAAGCTCGATCATCCATAGGCACCCCACGGCGTTCAAGTTCCGAGCCATTAGCACCGTCGATGATAATTTCACCACCGTTGGCAAGTCTGTCAGAAATCCATTTTGGACCTTGGGCCATGAAGTAACCTCATTAGCGATTAACTATAAGCTTATGGCTGCTTGACCAACCTAATGTAGGGCAGTGGAGTTTCCCAGCCATCAGTATACTTCTTGGCTGCATCTTCGTCCGAAACCGCTGGTAAGATGATGACATCTTCTCCCTGGTTCCAATTGGCAGGTGTGGCTACTTGCTCCGAGGCAGTCAATTGCAGTGAATCAACAAGCCGTAAGATCTCGTCGAAGTTTCTTCCGGTGCTCATCGGGTAGGTTAAAGTCGCCTTGATCTTTTTGTCAGGGCCGATTATAAAAATTGACCGTGCTGTCGCATTATCCGCCGGAGTTCGTCCTTCAGCAGAACTCCCAGCATCAGCCGGTAACATGTCAAATTGTTTCACAATTTCTAATGTAGGATCTCCAATTAGTGGATAATTTACCGCAGTTCCTTGAAAAGATTCAATATCCTTGGACCAGCTTTCATGATCACTTACCCCGTCTACACTGATACCAATAAGTTTGCAATTTCTTGTTTCAAACTCGGGCTTGAGGCTTGCTACGGTTCCAAGCTCGGTTGTACAGACAGGAGTAAAGTCTTTTGGATGCGAAAAGAGTACAACCCAGCTGTCGCCAATCCATTCATGAAAATTAATTGAACCCTCTGTTGTATTTGCACTAAAGTCCGGTGCGTCATCATTTATTCGTAAGCTCATCATATTATCCCCTCATGTTGACTAAATTAATCAACAATATTATGTATTATAACAAATTACTGGCCTATGCGGCCTTCCTGTGAGACGAGTCAATTAAGACTAAATGCCAGTAGGAGGTGATTTTGCAAACTCGCGAGACTTCCATGCGTATGCGACGCCACCGAATAAGGTTACGATTGCAGAAATCAGAAATATAGATTCCATCCCAAAAGCTCGAATTAGAAGGCCGCCACCTAATCCTCCTGTCAAGATTCCCATGGCAAATGCAAGTTCCATGAGGCCGGCGACAGTTGACAGGCCCAGTCGCCGTCCGACAGACACTTGTTCAGCTTGCACTGCTCCCTGAGCTATGGCCGTTCCAAGGCCACCAAAAATTAGGAAACTCACAAGCATAATTGGGTAAGATTCTGATATTGCCACCGTGGCCAATGCTATTGCTACAGCAATGCTCCCTATTACCGCCAAAACTGTTCTCGAAAATATATCTGACAATCGACCAGTAATCGGTTGTGCACCGCCACCGACAAATTGCTGGGCTCCGATTAGTACTCCGATTGCGACAGCTGCAAAGCCTAGTTCCGTTTCTAGGAATACTGGTAAGAATGCAAAGCATGCTGATATTGACCAAGCAAAACTTGCTCGTGCAATGAAGATCCCCTGCATTCCAGAGTCTTTAATTATTTTGATCCAAGGTACAGGTATAAATTGCTCGAGCTTCGCCGGATTATTTTTTGCCACTGCTGCTATTTCAAGTTCGGGTCTTGCTGGCAAAAAGAAAATCACGATTAGTGTGGATATAAGACACAGAAGACCCATGAGGCCAAATAAGAGCTCGAAGCTCCCAACAGTTCGGATGAGACCATAGAGAAGTGGGCCAATTCCAAATCCAAGAAACACGAACGGTGCGAATGAGCCCATATACCGGCCTTCTTGTCCTTTAGGTGCAAGGGCACCTATATACGAAAGCGACATGGTGAAAATCAGGGAAGAACCTATACCTGTAAGTGCTCTAAAGGCTATGACCGCGGTAACATTCTGAAAAAGCACCCATCCGATCGCCACAAACACGTATGATGCGAGTCCAAGCGCATAGAATGGTTTTCGACCATACTTATCGGCTACTCGGCCAATCCATGGTGTCATGAACAATTCAGTAATCGCGAAGGTTGAGAATGCGGCTCCTTGGGCTGCTGGTCCACCTCCAAGCACTGCCACCCAAGTGGTGAGTCCAGGTGTGGCCATACCTAAAGCCAATGTGCCTAGGAACATGGATAGACCGGCGACGAGAAATGGTCGAGTGAGCATGATACGGTGACCCTATCGTTGCTTAGACTTATGAAATAGATACGAGGACAAATATGTCACTACTCACAATTTTTAATAAATCGGTTGGACCAAGCGGATTTGGTTTCGCATCGACCGCGTTGGAGGTCACGGAAGGCTTGGACCTTACAGGTAAGACAATTGTGATTACCGGGGTAAACACGGGTCTAGGGCGAGAGACTGCAAGAGTCATGGCTCTACGCGGTGCCAAAGTATATGGAACGGTCCGCACCCACGAAAAAGGTTTGAAAGTGCAGGAGGAAATCGGGCCGTCGATACATCCAATATTGTGCGATCTTTCGGAGCCTTCGTCAGTAAATAATGCGGTCGGTTTACTTAGAGACCTCAACTCACCCATCGACGCAATCATCTGTAATGCTGGAATCATGGCCCTGCCGTTCTGTAATCAGAAACATGGGATTGAGCTCCAGTTTCTCACCAATCATTTAGGACATTTCAACTTAGTGACAAAGCTGCTGGATTCACTCGCAGAGACTGGTCGAGTTGTACTGGTATCCAGCAGAGCACACACGAATCCATATCCTGAGGGTATTCAATTTGATAATCTTGACGGCGGATTGGAGTACAGCCGCTGGCAGTCCTATGGACAATCGAAGTTAGCTAATTTGTTATTTGCTCGGGAGTTGGCAGGTCGGATGCCGTATTCATCTCAGCGAGCATATGCGGTACATCCTGGGGTTATCAAAACTGAATTAGTAAGGCATTTTAATCCTCTGGTTAGGATAGGGGCGAGTCTAGGTGGTGCTCTCTTTTTCAAGTCAGTTGAGCAAGGCGCAGCGACACAATGCTATGTTGCTGTTCATCCTGGAGTTTCAGATATTAACGGCGAATACTTTTTCGACAATAACGTACAAGAGAGTTCAGATCTGGGGCGAGATATGGATATGGCAAAACGTTTGTGGGACAGGTCAACGGCCTTTATCGAGAATTTCTAAGAGAATATCACTCGAAGTATAAATACCCCGGTTCCCCAGATGACCACGGAGCCAATCTGTCGAACAAGCTCGGACCGATCCCTCGCAAGGTTATACGCGATCGTGGCCGGCAGGGCAGGCAATAGTAAAATAAGTGTGTCATTCATAATATTGTCCTGACGGTGCTGCGATGACGTCTAGTTCCCAGTTACACTGTTGCTATTATCAAAAACATAATACATCAATGAGGGAGATATTATGACCGATTGGAAAACGATAGAGGTTGAACAGCACGACCGAGTATCACTTGTTCGATTGAATCGACCTGACTCACTGAATGCATTCAACTCAACTATGTATTCTGAATTTAGACAAGCTATTGAAAATGCAAATAACGATCCGTCAATCGGTGCGATCGTCAGTACAGGAAATGGCAGGGCGTACAGCGCGGGGGCTGACATCGGAGGTTTCAACGCAACATTTGAGCAAGGAAAATCATCTGCATCTGCTGAGCGTGAAGAGTCCGGAACACCTTTTGATCCAACGTTTATAATGGAATCCAAGCCCATTATTGGAGCGATTAATGGTGTATCGGTAGGAATTGGCTTAACAGGCCCATTACTCTTCGACACACTTCTAGCTTCGACTACTGCTCGCTTTTCTATGCGATTTGCGGCAATCGGGCTCACACCAGAGGTAGGAAGCGCATGGATGCTGCCCCATATCATAGGGCTCCACCGAGCTCGAGAAATGATGCTGACTGGTCGAATATATAATGCGCAAGAAGCACTCGAACTGGGACTTGTTCGCAAGGTCTATGAGCCTGAAGAGCTTGTTCCAGAGGCGATTAAACTAGCTCAAGAAATCGCAGCAAATCCCATAGATACTTTGGCAAATATCAAGAGGATGATTTGGGATGATTTGGCTTCAACAGATGTTGCTTCTGTTTGGCGCAGATCAAGCGAAAGATTCGCTGCAGCGAGGAAGACGGTTCAACATCGTGAGGCGCTATTGGCGATGAAAGAGAAACGCGACTCACGATTCCATGACGAGAGCTATATGTCAGAACTATCCGATCGGATAGCTTCAGGTACGAGCTAAGTAATCTGTTTTAGATTTTTATTTCACATATTTGCGCACGCGTGAAAGGTATCGTCATGCTCGCTAAGTTTCCCTGTTTGCAGTCACCAGATTTTCGAAAGTTGTTTTATAACTATGTACTCACCTCAGCCGCGGCTTGGGCGTCGTTGCTTGGGCGTGGCTGGTTAATTTTTGAATTAACTGGCTCGTCTAGCGCAGTTGGTCTCGTTACCTTTGGTGGTATGGCGCCGATGCTGTTTTTAGGTCCAGTCGCAGGCACGTTTGCCGATCGCTTTGATAGACGGAAGATGGCAATGATAGCTGCATTATTTGGAGCTCTTGTCTCATTTTTGTTAGGTTTTTTGACGTTAACCGGCTCTGTAGTTATGTGGCATGTGGTAGTTTTGGCGATCCTGCAGGGTACAGCTATGGCAGCCGTTACTCCTGCTTCAGAGGCTATTATTCCGAGTCTTGTGCCTCCCGAACATTTGTTGAGTGCTGTCTCATTTAGAGGCATTGCAAGACATGGATCTAAGGTGTTGGGACCGTTTATTGGTGGAATCCTCATGGCACTATTTGACGATGGGACCGGTTGGGTATTTGTTTTAACCGCACTTTTTTTTCTCATGGCAACTTTTCAACTCTATCGAATTCAGTGGAGACCATCGGGTACACTGCTTCCATCCACCGAGAGTATATTTAACGTAATTAGTCCGATGGCCGCGGCAGCTAAGTATGCCTATTTCGATAAGCGACTTTTCATGGTGCTTTCCTTGATAGGTGTGCACTGTGGATTCACTATGGCTTATGACGCACTTTTACCAGGGTTATCTGATGAGATTGGATCAGGTAGTTCTACATTTGCTGCGATCTCTGTAGGTGTAGGTTTCGGAGCTCTAATCACAACACTTGCTGTTTCAACTATCTCGGACGAATCGGCACGTGGACGAATTTTGATTGTATCCGGCTTAGGAAGTGGTATTTCACTACTCTTTATAGGATTTGCCACTAATCCTCTGATGGCAATATTCGGTGGATTCCTGTCAGGTGCAACGGAAGCTCCTTATATGGCGGTCTCAGCAACTCTGATCCAGCAAGTTGTTCCTGACCAGTACAGAGGGCGCATGATGGCGGTCTATATAATGATTGCGGCTGGTTTTATGGCTTTTATGAATTTAGGATTCGGACTCGTCGCAGACTTTACAGGCGAGCGAATATTATTCATCTTACCTAGTGTGCTTTGGTTGATAATATTTATATTTGGTGGGTTATTCAGTCCAGCACTCAGACACCTCCTGAAGACAGGATCGTTCAGGACTGAACCGACCACGGAATTAAGAGAACCCGTATCATCAATAGATTGACGATACTTTAGTTTTGGAATTTCTCATGACGGACGATATTTGTTTTTATGATGCTAGTGAGCTTGCTGAGCTTATTCGATCAAAAAAAATAAGCGCCCGAGAGATATTAGAGGCGCACTTGGCGCGAATAGATAAGATAAATCCACAGGTAAACGCGATCGTCACGATGGATGCTGAGCAAGCTCTTGTGGAAGCAGATAGAGCCGATGAGAAAACTATCAAAGGCGATAATCTTGGCTCACTGCACGGCGTTCCTGTCGCACATAAAGATCTGGTTGACACGGCTGGTATGCGGACCACGTACGGGTCTCCTATATACGCGGACCATGTTCCGGAGGAAGATGCGTTGATCGTTCAGCGTTTAAAGGAGGCCGGGGCAATTTCAGTTGGTAAAACAAATACGCCTGAATTCGGCGCGGGGTCTCAGACGTTCAATCAGGTATTTGGTAAAACTCTTAACCCGTACGATTTAACTAAAACATGTGGTGGCAGTAGTGGCGGAGCGGCTGTCGCTTTGGCTACTGGTATGGTGGCCTTGGCTGACGGTAGCGACTTGGGCGGCTCGCTCAGAAATCCAGCTAATTTTTGCAACGTGGTTGGATTACGACCGGCAGTGGGTAGAGTACCTGTGCGGGGCTCAAGTTCTGCTTGGCAAAACTTAAGCGTTCAGGGCCCAATGGCCAGAACAGTTTCTGATATTGCCCTTATGTTAAGTGTCATCGCTGGTCCGGATATCAATTCACCCGTGGCGCTTGAGACTCCAGGATCAATGTTTTTGGCTCCACTTGATAAGTCTTTTTCCGGAATACGAGTGGCCTGGAGCGAGGACTTAGGTGGACTCCCTATTGACCAAGAGATTCGTCAAGTCGTGCGTTCGGGGGCTTCTATTTTGTCTGATTTGGGTTGCGAGGTGACTGAGGACGCACCCGATTTTACGGGTGCCGATGAAGCTTTTATGGCATGGCGCGGATGGAGCTTTGGATTCATGGAAGATCGATTGCGAGATCACCGAGATCAATTGAAAGATACAGTTATATGGAATATAGAAGAAGGACTATCCCAGTCAGGGAGAGACCTATCAAAGGCATCTGAGCTGCGGAGTGCGCTTTATGCTCGAGTCATAGCTTTTTTTGACCATTATGAATATTTGATTTGCCCTGTGAGTCAAGTTCCTCCATTCTCAGTCGAAACTGAGTGGGTATCTGAAATCGAAGGTGTTGAAATGGAGACGTACATGGCTTGGGCTAAGGTTTGTTACTTCATTTCTGCGACTGGGCTGCCAGCAATTTCCGTGCCTGCGGGATTCACGGGAGCAGGTCTACCCGTTGGATTGCAAATTATAGGTAGGCCAAGAAGTGAATTCGAAGTTCTGCAATTGGCATATGCCTTTGAGGGATTGACCTCGTATAACAAAAAGCATCCGAATATTGTCGGTTAGACTGCCTCGGAAAACGTAGCTAAGGAATTTTATGAGTGAGAGTATTGGAGTTGGAATAGCTGGCTTCCCTTTTGAAACTAGCTCGGATTTTTTTAAGTGGGTTGAGTTGTGTGAGGCGGGTGATGTTGACTCGATATGGACAAGTGATCGACTTGTATCTGAGGCGATAAATCTCGAACCATTGGCGCTTATGGCAGTCTTAGCGGGAGCGACAGACAGGTTACAGTTTGGAATGAATGTGGTGGTTTTACCCTTCCGTGATCCACTCATCCTCGCCAAGCAGTGCGCGACGATTGACTTTTTATCCAATGGTAGGCTTATCCCCGCTTTTGGTGTTGGTTCTGTTGCGATACCCGAGTGGTCGGCGACAGGGCGCAGTCCGCAAGGACGAGGTAAGCAAGTTGATGAGATGCTTGAGATTATGACCTTGCTTTGGCAAGGCGAGCCTGTCACTTATGATGGCACCTACTATAAATACGCAAATGCGCGTATCGCTCCGGTACCAGTCAGACAACCTCTTCCCCTTTGGATTGGTGGGTCTTCTAAAGCCGCGATTCGACGTACGGTCGGTCTTGGTAATGGCTGGTTGGCTGGAATTCAAAGCCCAGCTCAGATCAAACCAGTGGTTGCAGCTATCAAAGCTGAAGGATCGAAAATCAATAAACCTATAGACGATGATCATTACGGTGCTGGAATACCGTTTCGGTTTGGTAGCTGGGACGAGCCGGTAATTCAAGAGCAGGTTGCCCGCTTGGATCGGTTTCCTGAATTAGATTCGGCTGAATCATATGTTGCAGTTGGCAACGCGGAGGATATATTGGAGACATTATCGGTTTATCGAGAAGCTGGTATTTCTAAATTTGTGCTCCGTCCGATTGGCACGTCTTCAGCAGATATTATGCATCAAACACAAAAATTAATTAATGAAGTCATACCGGTAGTGCATCACAAATAAGTTTCATAATAATGACAAGATGGAAGTGGGGGAGTGATATATGGAAATAGCATTAGTAACAGGATCTAGCACAGGAATAGGCCAGTCGACTGCTTTGCATTTAGCGCGGGGTGGATTCCATGTATTCGCAACTATGCGAAACCCAGAGGCCGGGGTGGGTTTGCTCACCGCCGCATCTGATGAAGGTCTTGAAATTACAGTGTTGCCATTAGACGTAAATGATGCGGAATCATGTAATTCCTGTGTAGCGGAAGTTATTTCGCAAGCTGGTCAAATTGATGTGCTGGTTAATAATGCGGGTATTGGTGGTGGTGGCGCAGTGGAAGAGACCCCAATAGAAGTTTTTCGTGATCTTTTCGAAACTAATGTTTTTGGCGCTTTGCAGATGATGCAATTGGTACTACCCGGAATGCGTGAACGAAAGCACGGAACAATCGTTAACGTAACGTCTGTCGCGGGCCGTGTTGCATCGCCGAGTATGGGTGCGTACGTAGGCAGTAAATTTGCTCTTGACTCGATTACGGAAGTGCTTGCTGCTGAAGTATATCGATTTGGTGTGCGTGTAGCGCTTATTGAACCAGGCGTGGTGCTAACTCCAATATTCACCAAGCGAGATGAGCGTGCGACTCCGTCGGGGGAGTCACCGTACAGAGAATTTTCTGAGCGAATTGGCCATCATTTTGCGACCAAACTACAGAACCCTGCAATGCCTGAGGATGTAGCACAGGTGATTTTAGATGCAATTACTACCGATGACCCAAAGCTCCGCTATTTAGTAGGCAGTGACGCGGAAAGTCTTATGTCAGCGAGGCAGAAGATTTCTGATGAAGAGTGGGTCGCGATGGGTCGCAAAATGAGTCTTGAAGAGTTTTCAGAGATTCAGTCTAAGATGGGCGTGGATTTGTCGTAGGTAACTTTTATCAACGGCTTGTTGATTTATTTATCTATGGGATGGAGTCTGTTTTTATATGAAAGCGATTATTGCGGCGGCGCCGGGCGGGGTAGATTCAGTCTCATACGACGTGCTTCAACCCCCTGAAGTTAGACCTGATCAAGTGCGAATTGCAGTCAGGTCTGCTGGAGTTAATTTTGCCGATCTTTTGTTAATTCAGGGAAAATATCAAGATAAGCCGGCCTATCCATTTGCACCGGGGCTCGAGATATCTGGAGTAGTGATAGAGGGGCATGGAGTTACGGCTAATGCATTGATCGGGAAGCGCGTGATGGCAGCTGTTGCACACGGTGGTTTTGCGGAGGAAGTGGTAACGGACTCGGTAAACGCGATTGAGATTCCAGATGATATGAGCTATGAAGTAGCATCTACCATTCCGATTGCATACGGAACCTCATATTTGGCTTTGGTGAATCGGGCAAGAGTTGAAAAAGACGAAGTTGTCCTCGTGCATGGTGCATCTGGTGGAGTCGGTTTGACTGCAGTAGAAATTTCACATGCCTTAGGTGCATACGTCATTGCTACTGCGAGTACTTCTGAAAAGCTAGCTATCGCAAAATCTTATGGAGCTGACGCATTGATTAATTACGCTGAAGAAAATATCAGTAGTTCTGTATTTGATGTGGTTAACGGAGTTGATGTCGTTTTTGATCCTGTTGGTGGCGATGCATTCCAAGAGTCCATGCATTGTGTTTTACCTGGTGGCCGGATTCTTATTATTGGTTTTGCTAGCGGAACCGTTCCGCAAATACCAGCAAATCATCTGTTGGTAAAAGATATATCAGCGTTGGGTTTCAGTTTTGGTAAAGTTAGGGCTGGATCACCACACCTGATGCGAGAAGCATTAAGTCATATCATCGAATTGTGGGAAGTCGGTCAAATTAATCCTCTCGTATCCAACGTTTTCCCTCTGTCTGAGGCTAAATCTGCTCTGACGATCGTCAGAGATCGGCAGGCCAAAGGAAAGATTGCCTTGCGAGTTTCTGAAGACTAGCAGCCGAAACTGTTTGTTATTAGTTATTACTGTACCGTAAACGGATGAGTTCACTATTTAAAAAGACTTCCAGTGTTTTTTATGGCTGGTATATAGTTTTTGGTTTGGCATTCGTTACTTTTCTAGACATGGGCGCGCGTCAATCATTTGGAGTGTTCGTGCATGAATGGGAATTGGAATTCGCAACATCAGTTAGCAGTATTTCCGTCGCAGCTTCGATAGGTCTAGTGGTGGCTGGATTAGCTGCTCCACTATACGGGGCACTCATAGACAGATTTGGGAGCCGAGTTATTCTCCTGCTCGGTGCCTCACTGACTGGTTTTGGTTATCTCTTGTTGTCATTGATTCCTAACGTCTTTTTTCTAGCGTTTGTATGGGGATGTATCATTTCGCTTACTGCCGGCGGTATCTCGATTACCGTCGTAACAGTAACGATTGCTCGATGGTTTGATAAGTTCCGTGGGATTGCTATGTCAGTGTTGCTGAGCGGGGCTGCTCTAGGTGGCTTAATACTGGTTCCGTTCGCATCTTATTTAACTGATATTGTTGGCTGGCGATTTACGGTCATAGGATTTGTATTGCTCTATGGGTTAGTAGCTATTCCAATAATTTGGAATTTAGTTCAGAATTCACCCGCATCCGTGGGTTTAGTTCCGGATGGAATTGAACACAAAGATGAAAAAACAGGTACTAACGCAGGTACAACTCCACCATTGGAAGTCAATAAATGGCGGAATGCACTAAGTAGCCTGCCGTTTTGGCAGCTATCTCTGGCTTATGTTGTTTGCGGTGTCAGTACTTCGATAATTTCGGTTCATTATGTTAGGTGGGCAATTTCTGAGGGAATTTCTTCGACTCAAGGAGCTTTAGCGTTTGGTGTATTGGCTGGTGTGAATGGCTCGGTGCTTTTATTGGTCGGTTGGTTATCTGACCGAATAGAAAGACGTGTGTTGCTGGGCACGGTATATGGCATTCGAGCGATAGGGTTTCTGTGCTTGATAGTCTTGCCACCTGCGTGGGGTTTATGGGCATTTGCGATAATAGGCGGTGGATCTTGGCTTTCAAGTGTGCCACTGACAAGTAGTTTAACTGCAGATATATATGGCTTGAAGCAGGTTGGAACTCTGACAGGTCTAACTAATTGTGCTCACGCGCTCGGGGGTGGCGCATGCGTCTGGATTGCAGGTACTGTTTTTGATACGACAGGTAGTTATGACAATGTGTTTTTGGGAGTAGTGATTGCATTGGTAGTAGCTATGTTTATTTCTTGGTCTGTTCAAGAGAGAAGATTTTCTGGCCGGTATCAAATAGCTGACTCGGAGTTGACTGGTGTGGCCACTAACTGATTATCGACTTCACCATGAGGGAGGAATCGATCCCACGCTGCTTAGCTGGATTCGTTCCATTCTCGATCAATTTTTTGGATCCGGACTGATCTTTGTCATTATTTTGTCTCTGTTGATTTTGATCGTCACTGTCGGGATGATACTAATGGGTCGGCGCGCCAGAAATCAGGCTAGTAAAAATCATAGTGAGTGATATTCGTGTGCAATGTTCTCCGGTGTAATTGACACCAGTCGGTATCCGCAGGATCCCGAAATAGGGTAGCCAACCGCCCCACTAGCCACTAATTTCATGTTTTTATATGTGGCTTCACGATTGTGATGGAGGTGTCCAGCTAGCATAAGTTCCACACCAGAACTCTCAAGAAGATTCATAAGTTCCATCCGATGGGCAGGTTTTAATTGACCATGAGAGTCGTCGCTAAGCGGATTCTCAAGAAACAAAGGCTTGTGCATAAACGCGCATATCGTATGTGCTTCAGTCGCCTCCTTTGAGAGTAGGGTGTCACGAATGAATTCCATTTGTACTGCATATTCGTTGCCCAGTAAATCGCTGGAATCGAATATTTCGGAATTCAATCCTATGAAAAGTGTCTCTTCCACGAGGAAAGAATAGTAGTCGTGCCCAAATACCTTTCGATATTCACTCAAAGCGTCGGGTGACGCATTGTAAAAATCTGGGCAGACGTCATGATTTCCCGGGACAACCTTGAGTGGAATCTCGGGGGCTAGTCTTTTTGTGACGTCCGAGAAGGCGTCTTTCTGGTCTTGCTGATCCAAGTTATTAACCAGATCTCCACAGATCATCACAAAGGCCGGCTTTATATCGTTGGCAATATCTATCGTGTGCGAAAAGTTATTTTTTTCTTCTTGCATATCCGTGACATTTTGTGGGAGTTCGTTTGGAGCCTCGCCAGCGGGAACGAATCCATTATTAATCCATCGTTGCTGTCGTTCTTTGCGAAACTCTGGATTATTCATTGTCTGTAAGCTCAAGTGGCGTTGCATACCGAGTTGGGTATCTGCTAATTGCATGAATTCGACCATTAATATTTTCCTAAAAGTTAGACGCATTTCGTTAATCAGTTAGATGTTAGCTTCTTATGTGAAAGTTGTTCTGAGAAAAATAGTTGTGATGACGAATAATTAGGCGAGTATGTTTCAACGGACAGCATTAATTCCTAGACTTGGGCGGTTGAATCTAGGCCTAGTTTCATTTGGGTTTGGTCTCGCTTTGATGTTAGAGGGCAGATTAGGGTTGGGCCCGTGGGAAGTATTTCATCAGGGCATATCACTGCGGACCGATATTACTCTGCGCGTGTTTCAAGTTGAGCTCGACCTGAGTAGTGTGGGAATTATAAGTATAGGTGTGAGTGCACTTGTGATGCTTCTATGGCTTCCATTGAAAGAGCGTCCAGGTCTTGGGACTGTTTTGAATGCGTTAGTGATCGGATTAACTATCGATCTTGGTGTGTTCATTTTACCTACACCTGATCTTCTGGCCGTTAGGTTCATGATGATGCTCTTAGGACCAGTTTTAGTGGCTTTGGGCACGGTTATTTACATTGGGGCGAATATGGGTTCGGGGCCACGTGACGGTTTGATGACTGGACTAGCAAAACGTGGCATTCCCATCGCTGTGGCACGAACATCGATAGAGATAATTGTTCTTGTATGTGGATTTATTTTGGGCGGAAGTATTGGCTTGGGGACGTTATGGTTCGCGTTCGGGATAGGCCCTTTGATACAAGTTATAGGCAGGTATGGTCCCTTTGACTTCGCACTGGCTCGGTGAAATTAAGAATCATTTTTGATAGTCGCTGACGCTTTATAAAAGACACGCTACCCTTCATTTAATTATTGGAGGTGTGTGATGAACGGTATTGACATAAAAAAGACTTTAAACAGTGGAAGTCGCGTGTTTGGATGCATGCTTTCAGCAATGGGAGTGACTCGATTTCGCTCCTCGCTTGCTGGCTCGACTATGGACTTCGTGGTAATCGATTCGGAGCACGGGTCGCGTGACCGGAAGGAAATACAGGAGTTATGCCGTATGTTACGTGATATTGATATAGCACCGATCGTGCGGATTCCAATTCCGATGTCACATTGGGTAGCTATGGCGTTGGATGCCGGGGCTGCTGGTGTTCTTGTTCCCTACTGCGAAACAGTTGAGGAAGTTAGAGAATGTGTAGCGACTGCCAAATATCATCCTCTAAAAGGCGAATACTTAACTCGTGCGATTACGACCGGAGAATTTCCAAGTGATAAAACCAAGTCATATTTAGAAGCTCGGCATGAGGATACTATCGTCATAATCGGTATTGAGAGCGAGCCGGCATATAATCGTCTTTCAGAGATTCTTGACGTAGGTTTGATTGATGGAATATTTATTGGACCTAACGATATGACTACGTCCCTTGGTATCCCGGATGAGGTAACAAACTCCAAATATCTTGATGTAATTAAAAGTGTGATAGAGACCTCAGAAAGTCACGGTGTCCCTGTAATGATTCATCAGCAAACTTTGGAGACATCTACTACGGCAATCGAGCTGGGTGCAAGATTTGTGATGCATAGTACTGACGCCGGATTGATGCAGGCTGCAATGCGTCGTGACTTTGCGGAACTTCGTGCGGTTTCAGGTTCAGATAGTGCGGACGAAAATTTAGACGATACGTTGGAGACTGTTTAGTCCAGAGAGAAGACACCCATGGCTGTTCCAGTAGTTACGAAATTAGAAATCACTGAGTTTACGTACGACGTTCCTGATATCACACCTCATGAGAAAACACGCATTCCTGTCTATCAAAAAGGAAAAATGCACAGCGCAGTAGGACGCGTGTTGCAGATTTTTACCGACATTGGGATAACTGGCGAGTATATGGGTGGTAACGCTTCTGAGTTGGCTGGTGTGGGGCAGTGTGCTAATGCTTTACTTGGTCGAAATGCTCTGGCGCGCGAGGCATTCTATAACGACGCCAAGCAAGCATTGAAGCAGCAGGCTCGAATGGGAATGTCACAGGTAGATATGGCTCTTTGGGACATTGCTGGTAAATATCATGAAGCACCTATTTACCAGTTACTTGGGGAATATCGGACAAAATTGCCAGCTTACGCCAGTACTATGGTTGGGGATGATCAGCCAGATGGATTAAGTTCTCCGGAGGCTTATGCTGACTTTGCGGAGCAATGCTTGGAACTTGGTTATCCAGCGTACAAGATTCATTGGTGGCGTGAGTCTTCACTGAAGCGAAGAATAAAACTGCTAGAGGTTGTGGCAGATAGAGTTGGTGGCAAAATGGATCTCATGCTTGATCCAGCCAGCAGCTTACTTACTTGGGGAGATGCTTTGCAAGTCGGTAAGGCATGCGACGAATACGGATATTATTGGCTTGAAGATCCGTACAGAGACGGAGGAGTTTCGGCGTTTGGTCATAAAAAACTTCGTGAGCTAATTAGGACGCCTTTGTTGCAGACTGAACATATTCGTGGTCTAGAGCAACACGTTGACTTTGTAATTGCTGGGGGCACTGATTTTTTGCGAATTGATCCAGATTACGATGGAGGAATCACGGGTGTGATGAAAATAGCTCACGCTGCCGAAGGATTTGGATTGGATGCTGAACCGCATGCACCCGGTCCATCGCGTAGACATGTTATGGCGGCTATTCGAAACTGCAACTATTACGAGATGGGATTAATTCATCCACGGATTAAGCGTGCAAATCCTCCTGTCTATATTGACTACGAGGATGAGCTTGATGCAATTGACTCAGAAGGCTGCGTTACCGTACCGACCGGCCATGGAATGGGCGTAAAGCTTGACTGGGACTTTATAGCAAAGAATAAAGTGGCATCTAAAGTCTACGAATAGCCTGATGTTCGATTAATTGTTTAGTGAGCTGAAGATGGCCGAGATGAACCGCTGTATGGTCGACTGTGTGCAGCAGAGCATCACCGATGGATATTCCTGGCTCTGGACGCCAGCTCTCGTTGTTTAATTGACTGTCGTCAATCTTCGAAGCGCGCTCATGAAGCAGAGGCATCCAAGAGTTTTTATATTCAATTAACTCATTGATTTCACCCGACGCCATGAACTCAGAATCTCTATCGCGTTGGACCTGGTGCCCAGTTCCAAAATACAGACCCCACTCCTCAACACTTCCAAGTACATGCCTTGCAAGCACGTAGAGCGAATTTACTTCGGGGATATCGAGATCCATATTAAGAGTTTCTTTGGACATATCCGTAAGACTGTTGAGTATTTCACTCAACAGTTGATCGGTCATCTGAACCAAACGAGATGCTTCGCTCATATTTTGCAATGTAATCAGAATCTCAACGAGTTAACCACGCGGGAGACCAAGGCCTCGAGTGGCTACTATGTTTCTCTGGATTTCAGAAGTGCCGCCTCCGATTGTTGATGACACACTGGTGACATATGACTGTCCTATTGTTCCACCCAGCGGGGCTCTTGGCTCTTGAGGGCGCATGAGGCTCTCAAGTCCTAGCATTTTTGACCCGGTTCGAGCAATTCTTTGATTTAGCTCGGAGCTAAATAATTTTGCCGCTGACGCTTCATAGTTAGCGATGATGCCATTTGTTTGCATATGAACGATACGGTAGGCCAAATTAGTGCCGATTTCAATTTCGATCATTCTGTCCGCGTATTCCAGTCGGACATCTGGATTTTGGTCAATTTTATGTGGGTTGTCATCGGCGAATTGTATGTGATCCTCAACCGTCTTTCGACTTCCCGAGAACCCTGCGATGCTAGAGCGCTCAAAGTCGAGTGCGACGGCAAGATGATACCAGCCACGATCTTGTTCTCCGACGAGGTTTTTCTTTGGTAGCCGCACGTCTTCAAAGAAAACCTCATTGAAGCCATGCTCATCACCCATGTTAATTAATGGCCGAATCGTGATGCCAGGGGTTTCAAGATCAAGAAGAAACATTGAGATTCCTCGGTGTTTCGGTGCGTCAGGATCTGTCCGCGCTGCCAGCCAACCCCAATTGGACCGATGTGCGCCAGATGTCCATATTTTTTGCCCGTTCACTACGAATTCATCTCCGTCTTGGATTGCCCGTGTTTGCAAGGATGCTAGATCGCTACCGGCGCCTGGTTCGGAATAGAATGTGCACCACCACGAATCATCATCAGCGTTTGCAATCTTATTAAGGTGTTCTTTTTGCTGTTCTTCACTGCCAACAAGCATGAGAGCGGGTCCTACCCAATCAATACCATGATTCCCGCCACTCGGGGCCCGGTTATAAGCCATTTCTTCGTTGAGCAGCATTTGCTGCCAATGAGGCGCTTCAAGGCCACCAAACTTTTTAGGCCACGCCATGGTGTTCCATTTTTTTGTAGCCATGGCTTTTTGGAACTGAAGCCGTTCATCAAATTTCTTTTGATCGTACATTCCTTCATCGGATACGTCAGTGGTTTGTGTAGGTAAGTTTTCCGCGATAAAACTACGTACTTCATTTCTGAATGATTCTTGCTCGCTTGTAAAGTTAAAGTCCATTTAAATCCTCCGTGATGATGAACGCAGTGTAACAAAAATCACTGCAGATGACCGTTCACTGCTACAGTGGCGAGAAATTAATGGATTAGGGGTACTTAATATGGGATCGCTTGAGGGTAAAGTTGCTTTAGTTACAGGAGCCAGCAGGGGACTTGGGAAAGACATAGCCATGAGTTTGGCTCTGTCTGGAGCATCTGTGATGGCGACCGCAAGAACTGAAAGTGATTCGGATTCACATATTCCAGGAAGTCTCGCTTCAACCGTTGCAGATATTCAAGCTCAAGGTGGAACTGCGTCCTCGATGCGCTGTGACGTAACAAGTGAAGCGGATATTCAGAATACTATCGAGGCAACGATAGCAAGATTCGGCCGGATAGACATCGTGATTAACAACGCTGGAATTTTGATACCTGGCCGGATAACTGACCTGCAAGTTAAGCATTGGGACTTAATTTTTAAAGTGAACGTTTTGGGCCCTTTCCTTATGGCGAGGGCAATTGTTCCAGTATTTGAGGAGTCAGGATCAGGTCACATTATTAATATTTCCTCTCGTGCAGCGATTGGTCCTGGGGCAGGCCCTTATGATTCACCGAGAGCTGAGGGTTCAGCATACGGCACCACAAAGGCGGCACTCGAACGATTTACTCAAGGTCTCGCCGCGGAGCTGAGTGACAGGAATATTTCAGTGAACGCCCTTTCCCCCCATTTGCCGATTTGGTCAGAAGGCGGACACTTCTTTCGAACGAAGGGAGGCGATCCGGACTATACGGGCTGGAGAATGAGTGGCAAGATCATAGGGGACGCGGCGGTATGGATTTGCGAGCAATCTCCAAACCAAGTAACAGGGCAAATTCTGTATGACGAACTCGTGTTTAGTGATTGGGTTGGATTAACAGCTGCGGAGATTCAAAACCAATACCCAGTTGAGTAGTCATTATAATAAACGGAGATGAGGAGTAAAAAAATATGTCATTAACAAGCGCAGATAGAGTTGAAATTAACGAATTGGTGTCGCGGTATAACCAAGCTATTGATTCTGGCAATGGGCCAGTATGGGCCTCGACATTCACTCAAGATGGAACTTTTCACTCAGCCAATGGTCAAGCGGCCGGCACAGATGAGTTGAGTGATTTCGCAAGTGGTTTTGCTGAAAAGATGCCGGGTACGCGGCACTGGGTAAATAATCTCGTAATCGACGGGGATGAAAATGAAGCGCAGCTTTGCTGCTATCTAAATCTAATGCGTGGTGGTGATGTACTCGCTAGTCTGACTTATAACGATATTCTGGTTAAGCAGGGCGATGCATGGAAATTTAAGTCACGTACTGTGAGTTAACTAACCTAAATCCAATAAGGGAATTCCAACTAATGCGAGCGCGATCATGAACGACATGGTCGCGAGTATTGTTATTGCGACTCGTGTACCCACAGCTCCAACCTCTCTGACATCTACACCAAGTCCGAGTCCAGCCATTGCAACCACAAAAAGAAGTTTACTCAGTTCTCGAGCTTGCAATCCCAAATCTTGTGATATGACGTCGGCGGTTCTAAGTAGAGTCAATAGCAGAAATCCTGCGACAAACCACGGAATGTAGGTCTTAATTTTCTCCTTTAGGGAGGAAGAATTCTCTGTATCGCGATGGAGAATGCCGAGCAAGAGAATCATGGGTCCAAGAAATAGGACTCGGACGAGTTTAACTAATGTCCCTGTTTGCCCGGAAAGCGGCGAAACAGCAAACGATGCCGCGACGACTTGTGGCACTGCGTAGACAGATATACCCGCCAATATTCCGTACTCTATATTCGTTAGATTCAGTGCAGGCGCAAATAGAGGTAGTAGTAAAATCTGTCCGACACCCAGTATTGCACTAATTCCAATGGCTGCAGCGACTTCGTTTGGGGTTGCTTTGATAACGGGTGCGACTGCCGCGACTGCTGAATTCCCACATATTGAATTACCAACCCCTACTAATACAGCCAGACGGGAGCTTAGTCCTAGAAGTTTATGACCCACTATCCAGGCCACTGACAGTCCACCGAATACCGCAACAACGATGAGAAATATTAGTGAAATTCCAGATGATGTGACGTCTTGTAGCGCCACACTTGCTCCTAGCAGTAACACTGAGGCTTCAAGAACTTGTTTAGACACAAACTTGCTGCCGGGTACTATAGCCGAGGGTAGAGGCAGCAAGTTCTTAGCGATGACTCCAAGAACAATAGCAATGACTAGAGCGTCGATCACGGCCCGGTCGATTAATGATTTCTCAATCTCTGCGATAGTCCACGCTATTGCCCCAATGACAAGACAGAAGACTAGTCCTGCAGAGTTTTTTTTGAGCCAGGCTGGCGCACCGTTTTGTTTGTCGATTTCTGTGAGACTCATGAGAGAAGAGCGTACTACGAATATAGAGAACTGTCTGATGGACTACACTTTGATGTAGAAAATACAGGTGTGAGGTAAGCCCGATAATGCAACAGGAATTAGTTAGTGATATCCCTATCCTGAGCGAACGTTCTCGGGGTTGGCTCAGGTATTTGTATAGAAAAGCCCATACCCCCGATAACTGGAACAAAGACGGCAAGCCCCATGATCACTGGGACGATCGCACTGGAGAACCTACTACTTCGTGGCATAGATTCGATTTGTTCGAGTCCAGTTATTCAGTTGCTTTGATGGCCGAGACAACGCCGGCATGGCGCGAGGTCTACAGCTCGATTCTGGATGAGATTGTGCAGAGATATTCTGGGTATTGGGCTGCCAAGGATTGGTTAGACCAAATCGGAGAAGATCCACGCAGAGGTAAGTATCCTGAAGCTTTTCAGCGACTGCTTCCCGAACATTTGATCGATGATTATGATGTACCGGGTTGGACAGCTAATGGTGTCGAGCCGTGGGGACTCCAAATGGATCCCGTAGGCGCTGACGGGAATTTATTTTATCGCGGTTGGTTCCTTGTTGTGATGGGATTACACAGGTATGTCTCGGGTGATCCAAAATGGAATGAACCTTTTGATATTGTTCGTGACGGAGAGAATACGTTCTCTTGGACTCATGAGAGAATGGCTCATTTTCTACGAGAACAATGGGAACGAAACCCGGAAGGTCCGCACTGAGAAAACACTAAGATATGGCCCACGTGATTGGGCGCAGCTGGTCTCGGTTTGAGGCTGTATGACATTTTATTCGGCGGCTCGACTCACTCGATATATAACGATTGGTGGGAGTACACCAAGCGTGTTTATATACCTTTTGAAGATGGGAATCCACCCGATTCTCAAACCTTATATTACGACCCTGTGATTGACTATCATCACGTCGCTCCCAGTGCGAGTGGGTCGCTACTTTATTTTCATACGGCAGCGCAACACCGCGAAGACACGGCGATATTATTTGACAACATGATTGACAGACTTGGATGGTCAGAGTCGGTCACTATTCCTGACGGAGAGCGTGGCGTGAGCTCTTTGGTAAGGACTGCTGCCTTGGCTCGAGAATTTGGTAAAGATTTGCTCTATAGTAATTTGATTTCGCATGCCGATGCGAATTATGAACCTACTTGGGATTCTGAATCAGGTGAATTCACCTGGGGATTTGGCTTAAATGAGGTTTATCCGCGGGGCCAATACAATGCGATTATGGCCTACGCTGAAGCTGGTTCAGCTGGCGCATGGGCAAAGCTTTTTGATCGACCAAATTTGGAGAAGTTTGATCAGCCGACGGTTCATGGGGTTGACTTTCCGAATATTTCCCTAACTCAGGCTAGTTATGATTCAGAGAAACGAAGACTCGTCATCTCAACGGATGACGGTATTCCTAGTATGCGGGGTCAGGACACAAACTTTCGAGTCAGCCATATAAGTCCAGACACTTGTTCAGTCACTTCGAATTCGGATCTTGATTGGAAAGTGGTAGATGGTGAGATTGAGATCACGATCAAGATTGCCGCTCAGACAATACTTATTAGTCATTAATTGTTCTGGATTGACAGTCGCTAGAGTGTTGAATCGGGTCAGCGAGATTGGAAGGTGAATGCATGTCCTTAATTAATGTCAGAGGCGTTACACTCGAATATTTTCACAAAGGCTCAGAATCCGCTACACCATTTATTCTGGTTCATGGTGCTGGCTCCTCAGCACGAATATGGGATTCTGTGCAGACTGATTTAGCGGATTCAGGATATGAGTCGTATGCAATTAGTTTGCGTGGTGCCGGTGGGTCTGATCACACATCTGATTTATCTGATTATCATCCATCAAATTACGCGCTTGATCTTTTAGCGGTGCTTACTGAACTTCATATTGACCGATGTATACTAGTGGGACATTCGTTAGGTACGATTGTTGCTGGTTATATTTTGCGTGATGCTCCTAAAGTTGTGGATAAATTGATTCAAATTGCTGGCCCTGCAGTAGAGAAAACTGCACCCCAACCGTCAATGAATAAACGTACCCGTGCAGGGTATGGAGAGGCGTTGAGCCCCGAAGCTTTCGCGCATTGGGAGAACCAACATCTCGGATTATCTTCAGAGATTCGGCAGCAGCTTAGGAGTGATATCGATAATAATCCGAGCCAGCGGATACACGGGCAGGCTCGTCCCTGGAGTGGTCTCAATGATGTGGCGATTGGGGTGCAGGTGTCTACGCTTGTTGTGCTTGGTGATGCGGATGATGTGGTGCCCCCAGAAGAGCCCTTGTCTTATTTTTTACAACTGCCTGAGTCGTTAAGACATTTACACGTATTTTCAGGCGTAGGCCATTATCCAAATGCACAGGTGCCTGATCGACTAGCGAGTGTTATGAGAAGATTTGTTTCAAATAATTGAGTATTGTCTAGTTCACGAGGAGCAATTATGTCATCATTAGCACCCCCGAAACCAGAACGCGATTCTTCAGGATCATATGACTTTGCCACAGTTAAACAACCGGCAGTTGGATCCCGAGGAGTTGTAACTTCCAATCATCCATTAGCATCGATGGCCGGGACTGAGCTACTTCTGGCGGGTGGTAACGCTGTTGATGCTGCGGTGGGGACGATGTTTGCTCTTTCAGTAGTTGAGCCAATGATGACAACTATTTTCGGGGCAGGATTTACCAATATTCATATGGCTGATGGAAGAGATGTGGTAATCGATAATTATTCCGAAGTACCTCGTGCAGCTACATCTGATTTATTTGATCCACTTCCGGATCATCCGGAGCATGGTGTAGTTGATGAATTAAATTGGACCGGACATCTAGCTGTGGGAGTGGGCGGTACTTGCTTAGGATGGTGCACTGCAATTGAAAAGTACGGAAACCTCTCATTGTCTGACGTTGTGGGTCCGGCTATCCGATTAGCGCGTTCGGGTTTTCGGGTCAGTCCATATTTACGGCAATCAATAATCAACGCTGAGCAAGGTCTCAGACGATTTCCAGACAGCCGTTCGGTATTTTTGCCTAACG
>Ga0114933_10001569_pt1 | contig 25302 bp, 34 predicted proteins | sample 4SBtaG_FD_89691 | JGI IMG/M metagenome (GOLD analysis project Ga0114933, IMG submission 89691) | Deep subsurface microbial communities from Kolumbo volcano to uncover new lineages of life (NeLLi) - 4SBTROV12_W25 metaG | ecosystem: Environmental > Aquatic > Marine > Volcanic | place: Kolumbo... | reverse complement strand
TTTATCATTTACCATTGCTACATAAGGTAAACCATTTAAAGAATCAATTCTTTTAGGACCATTAGCTGTATTAACCATAGTATCCCCTGCAAAACACATAAGCATGTCCATCGTAAATTTGAATGGGTATGATGGATCTTTTTTAATATCCTGTGTGCTAATAGCATTACAGTTATATAAAGCAGGGGTTAATTTTTTCTTATGTATAATATCTGTGCCTTGCGCAAATAACCCACGTCCAGGAGGAAGTAGTTTCATACTCCATATCCTGTCGTACATCTGTTGCGCAGAATACTGCGCTTTTTGTGGGTTCCATTCTAGTCGATGCCCCTCTATCCATTCTTTCTGAATATTATAAGTACCCTCGACTACGCGCTTTACGGTTTCCCACCACTTTTCATTTTTACCATTATCCTTAATTCTACTGTAAGTTCTTTGATAAACTAGCTCCCCTAGACCATTAAATCCGAATGGTGCTTTCCTTCGTTTATATTTATCAATAAAATTGTCTGATATTTTAAATTCCATAGGACCCTCCTATTAAGTTTTTGAAGAGACAGCCTTAGACCCTCTTTCTATGTTTTTAATTTCTGTAACGTCTTCTAGTTCAATAGAAGGACAAGGCAATAGTACAAGTTGGGCTATATTTGTGCCGCAATCAACCCTTACTGGATAATCCCCTGTATTAGCCACTAGAATCTTAAGCTCCCCCTTGGCACTTCTATCTATAATGCCTGTTTTAAAAGACAATGTGTACTCAGCCCCAAAACTATCCTTATCGTATACTTTAGCAAAGTATCCCTCAGGTATCCCTAAAGAAAGCCCGGTCTCAATATAGCGCACCGATCCACCAGGAATAACTACTTTTTTAGAACTGAATAGGTTGATAGCCGTATCGGCAGGAGCTGCCTTAGTAGGGAATGTTGCGTGGTTGTTAAGTTTTTTTATTTGTAATTTTAGTTTTTTGTTCAATATCATTTTTCCTCTTATGGTTTTGTTGAATTATTAGTAGTAGGTTTATATTCTGTAAAGGAATAACTGTAGGAAATGGAACTGGGTCGCCATACTTTAATGCAAGCGCTTCGTCCCCGTGATCACTAACCTTAAGTGATGACTCTCCTATATAAGATACTTGCCCTATTCCACTAGTATCTGGCGTAATAAACTGTACTATATCGCCGGTATTGCAATAGTATTTTATGTCATTTTTTGTGAGCATATGGTCTCCTTGTATTCTAAAACTTTTGTTAAATAGTCTTCGGGCTCAATAAGCCACTCGTCCTTAAATGCTTTCAAAGGAATAGACTTTCTTTTATCCCCATACCAATAGTATCTTACCACATCTAATGGAGTTACATAAGCTTTATTTTTATGAACTTGTTTAAAGTGTACTAGAAAAAAAGCAATGCCTCCTAAATCGTCGACAATTTCTAAGTAGTTAAATTGGTGTTGGTGTATATTTGCAAGAGGAAAGCTCGTCTTACTCTGGGTTTCTTTTGCATCAAAGGCAAGGAACTGCCCCCCTTCTACTATACCTGTAAAATCTACGGTAGATTGTTGGGCAACTAATCCTTTACGCGTGTATAATATAGGCACAGGTATTTTTAAAATCAATGCTTTTTTAGACTTTCTATAAGAAAGGTTCGCTTTATTAGCACTCTTTTCTAATTCGTTTCCTTTTAACATTTGTTAGTCCTTTAAAAAGCGTTCTAAGCCTTTTATATTTAGGGTTAAATTTGCTATTTCTTTTGCAATTTGAGGGTTTAATTCTTTTTCCCAAGCATTATCTTTTAACTTATTTTCTCTAAATACTGAATATGTGCCCCCCTCTTTAGAGCGGGAATCTAAAAGAAATTGAGAGGTGCTCTCTGTGAAGCTTACACCGCAAAATTCCAACATTTTTATAATATGGTCTTGGGTTTCTCCTAGTAAATCCTGGTATCTAATTAACTTAAAATTATTTGGGTACAGCTCTTCTAGCTTTATATAATTTTGAGCAATCCGACTCCAATTTAAAAACCCCGCATACTCATAACAGTGTTTGTTTGAGTTTTTTGTTGCGGCCTCATTCCACTCTTTTAAGGGATCTAGTCCCACGTTAAATTCTTTTGGAGAGTTTAACCAAGAATTTATAGTTGCTAAGGGACTCCTAATTAACCCAATAATCTTAGCATCTTTAATTTGAATAAGATCTTCAATTAAATGGTGGTATCTCACATTCTTTATTACCACATGCTTGTGTGTTTTAGTTTTATAGAAGCTTAGGTAGTTTAATGAATCATTTGTAGCTTGTAAATGCGAGGGGTCGCTTGGTATAAAGGAACCCTTAAAAAAGGCTTGCTTTTTTACTAGCATATCTAGATTTTTCTGTAAAAATTTTTTATCTACTATGGTTTTATTTCTGAGATAATAAAAAGGTTGGTACAAATAAAATGTATCGGGGGAACTATTAAATATTTGGCCTACCCAAGATGTTCCTGATCTAGGAGGGCCAAAAATACATACATATTTATTCATTTGGACGTACTTTAGTATTTGTTTTCCATGCACCTTTTATAGTATTAACTTCGACCCCCACTGATTCAGCAAAAGAAATAAAAGCATTAATATCTTTAGGAAAACATTTTCCACCAAAACCTAATTTACCATCTGGACCTGGAACATTTAAATGGGAGTCAGCTACCCTTCCATCAGCAACAAAACCAGACAAAGCATCTGGCCATTCTGCACCTATTTTTTCACAGACCATCTTCATTTCATTAGCAAACGAGATTTTCACTGAGAAAAAAACATTACTAAAATATTTTAGAAGCTCGGCTGTTATTGGGTTAGTTTTAATTATACGACAAGATTTGAACCTATTCTTGTATAAACTCTCTACCCTTTCTACAGACGACATAACTCCTCCTAAAATAATTCTGTCTTGATTGATAAAATCTAACCTAGCAGTTCTTTCTGTTAAAAATTCAGGATTAAATATAATATTTAATTTAGGATACTTCTTTTTTAATAGCTCTGTAGTTCCGGGAATTACAGTGGACTTTAAAATAAAAATAGTATCTCTATTTGTAGAGCACTTAGTAATATCCTCGAATACACTGAAAATTATATTCAAGTTAATTCCCCCTCCTTCTTGCATAGGAGTTGGTACTGTAACAAAAACAAAATCTGACCTATTTACCACTTGATCTAAAGAATCGATTGTTTTTGATGGGTCTTTATCATAGATGAGCACATTACAAGAACCTGTGGAAGCTGCAGAAAGGCCATGTGCTACAGCCCCGCCTACAAAACCATTTCCTATTATACCTACATTATACATATTTTAATTTTGGTTATTCTTTGAAAGTCTCAATACAAAGTACATTAATATCATTTATTAATATAAATCTACCGTCTTTAGTAGAAAACTTGGTAAACTCACCTTGGCATATAGACTCGGTGTCTATACCATGGAAAGTTCTTTTTATACCACCTTTAAAGTGTATGATTTGTGTGACGTATTTACCTACGCCATTTACAGATGATTTTAAATCTATATTAGCCATTATATTACCTCACAATTTTTAAATACTGTAAACTCAGTTAAATCTCTATATCCCCCAGATTCACCTAAGTCTTCTTTATGTTCTGGATAATTTTGCATTAGAGCCAAACCATGTGCTGCTTGTTGTGGTGTCATATACATATTCCACCCAACCATATCAATATCATCGTCTTTATAAAATTTTTCGCTACGGCCCTCATACCTAGCTTTTTTAAACCATTCAACTGCTTCTACATTATCCGTTAAAATCATACCGCCTTTTCCAATAGATAATTGTTTTTTAATATGAAAAGATAAACACATAAATGAGCCCTTAACATACATATTTGATGTAAGTCTTTTAGCTGAATCATATATAGGATATGGTTCAAGTTTATATATTCCGCTCCAATGCTCATCTTTAAAAATAACCTTTCCTCCTGCATGTATAATAGACATTGGGACAGATAAATAGGTTTGTTTTGGTATAGTTATTTCTTTAGCTTTTACGTAGTTACAGCATAAAAAGAGGGCATTAGTACAACTATCTACCGACACTGCATATTTTGCTCCTGTATATTCTGCCACCTCTTCTTCAAACATTCTTACTATTTTATATGGATTGTGCTTCATAAGTCATTTCCTTTATTATTTTTTAATCCTATATGAAACCCTGCATTATAGGATTCTTCTTTAAAAGGATGATTTTTGGACCACATATATTGGTTTTGTATGAAAGTTGCCTCTAAAGTTCCTCTTAAATAGTAATCATGCGACCAAACTGTTTTTAAATTTGATAAGGTTTTAAATACTTGAAGCTCTTCATTCACAGCTATAGGGTTATGGTCACCATCCTGCATTATAAAATCATAATGATTTTGAGTTTGTAAATGAATTAAGCAAGGTTCAATACATCTATTTAATGGAAAATTATGTAATTGCCTATTCCCTACATAATCATTAATATCGACAGATGTGATAGAGCACTTAAATCCTTCTTTTTTATTATTTTCAGCTGCTAGAAGAATATGGTTTGTGCTTCTTCCGTCATATGTTCCTATTTCCAATATATTTTTAGGTTTAGTAGCTCTTATAGTAGCGTATAACATTTTCAGTTCTCTACGCCCTCCTGCGTGGTGGTGGCCTGCTTCTTCCCATCCACCATAATAGTCCTCATTCAACCAATTAATAAATTGGTTTTTAGAAACATCGGGAAATAATATATTAAAACCCTCCCAATAATTATCTAAAATAATATTAATATCATGTTGCTTTGGTTGTTTAATCATTGTCATATATTTTAAGCACATATTTTTTATTATTAAGTACAAAATATGCAGGATATCTTTCATTATCAACAACTCTTAATAAGTTAAATTGCTCTTTAATTGACTTATTTATGTCTAACTCGCTATCCTTTTTTGTTCTTTTTGAAAAAAATACTTCTTCTCCTTGTTGTTTATAAGGTTTCATTTCATCAATTTCCTTCACTAATTTTTTAACCATTTTTATTATAACTTCGCCCTGCCGTTGTTTAATTGTTTCATTTAATTCGCTTCCGTTTAAGTTTACAGTATCTGTGAAGTATACTTTTCCAGAGTCTACTTTGGGGGAAGCTTCAAAAAGGGTTACGGGTATATCATTTTTATTATCTAGGATTTGCCAAGCTAAAGGTGACCACCCCTTACCATAAGGAAGCTTGCTTGGATGAATGACAATATTATGTTTGTTATAAGATAAATATTTTGATGGAATAATACTTTCACAACTTAATATAAATAAAATATCACCTTCACATATATTTTTATAATGATTTAGATGGGCAACAGCATGCCCTGCCGCTTTTAAAAACCCAGTTATTTTTTTTATATAAGGTATTATCCAACTATCTAAATTATCTGTTAGTATACTTATTTTTTTTATCATCACTCTAACTCTTCCAAAAGTCTAGTGTTAACCAATCAGATTTATTCATGAATATTTTTTGGGTATCTTTTGATACTTGTTCCTGTATGGTCCCAATTTTCTTTTCTTCTTGGTAAATCAAATTTATTATATCATTTAAGTCTTTATACTCAAGCACATTTGGAGCCCCACCTTGATTTTGAGCAATAGTTTTTCTTCCCATATGCGCAAGTTCCCACATAGAAGTACTGCCTCCCCGAGGGTTAGGTTTAACGTATACAAAGCACTTATTATAAAACTGGTTGATTAACGTTGGAATAGGTTGCATTATATTTTGCTTAACTCATATAAACCGGTCTTCCCCAAACTCTTTCATGAGAGGCCTAATATCTTCTTCGAATCTAAAGTAACCTTGCCTTTTATTTTGTGGCTGACCAATGTAGACATATATTTTTGACCCTAAAGGAGTACAATTAAAAGGTGAGAAATCCTTTATAGGTAATATGAATTTTTTATGTGGAATACTCCACTTTGTGTAGGCATCAGAATACCAGGCATATCCAAAGGTAAAAAAGGTATCTCCCTTCCTTTCAAACACTTTAGGGGCATTATGTAAGTCATTTCCACCATTAATAAGAATTCCATATGAGTTATGTTTATAAATAGTTTGTATGTCTTCATCAGAGTAAGTCCCAAAAAATACAGCTGGTTCATTAGGATTTGTATAGGAGTGTAAGTTCCATCTTTGCTTTATACCTGGCTCAAATAAGCTTAATGCCTTTGACACATATATTTGTTTAAAATCCATTAAGAGTACCTAATCTCACAGTTATAGATTTCACACAAGTACTTTACCCAGTCCCAGCAATCATCGTGTTCTGTTACTTGGATAACATCCACATTAGATAATTCCTGCCAAATTATATTAGGTTGCATCTTTTTTAAATAAGCCCAACTAAGTACCTTTTCACCTACAGGTGGAACACACTCTAAAAGACTTGTTTGTTTACCTGATTTTAAAGTCACACCCGTACCTAATGTTAATTCTTTATTTATATTGTAAGTTACCACCCCCTTTTTATATTTTTTATATAAAGGGTGTTGGTCGTTCCAATCCTCTTCAGGTGCTAAAATTACATCGTAGTACGAAGCTAGATGTGAGATTAGCCAACAAGTTCTAAATCCGTCTATCATTTTAAAAATACTTTTACTATAGGCCACAGGCTCTTTATCTAAATAAGGATCATAAAATAAATCTAATTTAGTCTCCCTGTCCTTTCTAATTTTTTCAATATAGCTCAAAGATCTCAGAGTTTTCTCTAATGTAGGAGGTGCAATGTATAACACAGATGTTTGCTTACAAAAATATAAATCATCAGGAGAACCTAATATTGGTGTTAGTGGATGTATTCCACGTATAGGACGATCTCCTAGAGAGGAAAAATTTCCTAGATGCGATACTAATGGGTTGCCTCATTGGTAAATAGGCTTATTATATTTATCTGCATAATCTCTAATACCTAAATCATGTCCAGATCCCTGTAATCTTTGCTTTGTTTGCTCAAACCACCCAAGCATTTCCTCTACGGTAGAGCTTTTAGCCATCATAAAAAGACTTCCGTAAAAAGACTTACGAGGAACTTTTTGCCATGCCTCTCCAGAACCCCTATTCCAGAATAAACTGCAAAAGGAGAAATCTGTGGGAACTGTATTATATCTTTTATCGAGAATATAGCCTAAATTTTCAGTTACTTTTACATCATCTTGAATATAGATAACGTGCTCTGCCCGCTCTGCGCCATATTTAAAGGCCCTGTTTGAGTTTTCACAGAGAGTAATGCGCTCTTTAGATTTATGAATTTTAATAAAGGGAAATTCTTTTTTAATAAAGTCTAGATAACTTAAATCAGTAGAACCACTATCAAACACTGACACATCCATCAACTTATCTACCCAATAACTAAATCCAGCGTCATTAAAAACTGATCTCAAAGTCTCTTGTATATAATTACGTTCTTTTATATTTACCTTATTTGTATCAGAATCCGAACCGTGTTCCCTATGACGAGAGTTTGTCAATCTGTTAACACAAACAAATACCATATGATACTTTTTATAAGCCATTAAAAGTCCTCGGCTTTATCATAATAATTTGGCCTAGCCCACACACCTGTAGCCCCTATATGTTGTGCTAAAGAGGGTTTACTGGCAATTACGGCTAATCCAGAGTCTTTATTTTGTTCATGCGCCCTTTCACACATTCTAAAATCCCACTCATTTTTTTCATAAAAAGGGTGCTCTAAATAAAACTTAGTATTAACTAGAACATTACACCCCCCTATACTTTTTTTTGTGTGGTAAGTATTAAATGTTTTTATTATAGAATGGCTATTTGTTATGCAATTAAAACCAGTAACTAAAGGAGCCCCTGTTTCATGGTATAACTTTTCTAACTCTTCAATCCAACCATGCTTATATAACATGTCTGAGTCCGAAATTAGAAAGTAATCTTCTTTGTACCCTTCTACTGGGTCATCATTTATATATTTTTTAATAGTATCTAACTTACCATAAGGTATGCCCTTATTAGTTTTTTTAAAAATTAAGGTACAGACCCCATAATAATTATTTTTAAAATCTTCTAAATATTCCCTAACTTCAGGCTCTGTTGAACCATCATCCGTTATAATAATTTCTGGACAAACTCTGCTAATACTTTCCAGTAAGCTATCTAACGAGGTCTTTACATAGGCAAACCTATTATATGTACTAATAAATAAGATCATTATAGTCTCCCATAAAAAAAGGGTAACAAATAAACGTTACCCCTTTTCCAATCAGTTTATTTATTCAAAAAGGCTTCCGCTATTAGCATCCCCTTTTGTAGTAGAACCCCCTGTTAAGGGCATCCACTTTGATAAATCGTTTTTAGCATTTCCGTTAGGTGTCATACCTGGCTCTGTAAAAGCGCTAACTTTTAAACCTGTTAGACTCTTTGCAATTGCTACGGGCTCTACGTCTTCTTGATCAACAAGAGAGCTCCCCGCCGCCTTTAAAAAGTTATATAGGTAAACCATTGATTTGGAAGTTAGAGCAAAATTATGCCATAGTTTTCGATTTTTAAATTTCTCGTTCTCAACGCCAAATTCCACTTTAACCATTTTTGTGCCTGTAGAAGCAGTAATCAGCTCTGCCTTATTTACAGTTAAGTCATATCTTCCTTCTGGAAGTGCACTAAAATCGCCACCTGCTGACTCCCCTACTTCTTTAAAATTAAATCCCATAATTATCCTTGATTATTTGTTAAGTCTGATATTAGTAGAGTAGCTTCATCTTCTCTGAGATCTAAAACGCTATCCACCATGTAATCATTTTTTAGTTTTTCTTTTATTTTATCTTCTCCTACATGAACAGAAACCTTTTCTAGTTTGGCTAAGGTAGGCCCTTTTACTCCAGCCGTAATAACCTCCGAGCCTTTAAACTCTGTTTTAGTAGTTCTACCAATAGTTTGTTCTAATTGCTTCTTTTGTGTAAAAGCCACAGGGTCTCTTTCAAGACCTTCTATCCCTAAGTAATCTGTAAAGGATTTATAAGTAAACTCAAAGCTATCTGGTAATTTATTAGTTCTGTCTTTTTGGACTTTTGCCCAAAAAACGCCATCCTCTTCCTTAGCTAATTCTAAAACCACGTCAAACATATAAGGTAATTCTTTAGGTCCGTCGGCTGTATTACCTATTAACTTCATAAACTCTTCAGAAGAGTACAACGGTTTAGATCTAGCTGTAACAATGATGTTCATATCAAGTGCTAATAATTTCTGTATCAGCCCTTTTACTGCCGCCTTAATATGCTTATAATCTAGGGGCTGTATTTGATAGTTAGGATTCCCTGTCTTAACTTTCATTTTAATTACTTGATCTTCTATGATATTATCATATAAAGATGTAAAAGGATCTAAAACTAAAGTTTTAAACCCGTTTGGATTCTCAAGCAATTCATCTATTGCCTTATTAACTTCGGCTGGGTCAGATGTTTCAATTTTATTAAAATCGAAGAATTCCCCATAGTACTCGGTTCCACGCTCTGTATCAATTACAGCTGGGTTGGGGAAATGCAGTGAGGTCACTGTTTTTCCTGTTCCTGTTTCCCCATAGATATACATTTTCAATCTCTTGGGTACTTTCTCTGCTTTTGCAAATAAACTCATATATATTAGTTTCCTGGTTATCTTATGAATGTGTATTTTTTAATTATTTTGTAAGCATCGAAAGTAGCTTGTACGTCTTTTAAACAGTACTCCGCAATTGCATCAATGCGTCCCTGTTTAAAAGCTTTGGCTACATCCTTTGCTGCTATCTCGCCTTCTTTAGGTGAAGGTATACCTAAGTGCTCACACGCTAGTTTTAATGTACAAGAATTGTATCTATCAAAGTCTGATAATACAGCCTTTACATCAAAATGAGGGTATTTACTAAAACGCCTTGTATCTAAAAAAGGCTTGTTCGTAGGTACAAGCTTGTGTACCATAGACCGTTTTAAAATAAAAGGAACGTCAAAGCTTAGTCCGTTATATGTAATAAAAAGGCCTTGAGGGAATTTACTAAGAACTCTCCAAAATTCACAAAGAATTTCTTTTTCTGTTCCTACAATCGCCTTTTCATCGTATGCTCCGGAAGCCATTGTTTGCTTAATGCCTATACAAACAATTTTCCCAAAGTAAGGATTAGTTCCCATTAATAAGCTAGTCACATCTTCTATATTTTCAGAAGTAACTTCATTAAATCTCTTATAGCTTGTGATTTTTTTGTCTAGTTCTTCTTGCTGTGTTTCGGTAAGTACATCTAAAGGAACTGTTTCAATGTCTATTGTTAAAGTATTCATAAGTTGTCTGGTTTAATGTTAACTTTGTATTATACTTTAATATAACAAATATTGGAACAGGTATCAAATATTACTTTAGAATTTCAAGGGGCTCTGTGTGTGGGGCAGTGCTGAATAAATTAAGATGTTTTGGAAACCTGGTTTCCGCTTCACCCATAACTAATTCAGGTGTATTTGTATTACGTGATAGATGGCCAAACATTATATGGCTCACTTTTTCTAGTTCTAGGGTATCGTCGACAAAATCCATGATCTGCTCATTACTCAGGTGACCAAAAGGACCTTTAACCCTTTCCTTATGTATGGGGTCGTAGTCTTCAAAGTCGTCCATAGACTTTTCATCATAATTTGCTTCTAATAAATAGACATCACAATTTTTCAAAGCCTCCCGCATAACCTTATTGAAGCTCCCAGTGTCAGTCACATACCCACACTTTATGCCAGTCGACTTTTCAGTTACTACATAGCCTACGGAAGCTTGGCTATCATGGCGGGTACTGAAGGCTGTTACTATAAAATCCCCAACAGTAACAGAGTCCCCTCCCGCAATAAATCGGACGTCACAGTCTTTAAATATTTTCTCTTTGGCGCTGTATGAAGCTTCAGGTATATATACGGGGCATTTGGCCTTTCGTCCTAAAACTCCAGCCCCGCCGACGTGGTCACCGTGGTCATGCGTAATAAATAAAGCTTGGGGCAGTAAATCACCGCCATTAGCCTCACATAGCCGTTTATAGCTTACGCCAGCGTCTATTAAAATATCAGAAGTGTCTGAAAACACCCTAAAGGCGTTTCCAGAACTTCCGCTAAATAATGAATGTACTTTCATTTATAAATACTCCGGTTTTAGCCTGATTACTCTCACAGACTTGTGGTTTAGTTTACGTACAATTGGCTCTTCATCAAACACCATACCATGCTCATACATTTCTGATATAATGGCTTTTCTGGTATGTGAAAAACTTTCGCCAGCTGAACGCAAATACTTTTGTGCCTCACTAAAAGCAAGCCCTACAACTAAATGAGGTACCTGGTCTAAGGAATCTGGATGTCTCCCCATATAACCTATTATAGGGACATTGGAGTCCTCTATATCAATCCCAGAGTCTGCCTGCATTCTCACGCGGCCTCCAGATAACAATTCCTTTAAAGACTCTATAAACTTCTCCCCAGAAAGCTCTTCAGAGGCTTCTGTGACCGCAGCTGTTAAGGCAGTAGTAAGCATAGCAACATATTTATCATATGCCTCCTCATGTCTTTTTTTAGACCATAAAAATTTAGAAATAAACTTATAGCTTGTAGCTAATAAAGACATATTCCTGCTTATTCTGACATCGTTTGGTTTTCCTGCTACAAGTGGATAAAAATAGTTCATATGATCATCCATTACCTTATTCATTACTGCAGGATTTAGGTTTAATATATGGTGTATATAATGCCCTGTTAATCCAGAATATCTGTGCTTATTCTTCTGAACAATTCCACCATCTCTTAAATTCTTTTCCCTGTTAGTGCAGTCCATAAATACTGTTCTGGCAAGCGTCGATGCTTCCCCAGAAGGCGTGTCTTCCCCTGTGGCAGCAATCCATCCCCTGATTACATATGTTTTTTGCATTTCCGAAGTAGCCGTCATTCTAGCTCTTGCGGTATTGTCTGCAAAATTTTGCAATAATGTTAGGGACGCGTCCAAAGTACCCATCTTCTTAAATACCCTTAATTTCCAATCATCTACGAAAAACATAGCGCTATTATAAAAATAGCCTAATCTTCCTAAGGCATTTGGGGTAGAGCTCCATGTAGGAGGCCCCTCAAAATTACCGAAGAAGCATTGCAGTGAATTTAAAAAGTAGGATTTTCCAGAACCAGAAAGCCCTCTAATAAAGTAAGTAAAGCGGGTCTTGTCCCCTTCTAAAAAAGGGAATATAATAGGCAGAAAAGCATAAGCTAGCCCTGTGTGGCCCGCCTCATAGTTAATCAACTTAAATAAATGATCATCCATGTGCTTTTTAATACTTTCTACTTCTTGAAGGTCTGCTTTTTTAATATCTAGTCCAGAGGCATTTTGCTCACTAGTGAGGTCAATTTTAACTTCTGTGTTTTCCCTTATCCCATTCTTATCTATAATTGTTGAAGGGGTTACATACTTAGTAGGGTACTTACTATCTTCATTTTCCATGTAACCAAAATGTTTTAAAATAAGCTCCTCTTCCGTATTAGCGTACTTTTGTATAGCTGTCCTAATATTGACAATATTATCTAAAAGCAATTGATTAGGGCCAAGAATGCTGTATATATAAGCTGATAACTTTTCATTAGAAGCATAGTCATCCGATGATATATCGAACTCACTTTTAAACCCGTCCTTTTTAATAAGACCTGAAAAACGCGATTGACTCTTTAATCCGTCAGACACCGTTACATGCTTATCTAGATCCACCACAAAGCTGGATAGTTGCTTAAGTTTGGCGTTACCATCTTTATCAGATCCCAAATCCTCGTAATAATTGTTGCCAGATTTAAAAACAAAGTCAAGTTTATTAGTAGCTGCCGTTCCCGCCTCTTCTTTTTTTGTTTCCCAATGATAAAAGGCAATAGGACTTTTAGCTGCCCCTATTGCTGTACATTGCTTTGGGCAAATTCCCTGTTCTTGTAAAGTAGCGCACGTTATAGGCTTATACATCTCTTGCATACGTTCTAAATTATATAAGGTTGTTTCTGCGTTAAAGTTAGGCATCTGCCTAAAGAATCTGTCCGTAATATACTTTTCAGACTCCTTACCTTCATCCATATGAGTGTATATATACCCTAAAGCAACCCTTTCGTCATGCTTAGCTCCCCCAGCCAGTATTCCTTCTATCACTACTTTATTCAAGGCACTGCACCTGCTTATAGGCTGTGCATATATAGAGGTGAGGAGTTCTAAGCTTTCGGGAGTAGTATAAGTAATTAATTGTGGATCTACCACATCAATAAATTTACTAAACTTTTTAGATTTGTGGTGATACCCTGCAGGCCCTTTTACTAAATTGCCTAAAGCCCCCTCATTAACAGCCGCTTGTTTAGGGAAAATTTCCCAAGCAATCCCTGGGTCTTCTGCAGGCATGTGTTTGAATAACCCTTCCATAGCTGTTTTTACATTAGCTGCTAAAACAGGAGTTTTAAAGAAGATCCAAACATGGTACCCCTTATTTCCTGAATGCTCTCTATAAGAAGTAATGCCCACCGTGCTAAAGTAATCCTTTGCACGATTGGCTTGTGCAAGCAGCCGGTCTTCCCAGTCTTCTAGTTTAAAGTCAGGTGCGCTCCATATATCCTTAGTAAGGTCTATATCGAGAACCCCCCATTTTACCGTGTTTACTTCAGGCATTACTTGGTAAAGACCGAGCGTAGTTCTGCCCTCTAGATGGGCTTCAATGTCAGCATCAGTAAGCTCATCCTTAACCGGAATGTAACTGCCTTTTGGTTGCTGCATAGCATAGATGTCGTCTCGATGCACAAACAGCTGTTTAAAGGTCGCTGCGTCCATCTTACTTATGTTTGATTCTGATTTCATCCCATTCTACCTTTTTATTTTGAATTAATTTCTTAATTTTTCGTTGTTTAGCTGACAGTTTAGATTGTCCTGATTTTACCTCAATAAATGTTATAACGTCTGCGCCAAAGTGTATGTAATCAATAGGCATACCTAAAAATTGTAGATCTCTTATAGAATAATCAAATTCTTTAGAGAAAGGAAGCAACTTTTCTATTGTATGCCCTGTAAGTACTTCCGTGCTGCGTTTAGCGCTAAATAGTTTTTTATAGTCGGCTTGTAAACTGCTATACTTACGATACAAGACATATAATACTAAAAGCAGAACACTACTAGAGATGCTTAAAATAGCTACCATTTTTTTGTAGTTGGTTTTAGCTGTTGGCTGCAAGTAAAGTTACAGTAAATACCACACTTTAAGCTGCCGTTTGGAAACACATCAGCTGAACTAGATTGCCATTCTTTCCATGTTTTGAAAAGGTGTGTAGTTCCTAAAGGACACTTTATTGAGTTAACTTTGTATAAGTGCTTACGTAAATTTTTTTGCTTATTAAATAGCTTACCATACAAAACTTTTGATTCTAAATACTTTTTAACCTCTAGTAAAGAAGCATCAGTTTCATCAGTATGTTTTGAAATAATATTTTTAATATCTATGTCAGATAAACTAAGTGTAAACTTTGAAGGTTTCAAATTTAGAAGACGTTCGTTAATGCGGGTCCTCAGCTTTTCCACACGCCCCATACTAATATCAGGCCTACCGGTGCCTTTTCTATCAGCAATCCTTAAGTCTATTAAGTCGTTTATATGCTGAGGACCTACACGCCCTATTAACCGCTTAACTGCGGCATCGGATAGTTTAGGAGAAGCATCAAACAAATGATGCGTTACTAAAAGAGACACCTTATCAACAATATTTTTAGGAAACCCCCAGCGAAATAAAACTCGCTCACTTAGTAAAGCCCCTACATTTTCATGATTATAGAAATGTATGCCAGTTTCTGTATGAACCTCCGTATTAGGTTTTCCTATATCATGTAATAAAGCACTTAACTTTATAATTAAAGTATTATCCTTTTTTAAAGGTACTGAGTCTATAGCATACATAATATGTTGGTATAGGTCTAGATTTTTCCTTTTATTACTTTGCTCTATGCCCACACAGTATATTAATTCAGGAAGAACCTGATCTAGTAGCTTAGTATTTTTTAGAATATTAAATACTTTACTTGGCTTATAACTTCTGGTAAATAAATTTACCATTTCACGGTGTACTTGTTTTGAATGCGCTACAATTAGTTTGAGCCTATGCTTTTCAATAGCTGCTGTGGCTTTTTTATGTATGTACCACCCCTGCCCTAAAATACCGCATAAAATGGGGGCCCTAAGCATTCTAACTTTCGACTCTAATATACGTGTTTCTTCGTTTCCAACAAATCTTATTACACGCTTATCGCAGTCCTCCCTGCCCTTAAAATAGTCTATAAACTCTTCAGCTATAGGATCATAAAACAAACTATTTATAGTAAAGTCTTTTGAAGACGCATCCTCTTTAAAGGATTCTGTAAATTTATAGCTATAGTAAGTATTAACTAAATTTACTTTTTTCAAAGGATATAAAACGTATTCACAGTTTTGATACACCATATTAATTGATGTATTATGGTCATTTACCCTAATGTTATGAGCTGCAAGTTTTCCTCGTAAAACGCTTAAACTAGCTCTTACAGAAACATCAACACCATTAGGGGTTCTTTTTAAATATATATCTCTGGCTGTTCCTCCAGAAATTAAAGCGTCTAATCCTAAACCCTTTAAGAATAAAATGATAGAAGTAAATTTATTCACTTGTCTCTTCTGGCGCATCTACAGGGTCTCCATCAGGAGTAAAGCGTTCGCCTGTCCATTCAGTTACACGACCAATATTTAAGTATCTTGATCGGAATTGGTGATAGTCGCACATATTTGTTGAGTGTGATCGATTCCATGTAGCTCTAATAATTTCTATATCATAAGAATCTCCATGTCTTTTACTTATTATCTTTTCTTGTGGATTGGGTAATTTACAGAATCCTCTCGTATTTTTACTGCCCTCGTACCAATAAAATTTGCAATTAGCGCAACATTTTGAGATGCGAAAATTTTTACGGGACTCTTCTTCAGAGTTTTCTTTATCAAACAATCCATCAAAATTATAATCAAACTTTTCCATTATTTAATATAACCCTTTTTAATTAGTGAAATCAATCCCCTTTTAATATTTCAGCCCCTTCTACAGAAAACTCTCCGTTTTCTCTGGCTATTTCCCAACCGTCAGAAGACTTTGGAACGGGGGCAACTGTTCCAGAGCAGGTTATATAAAAAGTGCCTCCCTTATCTTCAGACAGCTCTTTTAAAAATTGGGCTCTTTCTTCTCTTTGTTCATTTGTAAGTTTTGTTAAATCTATTGTTTCCATTTAGGAACCTCCTTTAAATTGGTGTGATATTAAAGTACCCTCTAGATGTGCAACTTCGTGTTGAATGACATAAGATACTATATTGTCCTTTCCAAAAAATTTCATAGTTACGGGTTTTAAAGAGTCTACAGTTTGAAATGTCATTAAAACATTCTTTTTTCTAGATTTTTTAAAGACCTTATTAGGAAGACTTAAACAGCCTTCTTCCCACTTTATTGTTTTTCCGGACGTTTTAATAAGAGGGTTTATTATGGTTTGCCATGCCCAGCCGCGCTCTATATTAGCTTCTGGCTTGGTAAACCACCGCATTACAAATATTCTGGGACAGGGTGTTGGCTTATCCCATATTTGTGTTGCTGCTAGTCCCAAGCATTGCTCTGACATTGACTCCGCAGTTTCTACTAAGTCAGTGCAGAGGTCCATAATTTCTGGGGACCATAGAGACGCACTATCATCCACAGCAGCGGTTAGTGAAGATGTCTTTGGTTTTACTGGGGCTGTCTTCTTATACAAGACAGGCTCAGAAAAAGTATTTATTTTTTTAATCATATTACTCCTATAACTTATTTAAGATTCTAGACCTATGCCTAGCTTGGTATTTTAATAAATCTATATTCACATCTACAAAATCAATAATTTTTGCAGATGTTTTACCTTCTGAAGTACGCATTAAACGACCCGCAGACTGTCTTAATTTAATTTCAGATTTTATTGGGGCGCATAAAAGAAGAAGCTCCAACCTAGGCACATCTATTCCCGTACTAAATAAACCGTATGTAGAAATTACAATATCTACCTCACCTTTTTTAATTTTAGCCATTGCTTCTTTTCTGTCTTTCTTTTTCATTTTAGATGTAAGGCTCACGGCCTTGTCTCCCAAAACTTCTTGAAAGTAGTTTACTTGGCTTAAACGCAAGCAAAGTAAGCAGCTTGGTTTCTTTTCTTTCCTTAAAGTTTTTAAAATTAATTGGTTTCTTTCTTTATCGCTAGATAAGTCGGCAATTAATTCCTGATACTCTTGTGTGCTTATAAGAGGAAAGCTATAATCTGTCTCAATCCGCTCTAGTGTAGGGGTTATTAAAAAAGATTCTAGTTTCTCTTTAGGAACTTTATGTATTACTGGCCCACTAGCATAGTGTATAACTTCTGTGAGGCCGTCATCCCTTTTAGGGGTCGCACTAAATCCAAATTTATATTTAGCCTTTATATTGGCCATGGTTTTATACCAAGTTTCTGCAGCTACAATATGTATTTCATCTCCTATAACTTGCCCTATTCTTTGATTTATTAAGTCAAATTTTTGAGGGTTTAGTTTAGACATTGTTTGGTGCAGTCCTATAGTAATAGGTTTTAATTCAAAACGACCATTCCCAATAAAACCTATGTCATCCTCTACTAAATTAGTAAACTTAGTGAAGGCTTCTATGGTCTGGTTTGCCAATTCTAAAGTATTCACCAATATTAGTGTTGGCTCCTTACGTTGCAAAGTTAGTGCAACAAAAGCAACAGTTTTCCCAGAACCTGTCATAGCCTCAACGACTCCAATACTCTTACCCATACAGCTTTTAACTATGTCTGTTTGGTAATCTCTTAAGGTCGCATTAAATTTTAAGTTATTAAAAAAACTACTTTTTTTATTTGTAACCCTTTTATCAATAATATCGGTAGGGTCTATCGCATACCCTAATTCCTTCAACGTCTTTAAAATTGGCTGTAAATAGCCAATAGGTACTTCTAGTGCTGTATTACTCAATACCTTATAATATTTTAAACTGCGGTCAACCCCCCAGTTCTGTAGCCCTAAATCAAGTCTTTTGAAAAATAAGGGGTTATCTATTGTTAGCTGCTTAGTAATGATAGATATGTGTTCCTTTATTATTCCTGAAATAGTGGCTGAGTTGCTTAATAGTATAACTATCATATAAAAATCTCCTTGAAAAATGATACCTTGTTCATAGTTCTTATACCAAATTTATTTAATATTATCTATTGAATACTTAAATGAAATCCTTTATATTAAAGAATCAATAAGTATATTAACTATAAACCAATAAAAATTAATATGACAAAAAAAGACAATAATATAAGTGAAAAAATTCTATTACAGCTGTTTAGCGGCAATGAGGCCACCGAAGATTTTGATGTTTTACCTGGAAAGGTTAGCGCCACCATTAGTAATTTGAATGCTAAGGACCAGTTAGATATAGAGTCAGAGATGTCAGCAACAGACGGCTCTAATGCTTATATCCTGCACCTGTATAGTTTAAAATTGCTCAGTAAAACTCTTAAGGCGTATAATGGACAGAAATTTACCACTAGTAAAGAATGTGAACATTTTTTAGAGAAACTTCCTAGCATGGTGTTAGATAAGTTAGTTAAGATTCAAAATGGTTTTGAAAAACAAATCAGAAAAGCTCTAGACTTAGAATCAATAGAAGACACTTTTTTCGACAACGAGGCGGTACCAGAAAAGTCCAAGCAGCCCTTAGAGGCATCGACCTCGGAGAACCAAACAGTCTCCGCGAGCTAGTTCTATTAAAGGCACTAGACCGAGAGTATACAACAAAATATTTAGAGGTATTACTTACAGGTAGGGCTGCAGTCTTAGATAGATCATCTCAAGAAGAAATTGATGAGTTTAATAAAATTATGAAAGAGTATGAGTTTTTAATGGGTATGTCTTCATCCAAGCCAAAGAATGCTAAAAAAGCTACGGGAACAGACTTAGACGCTCAAATGAAAATCTTTAAACAAAATAATCCGTTTTTTGGATCTGCTATAAAAACGCACGCATCTCAAGAAAAATTAGAGGACGGGGAAGGGTTTAATTTAGACGCCAAGTCTATAATAAGTAAACTAAATTCAGGAGCAAAATTGTAGGATAATTATATGCCAGAAGAGATTTTAAAGTATAGAGTAGAATTAGATTCCAGCGACCTGTCTTCTCAATTAGAAGCCTTAAGGGGAAAGATTGATACAGCTGTAGGTGCTAGTGCATCCGCAGCTACGCAAGGAGCGCTTCCAAGTTTACAGTCTTTCATGGATATGGGGTTTTCTCCATCTGCTAGTGAGTTTGGCGCTACAGCTTCTGTAGGCAGCTTTGCATCCCCTGCGGCGGACTTTTCATCTTTAGGCGCTGGCGCTTCTGGATTCACGTCCAACACAACACAATTTTTTCAGAATTTAGGGCAAACTCTAGACCAAGCCGCTGAGCGATCAAGCCTAGGATTTTCTAAATTCAATGAAGACATAAGACGTATTGGGTTATTTTCTAAATCTAACTTTCCAGAATTTGGCGCTAATGTCATGTCGCCTGATTATAATACATTGCAAGAACAAGGTTTTGGGCAATCTATCGCTGGAGCTCTAGGTTTTGGGTATGACTCTTCAAGTAATATGTCTGCGGGAGCTTATAGACGAGCCCACTCAAATGTTGAAAATTTCGGGTCTACTCTTCAAGAAAATAAATTTTTAGCTTTAGGAGCTGCAGCAGGGTCGGTTATTCCAGGCGTCGGCACCCTTACTGGCGCTACTATAGGCGGTACCTTAGATATGGCAGCCAACTTTTTCGCAAAAGACGCAATTCGGGCTGGCGGTATAGGTGAGGGTCTTCAAGCGATGGCACATTCTTCAGGAATAATGCTAAGCAAGAATCAAGGACGCGAAATAGCTGATACGATGGTAGGCAGATCTAAGGGGTTTAGGGCCAATTTAGAAGGCATATCAATAGACGATATGGAAAGTAGCCTCGGAATGTTTGCAGACTCAGGAGGTTTTTCTAATACCTATACAACCGAACAGTTTACCGAGAAAGTAAAGTCTGTTTTAGAAAATACTAAAAAAGTTGCACACTCTTTAGGCGTATTCCAAGATGAAGCGGCTAAAATTATGGGAGAGCTAGAACTAAAAGGAATAGCTTCTCCAGATCAAATGCCCTTGCTAGCTGGATCTATGAAAGTTATGGGGGGTTTTTCAGGAATGAGTGGGGCAGACATGATGGGGTATGGAATACAGGCTGCTGAGATGTTTAGAGGTACAGGGATCAGCGCCCCACAGGGATTTGATATAGCTGTAAATGCTCGCTTATTGGCGTCTAATTTGTCTATGGCGGGCCCTTTACAAAAGGAAGCTATTAGACAAGCAGGTGGTATAGAAGGAGCGTCTGCGTCGATTATGGAAACAGGTACTAGGCACATGATGAGTGGCCTGGGGATGCTTCAAACTGCCAACATACTAGGAGGCGGAAACCTTGTTGATACTGATATGGGGTCTCAGCTTCACGGGGCTGCGGGATTTTTAGGAGAAGACCCCTCAAATTATTTTAAAATGATTGCTCTCCAGGGACAAGTTGTTGGGGGAATGGGAGCTGATAACATCAGAACACAAACCGTAGGACAGTATGTGGATTTAGCAAAACAAATGGGACTCGGTACTGATTCCGCCACTTTAACGGGCTTGATGAGCCAAGTAGGAGGTATGTCTGTTAGTGCCGCAAGACTAATGGTACAGGGTGCAATGCAGGACCCCCACACACAGCTAAGTCAAGAACTTTTGGGAGGATCGGTAGCTCGGCAGGATGCTATGGATGAGGTTAATTATGGGCCCGGAGGTTTTATTAGAGGTGCTTGGGGAACAGTAATGGATCATAAAGTGTTGGCTGCAGGAGTGGCGCTTGCTCCTTGAACAGGCGGAGCTAGTTTAGTAGCAGGAGCGGCAATAGAGGGTGCCTGATATGGGGCCAAGGCTTTAGGTGGCGCCTTATATAACGCTACAAAAGAGCCTACTACACATATGTCTGAGGACATAGCTGACTTCTTTAGCGGTAAAACGCGCAGTCGCTATAAAGCAGTGGACAGCGCTTCTTTACAAGAAGCTGTTTATAGCATAGAAGACGATTCACGCATACAAGCGCTTTTAAAAGACACTAGCGGACTTGATGCATATACTGAAAAACTTGCTATGCAAGAATTAAATGAATACTCAGGATTCGCTTCAGGCATAAACAACCCTTTATCAATGCTGTTTGGAAACCAACGTGCAAATACCAGATTAAACGCTTCTTATAGAAAAGACTTTGCCCTGCGAAGTAGGGGGATGAGCGAAGATTCTAAAGACGAGTTGTTAGACTATTATATCAAGTACCAAGGAATGGATGCCAGCGGCATTATGTTAGAAGACGCTTTAGGAACGGAACTTCAAATTAGGACAGCGGTGAGTGCGGATCCTGCGGGATCAGATGTTTTAGGAGCAGAAAAGCAACTTCAGAAAAATCTAAATATGGGAAATTTGAAGTCTGCCTTAAATGGAGCATTAGACGCTACGGGTAATAAAGGGACTGGCTCCTTTTATGAGATCGCATCTAAAAATATATTTGGAAAATCCTTTTCTGCTTTGAATCATAGTGAGACTATAGCCTTAAATAGATTAGCGCAAAACTCCTCTTTAGATAGTGAAAGAAAGGAGTACGGAGCTGAGATTGATGATGATTTAATAGAGATTAAGGGCGGAGGAAATAATGATTCTATTTATACCCAAAAAGCTGATGTATTGCAAGGAGTTTTAAATGAGTATATAGGGTCTGATGACTATGAAAAGGAAATTACTAGAAAATTAAAAAAAACGGGGAAATTTGATGCCGGTTATGATGTAATAGGCGGATTACTAAGAAACTTTGAAACGAAGCAAGCTAATGGTTTTGAGGATCCTGAAGAGCGGATGTTAGAGCTAACTAGTAAGGGTGACTTAACTTCTAAAGAAGAAAAAGAGCTGGCTTTTTTAATAGCTGTTGATGAGACATTAGACGATGCTACCTTTGATATTAGTGGGCAGGTCTTTACAGGGAGCGAGCTTTTAGTAAAGGCAGATGCCTTAGATATTCAAGGAGATATAGAGAAAGAGGTTGATAAAGAAATGGTCTTTTATGCAGGCACGTCAAAGGATAAAAAGAGTAGTATACGAAAAGCAATCACACTAAATAAAACCCAACAACGTTTGAGAGGCGAAGATTTTATAAAGTCGGGAGCAAAGGCAACCTTCTCTGCTGCTTTAAGTTTAAGTGCAGACGAGACTAAATCCTTAAATAACCAAGACGATTTTACAAAAGCATATCTACTAGCTAGTGACATACAACAAAGCCAAATAGAAGCATCTCTAGCAGCCACTGCTGATGGACATAATGCTTTAGCTTTCTTAAAAGGCCAAGATACTGACAGCGAGCGCCTTAAACTGATGACTAATAGTTTAAATACTATAGCATCTGCTATAACAGATGACGCAGGAATGCCTGCTTTAAGAACCACTTAGTAATATATGAAATTTAATACTTCAAAAACGGCAGCACACACAAATTTTACATTATATCTTGAAGGTAAACAGGTGTCATTTAACACTATTGCTATTAGGGAATCCATAGGTAGTGCGCCTTCAGCCGCTATTTCTTTTCCGGCAGGCTCAGGAGCTTTAAGAGTTCTTCCCGGCACCATTGTTCAATGCTTTGGAGAAATTATACATGCTGGTAAAGTTGAAGATATCCTTTTATTTGAAGGGGAAGTATCTTCTATCTCGTACCAAAAAGATTCTACACAAAGATCCTGTACTTTACAATGTGTTGGATTAATGAAATCTTTGCTGGAAGCAAGGAAAGCTTCACAAGATGCTTTAATAAGTAAGACAAAAAATGAAGCATCAGCAGGCACCGAGAAAGTACTTATAGCTACGGATGGGACTATTTCTGGCAATTTAACTAATGTACAGCTATATAATCTCAGATTAAATGAGGGGGCCATTTCATTAAAGAGCTTAAAAGATTTAAATTTTTTTTCAAGAACGGGGTTTTCTGCATACTTGCTTGAAAAGCTAAATGATGAGAAATTTAAGAGCGGGGATTTTCAAGGATTTATAGAGGAAGTAGAAGCATATTTCCAAATACACAATGCATACTATGGTATTAAGTCCCAGTCTTACAAGCTTAAACAAAGTTTATGCAGTTTACCTAATCCTTTAGGCGGGTCTCCCTTTATGAGCCATTTAGTAGAACAGTCTATAAAAGAAATAAATAATTTAAATACAGGGGCAGGATTTACATCTTCACAAACAGCCTTGTGAGAAATCATAGCTCAGTTTTTAAATACCATGAAATATGGTATTTATTTTCCCGCTTCCTTTCCTAAAGCTAGAATGTTTTACAACTCACAAGACACCAAAAAACACAACCCTATACGAGGTTTTATGCTGCCAAGCCTTGATAACGCTCCCCCAGCTTGGTGTAATGTCGTTTTTCCAGATCAAGTAACTTCTTTTAACTATAGCCGTAATTATGGAGCAGAGCCTACAAGAGCGATTGCATCCTCTACAATGTCCGCTATTAAAGGCACAATGTTTGAGAAGTTAACTCCCTTTTTTTTAGTTCCTTACTTAGAAACAGAGACAGTACCTGATAGCACAAATTCCGACAAACCCACTTTTATGACTAAGTGAACTACTGAAGAATCTTATAGAGGGGTAAATTTACAAGAGGTGCCTATAAGCTCTGCAATACTTAGGGCATTTAAAAAACTAGAAAAAGATTCAAATAAAGACTCTACTGAGGCCTCTACTTGAACGACAGAAAGCCCTTTTTACCAAATTTTAAGATACGAGGCATTTAAAGCATTTACTGATGCAAGGGCAGCGTCGAAAGAATTGCAAATTCAAACTGACTGGTGTCCTTATAGATTTGTAGGAGTGCCGGGACTTATGATTGACCTAAGAGGCCCATCTATTATGGGCACCTTGTCCTCCATATCTACTACTATATCAGCAGATGGGGCAGCGCAGCAGTCTCTTAGTTTCAGCAATCCTCGATTAATATATGAAGATTCACAATTTGCCTCAACTCAAGGGGTGGAAGAAAAAGACCCTGCAGAGTATTTAATTAATGATTTTAGTTCTTTTGGGCTAGTAGGAAACACTTCTTTTTATCACAACGAAGATTTATATGGTTTTAGTAACATAGGAAAAGATGTGTATACATACCTTATACACGGGACGGCCAATAAGAGAGAATTATTTAAAACCCTTCAAGAAGATAAAGGTATTTTTGAAGATATAGAATTTGATGAGTTTTATACAGAAAAACACGGGTCATTTGATGCGTCCATATTGTCTGTTCTAAGAGACGGGGGTGATATAGTATTACCAGATGCCCTTACAAAAGAAGGGGAACCCTCAGAAATTAAAAACGCTAAACTAATGTATGAATCGGTAAAAAAAATTAAGGAGCAGTATTTAAAAACTGCGGGTGAAAAAACAAAAGCCACTGATTTTACTACCACAAAGGCATTAAAGGCATGAACAGAAAACCATAATTACAGGCCTATTATTGCAAAAAAGGAGTACTTACAATTTATAGGAGCCACTAATAGTGAGCATAAAGAAGATTATAAGGATATAGAAAAAATGATTCATAGCACGGACACCAGCCTAGCTAATTTTAAAAAATTAGTTTTTGATGACGTGGCTGAGAACGCTACAGCTTCCCACGCCGCCAACTTACTAGAACAAAAGGAGTTGGCGCGTAAAGAGAATGAAAAAGCGAGTGAAGCATACTTTGAAACACAGACCGCCAAAACAAAGAGAGCTTTTGAATTGGAGCATTGGGAAGTTTTGAAGGCTCAGTATAAGGTAACTGAAGTATCGGGTTTCGATGGATCTTCGTCCTGGGACTACACCTGGGCGTGGAAAAAGAGCACAGAGGAAGCTTGAAAGATAAAAGTAGACGAAGTGACTAAAGCCTATGAGGAGGCGTCACAAAAGTGGGGAGCCATACAGGGCGAACTCGCCCAAACTAATAAAACTCTGGAAGAGATAAAAGAGAATTATATAGATGTGGATGAATCTTTATTTAAACCATATAATATTAACAGATATCGTCATATTAAAGAGGCTTTTAAAGTAAAAACAGTGCCTCTTAGTAATAAAAAAATAACCTTGGTAGATTAATATGGGAGTAAACGACTCGGTAA